>WNGE01008071.1_pt1 | contig 19758 bp, 24 predicted proteins | sample 5400651 | NCBI WGS metagenome assembly WNGE01 (sample SAMN13153370, study PRJNA577476) | soil metagenome | isolation source: 60 cm soil or saprolite under grassland replicate 2 | place: USA:California | collected 2016-06-15
GTCGAGATCAAACGCATAGAAGAACTGGCCTTGTCCGTCCTCCCGCCGACCCATCATCTGCCGCTCCCGCCGATGCCCGTCTCAAACCAACGGAATCACGGTTCGCGAGTCGTCTCAATGGGAGTTTTGCAACAGAATCGCGCCGGGAGCGGACCTTTCCCGACTCTGAGCAGTTCTTCGGGAACGTGCCAAAACTCGTCATGCACCTCCGGTAACGAAAGGGCACCGGCAGGCAGTTTTTCGAACCTCGGCGGGGAGAACCCCTCCTACCTCGACCTGACACGGAACGCCGTGCCAGGGCAACCGCGGAATTCGGCCTGATTTGTTCGCCGGAAGGACACCAACTTGCTGCAGGAATCCCAGCACATCTTGGCTGATTCCCGGTATTACAACGCGCTCATCTTCGTCGCCGGGACCATTCCTTACTTGTCAGGCCTGCCAGGGATCTGGTGGTAAGCACCGGGGGGAATGCGTCCGCCGTGCCCGACTCGAGCGAGAATGGTTTGACAGCATGTACGTCCTGCGCTTCGATCGCGACGGGGGCGAGATATCCGTGACATTCACCCACGACTCCGAGGGGCTCAACGATCAAGCGGCCACGTGCCCATGATCAGAGTGAGGGCTTGATCGATGTTGGTGACTGCCGGGAGGGGCACCGATGTGTGCCGACAAGGGGCCATGGAGTGGGTGGAAGCCTGGCAGAGTAAAGCACCCGCGCCGCAGAAACTAGGTTTGAAGTATCCGGCGCGTTCCCGCGCGATCGGGTGTTCGGCGACAGCCGCAAGGCATCGGCCAAGGCCAAGGCGAAGGTATCGCTGGCCCCGATCACATTGCCCGAGGCTGCCGATGCTTCCGGCTGAAATATTTTGTGAACCGGTATCCCTGGACGGCAGACGAACCTGAACGCGTTCAGGCTGTTCGCCGTGCGGGACAGGTTCAAAGCCGGAACCCGAGTAATGCCTGGAAAAATGTGCGTGTGGGCCACGGCCCTTGCGGCTGCATGGTGGTCCGGGGTGACTGATCTATGGGCTGCCGAGCGTGGAATAGCCTCGATCTATTCGTACCGAGGCGGCAAAACCGCCAGTGGCAAACCGTCTCGCCCCGGAGGACTGACTGCAGCACATCGCTCGCTGCCGTTTGGCAGCAGGGTGCGGGTCACCAATCATCGAAACGGTCGCAGCGTCATTGTCCGGATCAACGATCGGGGGCCCTTCATCCGCGGAAGAGTCATTGATCTTACCCCGGCTGGTGCGCGCCAGCTCGGGTTCAATGGCCTAGCACCCGTCAGCCTTGAACGGATAGGAGGTTAATCGCGCCTCTCTATTTGCAATGGGGCGCTGCGCAAAGCAGCCCCAGTCCCGACGAGGAACAAGGCCGGGGAGAACTGGGGCTGCCCAGCAGCAAGGAGAACCTCATGCGCAAATAGCCAATGCGTATCCTGAACGGTTGTTCACGTGCCCTGCGGACAATCGCACAAAAATGGGGGCCGAGCTTGTCCCGACCCCGAGATTGGGAGGCACCACGTAACGCGTGGTGAGCTTGTCAATATCTCCCCAAATGTGACCGCGGCTTGACTGGATTGGGGAACAGTCGTGGCTAGGGATCTTGGCGCATCGCCGCTGGCGGGCCCACGGCGCGGCGTGACGGGCCATACTGCACGCGATGCTCGCCTGCTTGACGATCTCCAGCGTTCTTGTCGCCCCCAACACCGCCTGGGGCGGCACCAATAACGGACCGACCGGGATCGGGGGCAGCTTTTTCCGATCTATCTCAACTCGCTGGCCGCGAACAACGCCAACGCATCGGCTTGGATCGCACTCGAAACCACCACCGTCGCATGGTGCTCCACTGCCGTCGGCGGCGCGATCTGTTGCTTCGGCTGGCAGGAAAATATCTAGCGGAACACTTCTCTCAAGGTCCGTTTTTCGCGGGCACGGTCGGCGGCGCGGTTTGTACAGTATCGAGATCAATCTCGGCTTTAAAAGGGACGGCCATTTCGGCCGAGTGACCATTGGGTCGCCTGAGGCGCCGCCCATCCGTAATCGCCGACGGCACCTCGAAATGCGCCGTCATCCAGGCGAGCTGCAACTCCTTGTCGGCGAGCGCGCGCTTCGCCTCGCGCAGAGCGCTGTCCGAACTCCAAAGTTCCTCCTCGGTGGCATTCAGCCGGTCCCTGAGCGCTTTGTCACGCGCCTCAAGGGCAACGACCGCGGCGGTCTTGTCGCGAAGCTCAGCCCTGAGGCGATCAATGGTGTCCCTCCTTCTGCTGAGTTCCGTTAATTGACTTGTGGTCTTGGTCCTGAGTCCCCTCACGTTGCCTTCGAGCCGGCGCAGCGACAGCACCAGCTCAGCGCGCAACTGATCCTTGTCGGCTTTGATTTCCGCCATAGAGACTGGAACTGCTGCCTCGAGCCGGCGCGCAGCCAGGCAGACGGCGCGAGCATGGACGAAGGGTAGGATCACCAGGGCGCACAGGCCCGCGGCGAGAAAGCCGAGCCCGACGTACATGATTGGCCCGATCACGGAGATGTTCCTCCAACCCGAACGCAAGCCAACCGTGACGAGCTAGTGGTTCGAGCTCTCCTCAGGCTAATCCAAAGCTGCCAATGATCAGTTAAGCCCGCTTACATTGGCTTGGCCCGAGCGGCGGTCCTCGCCGGCGGGGCTCAGTTTCTTGGGCGCTGGACGTATCCCAGCACGCCGTGCGCGGTCTCCGTGCCGGCCAGGATGGCAGCTCGGAGCTGGTCGACGAAGGCGCGGTCCTGGCGCTCGATCTCGCGGCGCGCCGCGAGAATGTCGACGGGGATCGGATCCTCGGCGATGAGCTTGCTGTGGTTCGTGTGGCTGGCCATGCCGGCGCTGGTCATGCGCGTGCCCTCCAATCGGGCCAACGCCGCAGCCGCTGCGCGGTTCGCTATTCCCGCGTGCGGCTGACCGTCCCAATGATCGAGGCATTGATGCATGGGCACGGCGGAACGGGGTATCCCGATCCCAGGCGATCCGGCGGCAACGGTGCGGCCGGCGGCGCGATCTCTTGCCTCTGCTGGGAGGAAGGACTGACCTAGCCGAACACCTCGGTGCAGCACGACGGGGAATCGGGAAACCACGCTAGCTTGCGTCCGAAGGGAATCGCGCGACCATGCCGTTTTTGCCCAAAGATCCCAATCCGCCGGTGCTGTACCGCCATCCAGAGGGCCTTACTCAGATCGAAATGGATTTGGACCGGGCATACATGCTTGCACAACAGCAGCACCACGCGAGCAGCGAAGCCATGGCGGCTTTGATCCTGCTCGCATTCGCGGCATTTTGCATCTGGCTCATTGCGCGATGGATTTTCGTTAAGCGGAGCGCATTGGGAGATAGGGCCATAACGGCCGCGGCCTGGTCTGTGAGGGGCGCCCGATTGTTGTCGCGGAAAGCGGGACGTTTTCGGCAGCGGGTCATCGAGCGCGCCGACAAACAATAGTTTCCTTATGATGCTGCGAGCCTTTGGCTTGACGATATCCAGATCAGCGCCCGAACCAAGTCACCATGAACAGACATCGTCACCGTGTCTGTGCCTTTTGCGCGCGAGCAGCCGTAGACCAAGGGTTCGCCGGAATAGGCTTGATCGCGGCGGGCGGCCAAGCCAATGATCAGAAATTGTCCATTGAAGATTGAGGGCGATCCCGATCCGAGGGGGTGGTCGCGGACCGGGACCGCAGCGTCGGGCAGAGAGGGCTGTGTCTGCAGGGTCCGCGCCCCCGACCGCACTATCGTTGCGAAGGTTTATGGCGGGGGTGAGGAAGTTTTGGAACCTAATTGGCTCGGGCACTCATTTAGCCCGACTCACCAGCCATCGTCGACGGAAGAGTTCGTCCGAGTGATGGCCGAGTCTACGGTCCAGCCCAGGCGGCTGCCTCCGGGCGGCAGCGACGATCGGACTTAGCATCCCCGGCAAATACTTAAGTTTCGGGTCGAGGTCTCGGTCCGGATCCCTCGCTGCCATCTGGCGCTATCTTCGTCCCGAGTCCGAGCGCCGCGCCGACGCCAGTCGCGGGTCCGAGGGCAGTCGTCGCTCGTCCCCGAGGAGTTTCGCGGACTAGGCGTCATGGCAGACAATCCGGGCGCGCTGGGTTCGCGCCCGGGTCCGTCTTCGTCTTAGCTGGCGAAGGGCACGGTGATGGCTGACAGGGCGGGGTTCGTGGCGGGTGCTTCGGCGCCCGTCATTCCGGCACCCGCCGTGAACCGACGCTTCCGTTTTCGGCCGCGGGATAGCCATTGACCCTTCGCCATCTTTGCCCGGGCAAATTCCCGCCCCAACGGCCTACTTCTTCTTCAGCAGCTCCGCGTTCTCATCATTACGGCTCCGCCCTAGGACCAGGGGACGAAACGGACAGTTTACGATTCATTTATTTGCGGCTGATTAGGGTCTTGGAATGCGCCGCCGGCGGGGTGGCTGAATCAATGGGTGATAACCGAAATTAACCTCTCTGGGGGATGGGCATGCGTCGAAAAACCTACCGGGCTCCGGAACAGAAGTATCTCATCTCTCGGTTTTGGCGAAGCGCCTACGGATTTTGGCGAGGATCATCAGCCTGGGTAAGTTGGCCCTTGATTGCGCTGATGATCGCCGTTGTGGTCCTGCAGTTGGTGGTGCAGTACTGGCTGAATTTTTGGAATCGAGATTTTTTCAATGCGCTTGAGCAAAAGGATGGAACGGCGCTGTTGGCAGAAGCGCTGATTTTTTTGCCGCTTGCCACTGCCAGCACTGTGCTTACTATTCTTTCGGTCTGGGGCCGGATGACCGTTCAGCGCAAATGGCGAGAGTGGCTGAGCAAACACATGGTCGATTACTGGCTGACGAATGGTCGTTACCGCCGTCTCAAATTCATGAGGGGAGAACATCGAAACCCCGAGTACCGAATTGCCGAGGACGCAAGGGTGGCGACTGACTCGCCCATTGACCTCGGTCTCGGACTGCTCACCTCTTTACTCACCGCCATCACTTTTATTGGCATCCTCTGGAGTATCGGAGGCGACCTTGTGTTTGACGTCTTCGGTGTGACCTGGACGCTCCCTGGATATCTTGTCATTGCTGTTATCATCTATTCCGGTTTATTCACAGCGGCAATGGTAATCATCGGCCGCCACTTGACGCATGTGATCGAAGGAAAGAATCAAGCTGAAGCTGAGTTGAGGTCAGTCGCAGCTCATTTGCGTGAGAGCGGTGAAGGCACAGCACTGTCGAATGGTGAACCGGAGGAACGCCGCGCTCTCGGATCGGCTTTTGCACAACTGATTGCGCAGTGGCGACAGTTGTGTCGACAGCTCATGCGCACAACTTTCGTCGGGCACGTGAACTTTTTATTCGCACCGGTGTTCGCCTGGATCATTTGCACGCCGAAATATCTCACTGGAGGGATGCCTCTCGGTGAAATGGCTCAGGTGGCCGCAGCCTTTGTTGCAGTACAGGCTGCACTCAATTGGCTCGTGGATAACTATCAGCGTCTGGCCGACTGGACATCCTCGGTGAACCGCGTCTCCTCTCTCCTCATTGCGCTTGACCAGATTGATCGTGATGAATATCCCTGGAATCAGGCCATCATTACGGTCGAAACGCAAGACACGTTGGCACAGTGCCGCGAAACAGTAACCGTGATTGGGCGAGGAGTTGACCAAGGCAGTCCTTCAGGCTGGCATCCTGATCAAGTGGGCATCGGCCGGCCGCTATCTTCCTTGTTAAGGGCGCGCGCTATGTCGGCACCTGGGGAGGGGATTACTCGAAATCAGAGAAACAACCCCGTGCAAGGGAATTCATCTGGTACCCTCCTGCATCACCAGCTACCTCTCGTTGATCGATCCACTGCTTATAATACATCGGCAGCTCTTAGGGGCGTCGCCGGCGCAAGTGAGAACGAAACCGGATTACCAAGTCCTTGGCTATCTCCGAACCGATGCGGACGATGAACGGTATGCCGCAGAGCAGGTCTGCGTCCAACGCGCGAGCCGCCAAGTATTTGGCCGCGTTGCGCCCGGCCTCAATATCTCGCCCTCGCTTCTCACCCGCGCCGACGAGGTGAGCGAGTGAGGTGGCAATGCCCCGCGACGGCGCGATCATCTTCGGCGGTCTAATCGGCAAGCTCGACGTGCTTCGCGTCGAGTGCTCCAGGTGCGGCCGATCTGGTCAGTATAAAGCTCGCCGTGCTGATCGCGAAATACGGGCGCCAAGAGAAGCTGTTCACTGGAATGATGGAATCACTGCCGACTGTCCTCGCAAGCGTGCAGGCAACACCGACGATCCGCGCGATCTGCCCTGACCTGCCGAAGGTGGTGTGATGATCGAGGTCCTGCAAACTTGACGTAATTTCCCGATTCGCGCGGCAATTCCGCAACGAGTTTGGCCGAATGTTGCCGCATTGGGGGCCTCCAATCCGTCCCACAGCATGGGCTCGTCTGTAACCAAGACCAATAAAGGAGGACGTATATGCGGAAGCCCTATCTCACCTTAGTCACTGCCGCGGGATTGTTGCTTGCGATCGCCGCTTAGGCGGAGGCCGCTGGCAGAGGCGGGGGAGGCGCTGGTGGCGCAGTAGCACCGTTCACGCCGCCTGGACTCACGACAACAAATCAGGGTTTTATAAATCCCAATTCGAACAAGAGCACTGCCGTCCCAGGCGGGATTCCGAGCGGGTGGTCTCAGGGTACTCAAGGAAACACAAATGCTCCGAACCCCTCGAAGGGTGTATCCCCGCCTCCAGGATTAACACGATAATTGCGAAATAGCGGGCGCTGGGGCAAAAAATAGCCCCGGCGAACCAGGGCCCAAGTCTGGGAGGAAACCGCCCCCAAGAGGGGCAACCGGAACATACCAGGGCCCCTGTGAAGCGATAGTCCCTGCCTGTGTACAACCACCTGGATTGAAACGATCGCGCGTTTTTTGGCCGGCAGTGTTGCGCTGAAGTGACAACATGCCCGGCGACGACGCGATCGTTTTCGGCGACCTGATCGGCAAGCTCGGCGTGCTACGGATCGTGTGCCCAAAATGCGAACGCGTGGGACGATACCGGGTTGCTGACCTAATCGCCCGGTATGGCCACGACGAAAAGATAGTGGCGTGGACTGACGAGATTGTTGCCAACTGCGCACGTAGGCGGACGCGCAGCGACCGTGACCCATGTGGCGCGATCTGCCCCGATCTGCCGAAGATAGTACGAAATTGGCCGACCCGACACCGGTGATCCTCGCAGAGCGGCTCAATGTCGAGGAGCGGCTGCTCTTGTTTTGCGTCGTCAGCGGGACGGATTGGACACGAGCCGGGCTGACCAGCGCGACAGCGTGGAACCTGATCATCAAAGACTGCTCGGGCACGAGCGGAAGACCGGGCGCCTTGTGCTCACGGCACGCGGTCGCGAGGTATTTGCCGCATTGCTGGCGCACGCGGCCTCAAACAGAAATGAGAAGCTGCGGATGCCGCTTAATGGCGCGATCATCTTCGGCGACCTGATCGGCAAGCTCGATGTGGTTGCCGGATCGGCGTTATCCCCGGAGGGCTGAGTGTTGGGCCTCATTCGCAGATCCGTCCAAAGGGTGCACCCCGAAACGGCAAAAGAAATAAGCTTCGTCCCGCACCGTCCCGTCCCGCTCGGTCCGAGCTGGGATCAACAACGGCAGGTTTCTTCTCACAGGACTTAGCAGCGGCAGCGCCACTGATTACACAGTGTCGTGTGACCTCGGTCACATCTCTTCTTAGTGAATTTCCGGTACGAAAGCACCACACAAAGAATAAGTAGGTGTTCGTTATGGATTCTCAAAAACAAGCCCGATTGCTCGGGGGCTCCGTTGCGGACTGGTCAGTCCTCGGCGCCGGCATTCTGCTTGCGGCGCTTTTCGCAGCAATATTCGTTCTGTAGATAGGCTAGAAGCCAAATACGGCCAGCGCTAACAACGCTACCCCGCCGCCCATTATGCATAAGTCCCCCGGACGCAAGCTGAAGCCTGAACGATACCGAAGCAACATAGCCACCCCCCACCCGAATCAGCCGGCAATTTAGCGCCATTATCCTTGTTGCGCAAACGCCACGTCGGGCGAAAATCGACTCTTGCCCACTGATAAAGAGCCCTCAGCTACTTGATTCCCGGAATGCCCTTACGTGCTCGACCTCCCGGCGCCAACTCGTCGGGCCCGCGCAGGATAGCCAAGCGTCGGATTCGCAAAGGCCGCTCGAGCTCAGGCGGCCTTTCACATTTCCCGCTCGCCAAAAGAGCCGTGTGCACGTTTGCAAAGCCGCACCCTCGCCACAAAGCCCTCCCGCAATACCGCGGTCGGGGAGAAAGCGAGTCTCTGTTCAGGCCCACTCCCCGGCCGGGCGGTCCCGGTCCCAACAGGTTGCCCCCTGCTGTCGATCGGGACCGTTCTGCCGGATGCCAAACCGCGCAACCTGTGACCTTTATCACAGCTCGATGATTCATGGCGAACAATCCACAGAAAAGAAAGAAGCCGGAGCGCGCGCCCAAACCTAAATCGACCAGGCGCACCCGGTTATCGGCAGCTGAACGAAAAATGTTTGCCGGGATCACGACGGCACTCAAAGGGAAACCGAGATAACCGCGGTCTATGCGGCCCCGGAAATTTGGCAACGCACCTCATGGATCGACTTATCCACATAAGGTTGCTGCGCGAGTCAGCCTGCGTAACCGGGGAACGTGCTAAGCTTGGCCCGATAGTTAGGGCACCACACCATGCCGCTTGTGCCTCAAGAGCCCAAGATTGGACAGCCGGTCCTGTACCTCCTATCCGGAGGGTCTACTCAGGCCGAAATGCAGCCGCATTCGTCGGTTACTGCGCGAGCAACAGGAAAAGTAGGACGCAAATCGTGGCGCTCGTTCTGTTCGGGCTCGCGGTATGCTGGCTCCGGCAAGCAGCGCCGCTCCATGCGGGCGGCCTTTTATTGCGGCGTTGCCTCAATCAACTCACACAATCACCTCGCCGCAGCCGCGGCCGATTAAGGTTCTCTTAACCACGAACATGCTCCCTAGGTGCCAAGGGCTGACCGTAGCAAATGGAGACGCGATCGAAAGACCGGATCATTCCGACGCAGGAATCCCAATGAAACCGGAAGCGGCCTCGATAGCCAGCACTGTCGGGGCTGCTTCTTTTGTTGGGGTGCTCGGGTCATTCCGGGCGGCCTTGTCGTGTTAAGTGTCCGACAACGCTTTCCGTTTAGACTAACAAAATAGTCAGTCTGGTACTGCGTGAGCTACTCTTAGAGCCCTGGCCGTCGTTCCGAAGGTCGGGGCTCTTTTCATTTCGGCTTGCGCTCCTCCATCACCAGCGCCCGGTTGCGCAGCCGAATGCGCCATTTCGCGTATTGCTCAATCGATAGAAGCCCTGCGATGTCCGGTTTCGGGCTAATACCGGCCTTTCGTCTGCCGTCGGGGAAGGTCGCATAAGTGCCAAAACCCGACCTCGCGACTCGCGCAGACAGTCCCGAGCGTGACGCCGAGGACGGCGCCGCGACGGGTCGCCGGCAGCGGTCGCCAGCACAATTGACATTCACCTTCTCGCTGCTCGGTGTAGAATATCAGTCCGGAGCACACCGATGCCCCGGTGGATGAGCTGAGTGCCGGGCGATGTCGATCGAGATCACCGACTGGCTGCGGAATCTGGGGCTTGAACAATACGCTCCCGCATTCCGCGATAATGCGATCGACGCCAAAGTGCTGCCGAGCTTGACGGCAGAGGATCTGAAGGAACTCGGGGTCACCTTGGTTGGGCATCGCCGGCGGTTGCTCGACGCCATTGCGGCGCTCAATGCCGAAATGCCGGCCGCAGTCCCGGCAACGCCCCGAGACGCAGCGGTACCGGCCGATGTCGAACGCCGACAGCTGACGGTGATGTTCTGCGATCTCGTTGGCTCAACCGCGCTGTCGAGGCGGTTCGATCCGGAGGATTTGCGCAAGGTGCTCAGCGCCTATCAACGCGCGGTCACCGAAGTCGTCACCGGATTTGACGGCTTTGTCGCAAAGTACATGGGCGATGGTGTACTGGTTTATTTCGGCTACCCGCGAGCTCATGAGGACGATGCCGAGCGGGCGGTCCGAGCCGGATTGCGCGCGATCGACGCTGTCGATGGCCTCGATGATTGCCCCGCCAAGCTCCAAGCGCGCGTGGGGATCGCGACCGGGTCAGTGATCGTCGGCGATCTGATCGGCAAAGGCTCGGCGCAAGAGCAATCGATCGTCGGCGAGACGCCCAATCTCGCCGCGCGACTGCAAACGATTGCGGCACCTTGCAGTCTGGTAATCGCCGCGAGCACGCGACAGCAGATCGGTGAGCTGTTCGACCTGGAGGACCTCGGACCGAAACAACTCGCTGGCTTTGTCGAACCGCAACACGCTTGGCGGGTGCTGGGAGAAAGTGGCGAGGTAAGCCGGTTCGCGGCGCTGCGATCCGGGAGATCGCCCCTCATCGGACGCGACGAGGAAGTCGAGTTGCTCTTGCGCCGCTGGAACCAGGCGAAGAGGGGGGAAGGGCGCGTGGTGCTGATTTCCGGCGAGCCTGGCATCGGCAAGTCGCGGCTCACGGCCGCGCTTTCCGAGCAGATCGGGACCGAGCCCCACATGCGCTTGCGCCATTTCTGCTCCCCGCACTACCAGGACAGCGCGCTTCACCCATTCATTATCCAGCTCGAACGCGCTGCCGAATTTACCCGCGACGACACGGTCGAAGCCAAGCTTGGCAAACTCCGGACGCTGCTCGTGCCGGGCACGCGGGATGACGATTTCGCGCTGCTGAGCGAGCTGTTGTCTCTGCCGAGTTCTGCTGCCGGCCTCAATCTTAGCCCGCAGCGCAAACGAGAGAAGCTGTTCGACGCCTTTCTCAGCCAGCTCGAAGCCGAGTCTCGGCAGCGGCCTGTATTGATGGTGTTGGAGGATGCCCACTGGATCGATCCAACCTCGCGCGAGCTGCTTGACCTGACGGTCGATCGCGTGCGGCGACTGCCGGTGCTGCTGGCGATCACCTTTCGTCCGGAATTTCAGCCACCCTGGGCGGGTCGCTCCCACGTCACCAGCTTGGCGCTCAACCGGCTCGGCGAGCGCGATGGCGCGGTGCTGGCCCAAGAGCTGGCCAGCAATACCCTTAGCGCCGAGGTCGCTAAGGAGATCGCCGAGCACACCGACGGGATACCGCTGTTCGTCGAGGAGCTGACTAAGGCGGTACTGGAAAGCGCCGTGCACCGGGACCCGGTTGGCAAAGTGACGGCGTCGACCTTGCCTGCCGAGCTGGCGGTCCCGGCGACGTTGCAGGCGTCGTTGATGGCTCGGTTGGATCGACTCGGGCCGGCGCCCAAGGCGGTTGCCCAAATCGGGGCAGTGCTCGGCCGCGAGTTTGCCTATGAGCTGATCGAGCCGGTGGCTCAGCGTGATGCAAGCGAGCTACAAGCCGCGTTGGTCCAGCTCAGCGATGCCGGATTGCTGTTTTGCCGCGGCGCCCCTCCGCATTCCTCCTATCTCTTCAAGCACGCGCTCGTGCAGGACGCCGCCTATGGCATGCTGCTACGTGGAAGACGGCAGGAGCTGCACGCTCGAGTCGCGGCGGTGCTGGAGCAGGATTTTGCCGATCTCGTCGAGCGCCAGCCCGAACTCTTGGCACATCATCTGACCGGCGCCGGCGACACCGAACGTGCCGTCGATCAATGGCTGAAGGCCGGCCGACATGCCGCAACGCGATTGGCCCATCTCGAAGCAGTCGGTCATTTTGAGCGCGGTCTCGCGACAGTCGAAGCACTGTCCGAAGGGCCGGCTCGGGACGGAAAGGAGATCGAGCTGCAATTGGCCCGCGGCCTGTCGCTGTTCACCGCCCACGGGTTCATGGCACCCGAGGCGTCCAAAGCCTATGCGCGCGCGCGAGAACTGGCCGAGCAGCGAGGCGATTCGCACCAGCTGTTCATGGCGGTTTTCGGTCTTTGGCAATCGGCAAATGGTGGCGGCAGAATCCTTGACTGCCGCAAATTGTCGAACCGCCTCCAGCAACTAGCCGCGGACGACGAGGACGACGAATTGCTTCTGCAAGCGCACCACAGCGCCTGGGCGACCTATTTGTACTCCGGGGAGCCGGCGGCCGCGCGCGCGCATTCTGATGCGGGGCGTCGGATTTATGACCCCGAGCGGCACCGCCTCCATCGCGACCTCTATGGCGGCCACGATCCAGGATCGTGTGCTCGCCACGCAGGTGCGCTGGTCTATTGGATGCTGGGGTATCCAGAGAAGGGCTTGGCGCTCGGCCGTGATGCATTGGCATTGGCCGAGCGTATCGCTCACTCGTTCAGTTTTGTACAAGCCTTGCAGTTCAACTCGATGCTTCACCTCGATCGCGGCGAGCCGGAATTGGCGCTGCAACGGCTCGAGTCGGCCGAGGCGCTCGCCGCCGAGCAACGACTTGGCTTTACGCTGGAACCGCGGCTCCTGCGGGGCGCCGCCCTGATCTCGCTAGGAGCGTCCCCAGAAGCGGTCGTTTGTTTGCGCGAGGGACTTACCGGGCAGGCAGGCTCGACGCGATTGCGCTGCTACGGATTGGCGAGATTGGCCGATGCGCTGATACAGCAGGGCGAGTATGACGCAGCTCTTGCAGCGGCCAGAGACGGGCTGAGCACCAAAGAGGAGACAGGCCACCGGCAGTGGGAGGCGGAACTTTATCGTCTCGAAGGCGTCGCACTGTGCAGTCTCAACAGGCTTGAGGAGGGCCAAAACGCGCTGGAGGCGGCAATACACATCGCGCGCAGGCAACAGGCCAAGGCGTACGAGCTGCGCGCAGCGACGAGTCTCGCACGATTATGGGGCGAACAGGGGCGGCGAAGCGAAGCGCGCGAACTGCTCGCGCCCGTCTACGGCTGGTTCACCGAGGGATTCGACACGGCCGATCTGAAGAAGGGGAAGGAACTACTCGACGAGCTGACGTGAGTCTCCGGTACCGCCTGAGCCGGTCCATGTCCGGTTTGGAGCAGCGTACCCAGCGTCGAGCAGCGTCGCGGCTCTCCGCAACCTGAAGACCGCTAGGGCGTTGGAGCTCACGATCCCGCCGTCGATTCTGTTGCGCGCCGACGAGGTGATCGAGGGAGGCGACAGCCGCGATGTCGGCTTGGGGTCAGAGTCGGTCCTTCTTCGATATCTGCTCAAATGTCCGCCTTGGCATTCCGACCGGACCTTAGCGCGTCGCCTCAGAAGGTCTCGAAAGTGCCAAACGCGGAAGTGGCCATGTCAGCCGAGCAGTGTCACCTTGCCAATGGCCAAATCGTAGTAGGCGGCGACCACCTTTATTTTGTCGTTCCCCACCAAGGCACCGATAACCGGCGAGGCGTTCCGCAGGAGATCCGCCTGGATCTGGGCGTTGGCCTTGATGGTCGCACTCAGGTCCGGCCCGGCCCGCTCGATCGCAGGTCGCAGCGGCGCGTAGAGGGCGCTGATCTGACCGGGAACGGGCTTGCCGTCGATGCCGGCCTTAACCGCGCCGCAACCGTCATGACCAAGCACCATAATGACCGGCACGCTGAGCACCGCGGCACCGTATTCGAGGCTAGCGATCACCTCGGAAGTGCAGATGTTGCCGGCGATCCGATTGACAAAGATGTGGCCGATGCTCTGGTCGAAAACGAGTTCGACCGGCACGCGGGAGTCGGCGCAGGACAGCACGGCGGCGAATGGCTCCTGCTTGGCCACAGTCTTCTGTTTCAGGATGACCAGATCCTCGTCGAAAGAGGTGAGGCCTCCACTTACGAAGCGGGCGTTGCCGTCCATCAGTTGCGCTAGCGCCGCATCAGGCGACAGGGCGGTTTGCGCGGTGGCCGAACGAGCGCCCAGCAGCGCGAGCATTCCCCCCGCTGCCGCGGCGAGCATCTGCCGGCGTGATAACGACACCGCGCACCGGCCACAGCCGCAGGTGCTTAGGCCGGCTTCGGGTTCATGGCCGAATGACATGAGGTCATCGTCTCCCTAAGAGAGCGTTTTTTGCCGAAAATGGTGGGCGAATCATGGCACCTGAAACGTGCGCGCGCTAGGGGCGTCTTACGCGTGGTGGGGACCGGCTTGGGTCAGGGTTGGCAATTACTGATTATCGCCCTTTTGCCGAGCCTTGATCTCGTTGAATTCGGACAGCGCTCGTTCAAATTTGCCATTGAAGAGCCACATCGCATCAAGAATTTCGCGGAAGGTCGCAGATGTTTTTGCTCTGTCAGCTTGCCCAAAGGTGAAGATGCTATTGTTGCGCAAATATCCCAGTATCGTCGCATCAGAAATTGAGTACTCGGTCAAGTTGCCTGATTTGAGAGCGGACTTGGTCGGACTGGGAATGATTTGGATGAGCTCAAACAGCTTCATCTGATCAATCGGATTTGGCAATACTTTCACGATCGCCAGTATTTGCGGGAAAAGGTCTGCATGTGTGCTCATGAGTCCGTCTCTCACGGCGGTCCAGTGATTAAATCGATGATCTAAATTGCCGACCCGCGCCTCTTCTTTGTCGTCGCGAGCGCTCAGTGCAGGATCAAAGGCTGTAATCGACTGTCTAATCGCTGCCCATTTCCTTTGGCCATTTTGATCTTCAGACACACCCGTTTGCAAACTTCCCTTGTACCTATTCGAGCGCGCATTCCCTATGTTTTGATTACCGTTTGTCTCGGCGAAGAAAAGCCCCAAGCTGATACGACCTGCCACTTCGGCATTAGCCGCATCGAGGCCCTTAGCTCGTCCAATATCGGTTCCCAGGTCAACAACGTCTTTAACTGGAGTATCTGAGTTTTGCGCATTGACGGGTGGCGCCTCCATGATGTTGAAGAGATTGGTGTAATCATCAAGAAGCGGCTCATTGTGGGCATCGAAGTACGCTGGAGGAATTCCAAATTTATTGGGTCTTCCGATTTTGGACGGAAACGCGTCGGTAAAATCTTTATACGCGCTTATCATTTTGTTGCGAGCAAGATAGAGTGCTTGCCCCGGCAAGTTCGGCAGCTGTTGATTCGAATTGATCTGCACCCACCGCTGGTGCAAGATCGACTTGAAGTCGCTTACCGCCTTATTGTACGTGCTGAGCGCATCCGACTGTGATTCCGTGAGCGTGGCCGGCTGACTCTGTGCGGGGGAAATGAAGCTCATATTGCCGATGTTGGCCGGGACGAGCGACGTGACCGTGCTGGTGATCGTATCTGTGGCGGTGGAACCCGGCAGCGTGAAGAAGAGCCCGAAAACAAGAGCTGCCGCACGCGTGGTTGCAAGCGCTCCGTAGATCACCGCGTTAACGATGCGCGCTACGACACCGACGCCCGTGGCAGCAATCGAGGGCAACGAGATGCACCGGGCGTTCTCGCCGAGCTGAGGCGAGGACGCGGCGGCGTAACTTGCTATTCCTATGACGCCGGGTCTCACCTCACGGTCCCGTCAGCCGTTCGGCGAAGAGGACCATGGTCTTGCGATACAGCTCGGCTCGGCTCGGTTCCACTCGCGCATGACCTCGAAATTCGTCGTGCCTTCACCGAATTGGCCCACACATCCTTGCGTTCAGCAGCCGTACATCGCCCCCAGCCACCGCTGGCCAGAAGATATACTTAACTTTGCCTTGGCGAAGAATAGCGCCCGTAATGTCGCATTTGGGGTCAAACCCGGTCCTTGCGGTGTTTCCGCTCCACGTCCGCCTAGGCGCCGCAAGCAGAATTCCAAGGGGCACAGCATGATGTCGTAGTAGTACCAATTCCAGAACTTGGTTTTCAGGAGGATCGACCCTGCCTTACAACGCGCAACGGACGAGGGGAGCTTCCATATTAGTCGAACTGAGCGTGATTTGATTGTCTCCAATGATCTTCACGGTGAACTGCGCATCTGAAACCATCACCCCGGTCGAGCACGCCGCGATCACATGGACATTGACGCCGTCATCCTTCATCGATTTGATATTGCATTTCTGAAATGCGCCGGTTGCTCGGTTTCCTTCGACAATCAACCCGGCGCCATAGAGCTCCGCGTCCGGCGTGAATGAAATCTTGTTGCCATTTTTTACAAACACCTTGCTGCAGACCGACGCGTCGCTCGCCCAGGCGCCGTTGAGATCGGCGGCTTGGATCGAAGGAGAAAAAGACACAGTGCCGAGAAGCACTAGGAGCCCCAGCACCAAGTAGTTCCAAGGCCACATTGGAATTCTCCCGGCAATCGAACAATTTAGTAAGCGACGCATCTACCTGGCACCATTTTGCTGGAGGCTCATGCGGAGCTTCATTGGTGAGCATGCCAATTGCGTCCGATTGCATCATTCACACCGACGGACGGGGGCATCTTAACACAAAATGATGATGTCTCGTAACTGCTAAAATTACAGGCGCCTTGGCTGGAGGCTTGGCCCGACGGTCGATCGGGAGGCTGGACGATACATGTTGGGCGGGCGAGGTCTGCTTAGCCAAAATGGGTCTCGAAGATCTGCAATGGGTCAAACCCGGTCCTTCGGGTGCTTCCGCTACACGTCCGCTTAGGGGCCGCAAGCAGAATTCGGAGCGGCGCAGTGCGAAGTCGCACTCCATTTTCGGACTTCGCGAGCGGCATCACGCGGATGGAACGACCTTGGCCTCGAAGCGTTCCGCGGCGCCCGGGCGCGCCCTTCCGGCCGTTTGCCGGGCAGTGGGGCAGTCGGTGCTTGCCTAAGCCACAGCGGATCTATGTCGTCGATTCACGTTCGCAATTAGCTGATAACCCGCCGCCAAGCCAAGCCATTTCCTCTCCATTCGGAGATGGAATTCTCGATCCTCCGGGGACTTTACGGCAGCAGCCTGTTCGGCGTTTTTAACCGCCTTAATCAAGCACTTCTCGGCGTCCGGGTCTTCCGACCACCGATCCGGATTGACCGACGTGGCATCCCGCTTGGTCCACGAATGGCGTTTGCCACACAGCGGACATTTCACAGGCGGTTGGATGTCTGAGAGAAGCTGGAAAGAGTCCGAATCTGTTTCGACGCCAGTTGCAATGAATTGCCCCGTCGCGGGGCACTCGATCAGCACCCACGGCACACTCCCACGTACGCCACGCCCATTGCGCGGCAAGGAACCCGAGTTGGTTCCGATCAAGGACTGAGTGGGAAATCGGCCCGGTCGCTTTGCGATGGCGGCTCGATCGACCAAATGATGCGCCTCTGCGGCGAAAGAGTCGAGGCAGAAGCCGAGATTGTCGGACGCTTTCTACCTCATGATACCGCATGAGCTGTGACCGGCATCACAGGTTAGATACCTGGCGTTGTAGCTTTCCCGTCAGGCGGGCCCGAAATCTCCGGAGCACAATGTGCGGAACGTATTGATACTGCGAGTTGAACGGGCCTTTAAGCACAGCCGAGCACTTCTGGCTCAGCACCAACGTCTGACCACCCGTTCGAAGGCTCAACTGAGACTCGCCAGAGATGTTTTCGCCCAGATCGAGGCTTGGAATTGCAGATCACGACAGCCTCGTGTGAATGCAGTTTGGAAAGCCATCGAGATATCGGGAAAACACGGCACGTTGAAAGAACGAATGGCAATCCTCATGCTGGCGGATGCCTTCTTAGCCGCTACTTACACATTGACCGGTGGTCGGCCGCTGCGAAAAACGCGGAGGTCCGTGCCATCTTGGCCCCACCTTCCGTCGGTCAGGCCCCGGGTTGAAGGAACCACCGAGGAACCACCGTGAGGGAAATCCCGGGAATGACGAAACATACCTGTCTCGTGGGGATCAAGAAAAATCATGCATTTAGGAATAACCGGGAACGACTGGCAGCTCTGAGGAATGCGAAGAACTGAGACTGTGGATCAGGAGGTCGGTGGTTCGAATCCACCCAGCTGTACCAATAAAATCAAAATGTTAGCAGCTGGACGAGGGACCCATGTTTCCCGAATTGGCCGATCGGGAATCGCATGGCTTGGATCGACCTGAGCGGGCGAGTCTGCGATCGTCGATCGAACTCGCTTTCAAGGCGACATGAGCCACCTGGCGGTACCGGGAGCCGCGGCGTTTGCTGCGGCTCCCGTACCTCACACGTCGGATCAGGGGTGCGGCTGCGGATCCACTCCGCCAAGCACGTCGTCGGCGCCGTTCTTGGCGAACGCCGACTGGACGGTGATCTTGCCGGAAGTGAGATCGATGCCCCCGGGGCCGCCACGAAGGCGAACGAGCAGATGCCGAACAGCGCGGCAATGAGGATCTTGGACATTCGAGTATTCCTGTTACTCGCATTTGGCGGCTCGAGGGGTCGCTGGTCAGCAGCCGCCCGCCGCTGAGACCCCTGCAGCAAGCGGCATGCCAACGATCGTGGACGGCCTCTACCGCCAAAAACCCCCAGGTTGCCGGCGTTTCCAAACTGAGAAAGATTTCCCGGGTGGGCCATATCCCCCGAGGTCGGGCTGAAGACCCACCACAGGGGTGCCGAGACGATTTTTGTCGGCGGCGTTGCAGGCGAAAGGGAAGCACCAGACGATCGTTGCGTGCTGCCGATCAACCAGAGCGGCCATCGGCCGTCGATCATCAGGCGCCGAACCAGTCGATCGATTCTCCATGCGGGCCGGTCCAGGCAACGGGACTGCCGTTGACAGCCAGGAGAAACAGGCCGCGCCGCGACGCGGGTGGCGCAGCTTTTGCCAAATCAGGGAAAACGCCCGGAACTTCGTTGCTAATCCAGACTGCTCTTGATCGCCGCATTGCCTTTGCGAACTGTTCGCGGTGAGCCTTCGACGCCACACAGACCAGCACGGCCGTGTGAAAGACGACAAGCGTTGCGCACTCTGGCGCTTCAGTCATCAGAGCGGCCGGATCGGTGAGGAGGTTCCTTTCACGATCCTCGGCGGCTCGGCTCGCGCGACTGCGAGGGCGGCGCGAAGCCGCTCTACTCGCTTTTCTTGTCCAGGCCACACCAGCGTCTCCAACCATGCCGTCTGCGCTATTGCGTTCACATCGATCGGGTTCAAGTCGATCCCAGCGCGCCATGCGATTGTCGGCAAAGCGTGCGGAATTGGCACCGCCCCACCGGCACGACATTCAAACACCGGCGGCGAATAGGTCTGCTTCGTCGCAGGCTCGAGCCTGGCCGTGCCGTAGTCGTAGCCGTAACGATCCGGCAAAAGGCACAACCCTGCAGATGCGCCGACTTCCAACAGGGCCAACGGCTGAGGCAGTCGAGCCAATAGCGGCAGCATGACCGCGCACCTTGCCGGCTCGTTGGTCTGGGTCGTGCGAGACAGCATCAATTTACGGATGGGCTGATGCTTTCGACGAACGATGTCGACAAGCTGGCGTCCGCTACTGGGCACGCCAAATAGGTGGCGGACGGCAGCGAGAAAGAGATTGGGCTGGCGCCGTTCTGCGGGCAGGGTCGCGAGAAATTCCAGCACATCGATGGAGCCAGCAACTGCTTGGGCAAGCCTTTCGTAAATTTCTGACGAGCCCCTTGCCTCGTCCGCCGCAAATCTTGCGTAGCGGTCGGCAATCTGTTTCAGCTCGCGGGTCTCGTTCGGCATTGCGGCCCAGTGGCGCAGCCCGTTTACGATTCGAATACTTGCCCTCAAGCAAGTGGCAAGTCTAATCGGCTGGTGGAGGATCGCCCGACCGAGCCGACGTGATCATCAGCCATCGGCACCGCGCCGCGTCGTCCGTAAGAAACGACCGATTACACTTCGCCGATTCGCTCGACGTGCTGAACCAGGTCCTGCGCGAACTGCGAAAGGGAATCGTCGCGGGCTCCCATCACCAGAATCCGGTCGCCGCGGCGGGCCAATTGCACCA
>WNGE01003107.1_pt1 | contig 19750 bp, 16 predicted proteins | sample 5400651 | NCBI WGS metagenome assembly WNGE01 (sample SAMN13153370, study PRJNA577476) | soil metagenome | isolation source: 60 cm soil or saprolite under grassland replicate 2 | place: USA:California | collected 2016-06-15
GCACCGACACGCATATTTCGATGATGGCCCATGGGCCCGACTTCAAATCGGGCATGTATGACACGCTTCCCACGGCGAACGTCGACATCGCACCCACGGTCGCGCGTATTCTCGCGCTGAATATGCCGGGCCGTCAGGGACGGCCGCTTGAGGAGGCGTTGAGGGACGGGCCCCGGGTCACGGAATACGCGGTCTTGGGAAAGATCTACCGGTCCTCAAAAAAGAGCGGCTTGAAGATGAAGCTCCCCACCGACCTTGATGGCCGCAACATTGATCCGAACCTGACGACGTACTCCGTCGAGCTGACGACGAAGATCCTTACCCGAGGTAGCGCGAGTTACCTGTATTTCGACCAGGCGAGAGCGATCCGCGAATGAACTCGTTCACTAACCGGAAAGGCACAGGTCGACGATTGTTGTCGGTCTCGACAGGGTATCGGCACGGAGGACCGGAAGAACCGCTCCGAATTTGCACATGAATCGGGATGCCTCCTTCTCGTGCACGTCCTTCGCGAAGCTTAGATAGGGGAAGGCTTGATACAGGTTGTTGAGTCAACGTCACGTAAATGCCTAGTTTTGTGCAGCTAGCGCGTGGCGGACCGTAAGCACGGGTTCGAATCCTGCTGGGACGGGACGGCTGGCGCCTCGCCGTGGGCGGCACCGGCACAGGTTTGGGCAGAACCCAAAGGGCATCTGCTCCCATTTTGCTCCCATACCATCCCGAAACATCCCCAAAGGAGAGGAACGTAGGAGTATCAGCAAGGAACGCGTATTTGCTCGGCATTCTACACAATCTTCGCGAGATCAGAGGGTTACCGGCACCGCCTCGAGAGGACTCATAACCCAAAGGTCGCTGGTTCAAATCCAGCCCCCGCAACCATCAAACACAAGGGGTTCGGCGCTACCGTCGAGCCCCTTTTGTGTCTCTGCTTGCTGACTTGTCCCTAGACTTTACCCTCGAAGGAGGAGGACCATGACCAGCTCGCCGAGGTGAAAACTACTTCCGAGGCCGAGGTCCACGTCAGTCACATGCAGGTGCCCCCGCGGCCCTGCTACTTCGGGGAAGCGTTGCGGCCACAGCGGTGGACCACCGCCGCTTTTTGAAAGGACCTGCGCGTGGCCCAGCCGGGCCGGCAATAACGGTTGATGGGGAGATGTTCCAGGTGCAGGTGATGCGGCCGGGCCGTTTGTGCAGGCCATCTTGTCTGCGGCCAATCCAGAGGGCCAGCTAAAGCCGAAGGCGTGCCCAGCCAGGCGGGAGGATAGGATGAGCAGAGTGGAGTGGCTGATGTGGGGGATCCTGGTCCTCGACGCTCTCGGCTTCGGCGGCCTCATCGTATGGCTGAGGGAGCGGATCGGGGCGCTTGAGGGCACGGTGGAGGCGCAGGCAAAAACGCTCGACACTGTTGAGCGACTGAACAAGGTCGTGCTCGGGGTGTTGAGCGCCCTGGATCCTGAGCGTTGGGCGAACAAGGTCAAGATACACAAGGAGCTCGCGGACGGGAAGGTTGAGACGATTCTCGAAGCTGAGCGCCGACAGCGGGACAAGGAGAACAAAAATCTGGCGGCCGCCTTTTCTGCCTCCATAAAAACCCATGTGACCGACGTGCTCGATCTTCTCCCGTACACTCCCAGAGCTCAACGTGTTGCTGCAATTGCCCGTCTCGGGTTTGATGAGGAAGTGAAGAGCGTGTTCTATGAATACGCAGAGCGAACCCCTAGCCCGGTCTTTTCAATACAGGATCTCGCTCACTGGGAGCACAACAATCAGAACGTAAGCCTTGTGGATGCTCTCAAGCCCCACCCCACAACGGACCTCCAGAAGGTGTCTAGGTCATCGTCGATGCGCCCGATCTCCGCGCCAAGGTCCGCGAGCTGGCCAAGCGGGCTTTCGCTTGGTCGAGGAAGGCAAGCATAGGGAGCCATGAATCCCTCGAACGAACCCGCCCAGAGGCCATACCGCTCGATCTTCACCTCGGCGACCCGCCGGGAGAGGGCCGACAATTTCGAGGCGTACTGGGCCTATTCTTTGCGCCATGACGGAGAGATTCTCCAGGATCAGAAGAATCTCGTGAGGAAGCGGGACACGCTCGCCGGGTTTCAGGCCCATCCGGTTCGGGCACGCCAGCCGCTGGCCGATCCTGCGAGTTTCTATCGCAATCACGTCGTCATGCAGGACGATCCCCAGACGCTCGACCGAAAAACGCTTCTCCTGACCTTCCTCTACAAGTTTGCGCGCCACGAATATGTGGGCATCTCGGCCGCCTGGGGCAGGACGGAGCCGATCACCGAGGCGACCTCGTTGATCGCGAAGATCGGAGTCTATCATCTTTGCGAAGAGTTCAGTCATATGCGTCTCTTTCAGGAGATGTTCTGCACGTTTCATCTTGACAATGTGACCTATGTCCCGCTGGGCAAATGGATGAGCCGCATGTACCGCCTCTTCCCCTTGTTTCCTGAGGCGCTGCTCGCGCCGCCCGCGTTTGTGAGTGAGCTGATGGGACTGACTGTGTACCAGCATATCGATGGCGTCTTGGATGACATCCTCGCCGACGAGCCCGAGGCCCGAGAGCACGTTCGCACGCTGCTACGCGAAGTTATGACCGACGAGCTCGCCCACGTCGGCCAGCGCCGCAACTTCCTCGGCCCGGTGGGGCTGCGGATGGCTCACATGACACTCAAGTCGATGTATCGGGCCTTCTTCCGCGACATTCCGGAGACGAAGCTGCTCTTCGACGTTGAACAGATGGTGAAGGACGGCAAGGCGTTTGACTACAGCACCATCGCGCCCCAGATGATCGAAAGAAGCTGGGTACCCTCTTACTGTAAGAAGTAGCCGGTAGCGCAGAGCCGCAAGAAGGCTACCAATAGACTCGCGCTTGACCACGTCGCCCCGCAAAGCTGTCCTCAGCATATCGGGATATATCGGCTACGATGTGGCAGCCGTTGTGGCCGCTGCGTTGGGCGACTGGCAATCGTTCGATTGCGCGTGAACAGGGGAGCTATAGTCGCGTTCTGTTCACCCGCCGAATCGTCTGGACTGGAGCGTCGGGTTGACGACCCTAGCGGTGTTTCCCTATCCAGCTTGCCGTCAGGGTTCCCTTACGGACAGCCTCGCCTCGTAGCGCGCTTCTCTCCTGGTCTCTGACGGCCCTGCGGACGACCGCATGGGACCGTTTGTGCCGTTCGTAGGAAGCTCTAGCGGCTTCAACCTTGCGACGGGAAGGCGCCCCGACCCACTTGCTCGCCGAGCGTGGGTACCTGCGCTAATTGCCGGACACGGGTTCGAATCCCCAACGGGACGCGATACCTTTTGTACTCTGACATTCCGCGGCGTTATACAGGCCGCTTAGCTCAACTTGGACTCGGCTGAGCCTAAAGGCCCCTGCGCCACGCGGGGATCTGCTCGGGACGTTACTGGCCTCGTCATTGAGAAGGGGTTACCCGCGCTCGGAAGGCGTGATCACGTCCTCGCTCTGAATGGGAGGCCGCTCACTTTCTCCCCGTGGTCGGGAGGATGCAAGTAACTGGAGGCGGCGCAATCGGGAGCACGGCAAGCGATCGCGTGGCCGCTTGACAAGCCCGGCGCTGCGCTTCCACTCTCTCCGCTATGGCCGATGACCAGAGACGACCGCCGTGCCCACGCCACCGAAGAGCGATCTGCGCCCAGAATCCATTCGTTGACACCACGAAGCCGCCAGAGACGGGGTGGTAGGGAGCCGATGAGTCGGGAAACGGCATTCTGAAGTCCCCCGTTCGAGCGCGAGGCGACTCAGTGAGTGAGTGATGGCTGCAGAGAATCCGATCCACCGTCTATCGATCATTGGATACTGGTCGCATCCGGCGGAGGCACCCGAGCGGTCTCGGGGTCGGCCTGACCCCCGAGATGTGATGGGGGAATGGAACCGCGACGATCGGCGTCATGTGCTGGCGCACTTGCGGCGTGGCAAGGTCTTTCGCACCTTCTCGGGGCTGTCCGTCTGCCGGATCTGCGCCAAGAACATAGGATCACGGGAGCTCACCGACGGGGTGTGGGCCTGGCCCGAGGGCCTCGACCACTACGTCGAAGTCCACGCCACTCGGCTTCCGGAGGCGTTCGTTACGGTGACGTCGCATTCCGATCTGGAGCTACCGTCCTGGGTCGCCTCCCTAGAGCCCGACCTCTGGCTGGAGGGTGGTGAATCGGCGGCGCCCGTAGATACCACCGCGGAGCGGAAGTGGATCGTTGATGAATGTACGTGGCTAGATTGGGCGGCGGCGAACACGCCGGCGCACCCGGCGGGTGATGCGCTTACGCTCGACGAGGCCCGTGAAGTGTGCTACCGGCTGTCACATCCAGCCTGGAGCTGCGAGGTGGACAATGCGAGCGGGCGGTGGGTCGTGAGGATCGGTGACGATACGGCTACGACGCGGATCTACCTGCAGAAGTGCTCGGCAGCCGTTCTCGAGCATCGGCTGCTTAGCTTGCGCGTTCCGGACCCTACCAGGATTCTCGATCACGAAGGGTCGGGAGCCATCGCGGCCGAGTACGACGGGGCGTGGGGTGCGGCCCGTGTGATCGCGGTCCACCCCCAGGCCTGGCTCGTCTGGGTCAAGGGGCCAAAGAGCGACTGGCCTACTGAAGCGGACATCGAGAAGACCGTCGAGACTGAGCCGCAGTTCGGATGGACCACGTTCTATCCCAATGGCGCGAAGGCCTTCATCACGCCCCCCGCCGATGAACCCGCATGGCGATGGCTGCTCACCTGTGAACGGGAGAGCGGCGAGCAAAAGCTTAGCGTAGAACCCAAAGGCCTCGCCCGCTGGTGGTTAGCCATTCGGACCCGTCTCTTGAAATGAACGGCACGGTCAACTCCGTGTTTGAAGAACTCTTGAAAGTTCCTCAAACACGGAGCGAAAAAACCAACTAAAAGAACTTGGTGGCCCAACGGGATTCGACCACGATGCGAGTGCGTTCGAGCTCGAGTTTGAGGGCCTGGCTCTAGCCGCCTGATGTCGAAGGCGATCGAATATGTCTGGTCGCGAGGGCAGCATCTGAACCAGCGACCTTTGCGCGATGAGGGCTACCGACGGCGCCACAGCAGACAATGCCCTCCAATGAAAGCCCTGACAAATAGCGCTTGGCGCTCCTGCTCATTGGGTCAATCTGTGGCCCTTCGGGTCCAGCTCACGGACACGATGCTGACACCTGCTTCGCCGAGACTGCCGTTTGACCTTCCCGACGCCCTCTGGCAGGATCGGCGCGAGGTGGGAAGGGGTTGATCCGCCCTGTGCCAAGGCAGGCCCCGAGAGAGAACCCTCGGGCGAGGCGGGCTATGACTGCGAACGAGTTTATGTTATCTGCGTTCGCCGCCAAACCCGCTAGGGGGAGGGGCGAGCGTTATGTTGGAACGTCTGGAGCAGCAGCGACGGCTGACGTCGAATCAGTGGAAGCTGATCATCACGGGCAATCTGGCTGACCTGCTGGATTTCTTCGATTTCTTCCTGATCGGCTACGTGCTGGCATTCATCACCAAGGAATGGCAGCTGACCTATTGGCAGGGCGCGGTGATCCTGCTGTCGTCCGGCATCGGCGCGGTGCCCGGCGCCTTCTTCTGGGGCTGGGTGGCCGACAAGATCGGCCGCCGCAAGGTATTTATCCTGACCGCGCTCAACGTGGCGCTGGCCACCGGCATCATGGCGCTCACGCCCGGCCCGAATGGCTGGATCAGCGGTTGGCTGTTCCTGGCGGTGTTCCGCCTCTTTGTCGGCGTCGGCAATGCCGGGCTCTACGCGGTCGACATGCCGTTGGTGCAGGAATTCATGCCGACCAAGAAGCGCGGCTGGGTCGGCGCGCTGATCACCACATTGCTGCCGGCGGGCAGCATGCTCGGCGGCGTCGCCGGGTGGCTCCTGGCCCCGATCATCGGCTGGCGCGGCCTGTTCCTCTTAGGCCTGGTGCCGATCGTGCTGGTGCTGATGGTGCGCTACTGGGTGCCGGAATCGCCGCGCTGGCTGGTGCGGATGGGACGGCACGAGGAGGCGCGCAAATCGCTCGCGTGGGCGCTGATGGTCGATCCGAAGGAGATCGACCTGCCGACGACCGGTCCCGAGGTCGAGAAGGGGTCGTGGTGGGAATTGTTCAAATACCCCCGCAGCGTCATCGCCGGCTGCCTGGTCGGACTGACCCAGACCGGCGGCGTCGGGCTTGGGCTGTGGGGCGCGACCCTGTTCGTGCTGGTGCTCAAGATCTCGCCGGCAGATGCAGCCTTCCTGATGATCTTCGTGAACATGGCGGCCATCGTCGGACGGTTCAGCGTCACCGCGCTGATCGAGCCGCTGGGGCGCCGTGGGACGGGGACCCTGTACTGCGCCGCGGCCGCGCTGCTGATGGTGCTCGCCGGCTATCTGCACGGTGTCTTCCTCGGCAGCGTGTCGCTGTTCTTTGTGCTGGTCATGGCGCAAAACTTCTTTGGCAGCGCCGCCTACTCGGTGGCCGGCCCGTACATGACCGAGATCTGGCCGACCCGGCTGCGCGCCAGCGGCATGGGGCTCGCCTACGGCGTCGGGAATTCCGGCAAGATCGTCGGACCGCTCGGGCTGGCATTGATCCTCGGCGCGAACGACCTGATCAAGCCGGCGGCAAACCTCAACTCGCTGGGCCTGGCGTTCGTGTACTTCGCCTCCTGGTACGTGCTCGGGATCATCGCCTATTGGTTCATCGGCTTCGAGACCAAGGGCCGCTCCTTCGAGGAGATCGACGCCGCGCTCACCGGGCCGCCGCCGGTCAAGACGCGGGCGGCGTAGGGGCGGCGCCCGCTGGGCGAAGGTGGATGCGTTTTTTTGGCTGAACGAGGTCGATCTACACGGGACAGCCGAGCCTCACCGGTACACGTTAGCCGCTACCCATAATCGTTTCCTTTTGAGCAGTCACCAATGAACGAGTTAGCGCACGCAGAAATCACGAGCTTCCGCGACCGCTGGAAGCGAGGATTTTGATCGTAGACGCTTGGCGGCTGAATCCACGCACTATGGCCATCAGGCCAGTCCACCCATTTCCGCCTCCGCCTGCTCCAGCCAATACGACATGTCCATCTCGCGGTACATCGTCGTCGCAAGGGTGAGGTGCTCCTCGGCTTCCCAGCGCTTGCCCGCGCGCCGATAGAGCCTGCCGAGACCATGGTGGCAGTGGGCGACGAGCGGGCGCATGCCGCGCGGCTCGGCAAGCGCCAGCGCCTTCCGGTAGTGGGCCTCGCCGTTCTCGGCATCGAACCGGTCGCGATGGGTCGCGATGTCGCCGAGCAGGTGCATGGCATAAGCCGCGAACCCGGGCTGAGCCGGAGAGGATTCGACGGCGTGCTCACCCAGGCGCCGCGCCTCGTCGAGCCGGCCGAGCAACAGAGCGGCACGACCCAGCGAATGGTAGCTGTCGCCGTGCCGGGCGACGATTCCCCTCGCCGCCTGACGCTCGAGAAGCTGCTCGCCCTCCCGGAGCCGGGTTAGCGCCTCGCTCGCCTCGCCGACTTGTGCGAGGACCCAGGCGGAGTAGGCGACCGAACGGGGAAGGTTGAGGCCGTTGTTCCCTGTCCGGAATGCCGCGATCCCTGGTTCGATCAGTGAGCGCGCATTCGCCCATTCACCCTTGCGGAGGTGAAGCCAGCCCGCGTTGACGTGAACCTCACCGAGGGTGGACGCATGATTCGTTGCCTCGGCGAGCCGGAGCGCCTCGGCCTCATACGGGGCGGCCTCAGCGAATCGGCCGAGTTGGTGGAGGCTCGTGAATATAGAAATCCAATTGTAGATCGCGATATATCCGGTGGATTCGAAGGACTCGTAGTCCGAGCCGGCGGGCAGCGCCGCGAGGTTATCGGTAGTCAGCTCGACCACCCGCTCGTACTCGCCCCGGAAGAAATGCGCTTGCTCGAGATAGGTCGTGGTCAGGAGACGGAGCCTCAAGTCCCCGAGGCGCCCCGCAATCTCCAACGCGCGGGTGCCGGTCACCACCGCCTCGTCCAACTCGCCGAGCAGTGCGTGGGCGTTCGTAAGGAACGCGCAGACTCGGCCTCGGCTGCGGTCGTCGTTCAATTGTTCCGCGAGGGCCTCGGCCTCACGCAGGCGCTCCAGCGCCAGCCGGACTTCACCGAACTGGCTCAGCATCTGCCGCAGCTCGAGACGGATCTCGAAGCCCTGGTCCAGCGTAGCCGGGCTCTCCGGCAGCGTCGCGAGGACGCCGAGCGCCTGTTCGAACCAGGCCCGGGCCTCTAGGGGCGCCGAGCGCGCGGCCGCCTTGAGTCCGGCCTGACGGAGATAGTGCACTGCCTTCTCCCGCAGCTCGCCTCGGTTGGCGTGATGGGCGAGTCGCTCGATCTCTCCGTCGAGGCGATCTCGGTGGAGCGTCTCGATCACGTCAACGATCCGGGCGTGAAGGTCGCGGCGACGCTCCTGTAGCAGTCCGCCGTACGTGACCTCGTGAGTGAGCGCGTGCTTGAAGGAGTACTCGAGGTCCGGATAGAGCCCGGTCTCGTAGAGGAACTCGGCAGACTGGAGTCGGTCGAGTCGGCGACGAAGCGTTTCGTCGGGCAGGTCCGCGATCGCCTGAAGCACCGCGAACGGGACCTCCTTGCCGACGACGGAGGCAACCTGGAGGAGGCCTTTGTCCTCCGGAGCCAGCCGGTCGATGCGCGCCGCCAGTATCACCTGGACGGTGGCAGGAACCTGGATTGCCTGGACTGGTTGCGTCAACCGATACCGGCCGCGCTCCCCCCCAGCGCTTTCGTCTCCACCAGCGTCCGCACTGTCTCCTCCAGGAAAAACGGGTTCCCGCGCTTGACGAGGCGCTGCTTGAGCAGTTCCAGCGTGGGATCTTCGCCGAGGAGCGCATCCAGCAACTCCCTGGTGCTCTCAGTCGCGAGCGCGTCCAGCCGTATCTGGCTGTAGTAGGTTTTGCTGCTCCAGGGGTGCTCATATTCAGGACGATAGTTCACGACAAGCAGGACCCGCGCGGCCGCCATGCTGGTGACGAAGCGGTCGAGCACCTCCTGGGTCGCTGCATCGTTCCAGTGGAGGTCCTCGATGATTAGGCAGAGCGGTTGGGGGATGCTCGCGGCCAGGAGCACCTGCATGATCGCGTCGTCGGTGCGCTGGCGGCGCTGCCTGGGATCGAGGTCGCGGAACGCATCGGTGAGCGGCAACACACCGAGCAGGTCCAGCATGGGGGCGAGGAGCAGGTCAGGATCACCGGCGTCGGCCGGCAAGGCCCTCGCGACTCGTTCGCGCACCTCGGACGTCGTGTCGGGGTCCTGGATGTGCAAGAAACTCTTGAACAGATCCACGAGCGGGAAGTAGGGCGCATTCTTGGCATAGGGCGCCCCACCGGAAAACAAGACAAGCCAGCCCTTCAGCTGTCGGGTGGCTTCGTGAACGAGGCGCGACTTCCCCACCCCCGCCTCCCCGATAATGCCCACGATCTGCCCGTGCCGCTGTTCGACGCGGGAAGCCGCGTGGCGAAGGGTGCTGAGCTCAGGAATCCTGCCGACGAAGCGTGTCACGCTCCAGCCAGCGGACGGCTCCTCTCGACGGAGGAGCAGCCACGTCGTGTCTCGAAGCCGTTCGAGCGCGAAGCGCCGCGCCAGGAATGGCACGACGGAGTCCGACACGACGATCGCGCCCGGGGTGTCGCCGGCGACCAATGTCTCGAGAACCGACCAGGTCGCGGCCTTGCCGTCGACACCCACCTGGGTCACCGCCTGCTGACGGCCTACGAGAAGGTCGGCGCAATGCAGGGCGCTGACGATCTCGACACTCGCGCCGCCAGCCACGCGTGTATGAGCCGCGGCTTTCTGGATCGCAAGGGCCGCAAGGGCGGCGTGGCTGGGCGCGTTATCCACGGGCTCGAGGCCGAAGACCGCGATGACGTCCGTGGGGCTCGATTCCTCGAGCCGGCCGCCGAAACTGCGGACCTTCTCGCCGACCACCTCCAACGCGCGGCTGGCCTCGACGGTCGTCGACGGCAGCAGCCTCACGCGGAGAAAGGCCAAGAGGCGGCGCTCCCAGTGCGTCGGCGCTGGGTGCTGCGCCGCAGCCGGCGACGTCGACACCCGCCGTGACACCGTGGGCGGGGCGTCGTGATGGCGCAGGCCGTACTTGTCCATCCGAGCGCGGAGCGTGTTGCGCGAGATGCCGAGGGCCGCGGCGGTGCGGCGGATGTTCCCGCCGGTGTCGCGGAGCCCGCCTTCGATGCGCACGCGGAGGACGTCGTCCAATGAACCACCCGCGCCGCCGGCGTCTCTTGCTTCGACGGCGCCCACGGCGTCCGTCGTCTGCTCGGCGTCGTTCGTGAGGAAGCCGAGCATGGCCGGTGGGATCTCGTCGGTCTCCGAGAGAAGGACGACGCGCTCCATGGCGTTGGCCAGCTCCCGGACATTGCCGGGCCAGCGATAGGCAGCGAGCAGGTCGCGCGTGCCCGGTGTGAGTGTGCGTGGTGAGAGGCCGTATTCGGCACAGGCGCGGGCCAGGAAGTCGTCAGCGAGGGTGAGGATGTCGACGCCCCGACTGCGGAGGGGTGGCAGCTCGAGCGTGATGACGGCGAGCCGATGGTAGAGATCCTCGCGGAAGCGGCCGTCGGCGACGGCGCGCTTGAGATCCACGCTGGTGGCGGCGACGAGGGTGACATCGACGCGTTCGGCCCGCGTGCTGCCGAGACGACGCACCGCGCGATCCTCGAGGACGGTGAGGAGCTTGCTTTGCAGGGCCACGGGCAAGAGGCCGATCTCGTCGAGGAACAGGGTGCCGCCGTGGGCGGCTTGGAAGAGGCCGGGCTTGGCCTGGCGCGCGTCGGTGAAGGCGCCGCGCTCGTAGCCGAACAGCTCGGCTTCAAGCAGCGTCTCCGGGATGGCGGCGCAGTTGACATCGACGAAGGGGCCAGCGCACCGCGGCCCCGCCTGATGGATCGTCCGGGCCACGAGCCCTTTGCCGGTGCCGGTCTCGCCGAGGAGGAGCACGGGCGGCAGGCGGCGTGCCCCGGTTTGACGGGCGAGCAACTGCGCGACTTGGGCACGGATCGCGACGATCCTGGCGCTCTCGCCACGCAGGGCACCGAGCTGCGCCTCCATCTCGCCGCAAGCTTACTCTCCTGATCCGTTGGGTCAATAGCTGACCCTCTATTGACTACCTTGACCACGCTTGAGCAGGGCCGTTGTCCTTCAACTTATTGACTTCGTGACACTGCAAAGTGGATTTTCTCTGGCACCACGCTTGCGATTGGCATCCGGGTGAGTCGAGCCGAGGACAGAGCACACCCACGGCCTGGAGGAGCAAAGGAGGGCGCCATGAGTAAGCGGATCGGTCCTATCGCGGCGGCGTGCATCCGGGGCGCCGACATGAATGCTCGGCGACGCAGGCTGCACGTCCTCGGAGTGGCCATAACGGCGGTGCTCATCGGCGCAGCCTCCACATACGGGGAGAGCCACAGTGGCGCAGCGCCGTCGCCGTGGGTGGCCCCCCTGCAGCGCGTGGAGACAGCGCTGGCCAGCCAAAATGTCAGTGCCGCCGAGGAGGCGTGGCACGAGGCTCATCGAGCCGCGCTGGGGTCGCGGCACCACTGGGACGGCCTGATAGAGGTCGGCGAAGCCTCTCTCCGAATCGGCGAGGTCGCGAACAGACGCCAGGCCGCCCAGGCGACGGCTCGGCGACTGTATCTGGCTGCCCTCTTTCGCGCCCGCCAGCAGGGCGCGCTGGATGGGGTGCTTCGAACCGCCGAAGCGTTCGCGGCGCTTGGCGACCGCGAGGCCGTGACGCAGTGCCTCCATGTGGCCCGCCACGTGGCGGAGCGGACCCGCGATCCGCAGGCGCGCGCGCGGGTCGAAGCGTTTCGGGCCCCGTGGGGAGGCGAGTCGATCCAAACCGCAACGTTCACGTGGGATCCCCTCCTGCTGCACTTCCCGGATGAGAGTGTCGGGCCGTAACGACACGTCGCTCTTCAGCTGGCCCCAGCGATTATCCACCAGCTTGAGAGGAGAACGAGACCATGGCCATGACGAGACATCGGGTCGCAGCCTTCATCGCGCTCGGGCTCTACGCAGTGGTGTTGGGCTTCCTCGGCGGCATGGTTGCCGAGCGGATGCGGGGCGACGTGCGGCGCGACGCGATGCTCCGCCAGTACGGCGACACGCTCCAGCGGTGGCATACCGTGCTGATGGAGATCGAGAAGGAACCGGACGGTCGAACTTCCTCCAAGAGCAGCTCGTGGGTGCCGCTAGGAAGAAATGTCGACTTGGGAAGCAAGTGACCCTGAATCGGGCAGGCCGGCGGACCTGCTGCTTCAGATCGGGGCGCAGACGATCAACGGGATCTCGAACAAGAGGGGCGGAGCGCGGGGCGCACCGCCGATCTCGAGGTCGGCCAGCTCCTGACCGCCATCCAGCGCATCCAGGCCTCCGGCGCCGTCGGGCTGCGTACCGAAGTGTCCAAGGAGACGAAGCAAGAGGGCACGGTCTTGTCGCTGGGCCGGAAGGACGTCTCCGCCGAGACGCTGGCCGACCAGGCGCTGGTCAGGAAGCTACTCGGCCTGCGGCCCGGTCTGCGTGAGTTCAAGGTCGTCTACGGCGCGCTGGCTGAGAGCGATGACGTGATCGCCATCCAGACGCGCTCGGGGTTCCAGATCATGGTCGAGCTGGCCGGCGAGATCCAGGTACCGGCGGATCACGTGGCGGAACGGCGCACGTACCCGTCCCAGCCGGCGCCGGCCGTCGGGCCCGACGTGCTCCCCCCGCTCGTTCGCATTCTGTCGGGAAACGTCGGCGCCTGGGGACGCATTCGCGGCCGTCAAGTATCACGACTACTGGTACTGGATCGACGACCGTGATTTCAGGTCCAAGGGCATCTTCACCTTTCTCATGATCATCATGACGCTATCGGAGAAAGACGACAAAATCCCAGCGCCTGTGGTCACGATTCCGGCAAATTGAACGCCAAAGAACGTTGCGATGTGCGCTGGGGGACTCTGCTGCCGACGTAGTGACCGCGCATCCAGAGGGGTAGGGCGCGGTATTGTAAAGCCGTCCAGGTAGCCTTGGGTTCTCACCCCAACGCGAAGCAATCGTCCGAATGCCCAAAGAGGAGCTTCGGTTGCCGAGGGTCGCCAACGCTCGGGGCTAAGGCGCGGGCTGCTGAGGGCCGTGACCTCGTCTGAACTTCAACCAGTACTACCCTGCTGCATACCCGCAATGGGGCGGCCTGCTGCGCGCTCGCTGCCCGCATCAGCGATCGAGCCAGGCGACCATGAGGCGCCCGCCGTAATCGTGGCCGATGTTGGGGGCGAAGTTCTTGACGTAAGGCTCCCAGGCGGCCACCGCGCTGACCGAGGGGCCGTAGAGCCCCCAGACCTGCTGGGAGACGTAGCGTTGGATGTCGTAGATGATCTCGCGGCGCTTGGCGACATTGAAAGTACGGCGCTGGAGGCGGATCATCTCGGTCAGCTTGGGATCGTTCACACCTGACGCATTGAGCGGCTGCCCGGGGATGAAGTAGCGGTAGAGATAGCTGTCCGGGTCGGTCCAGGCGCCGAAGAGTCCGGCGCCCATCTTGTCGAACTTGCCGAAGATGGTGCTTGAGATGAAGGCCCCGTACTCCTTGAGCTTGATCTCGGCGTCGACGCCGGCCTTCTTCCAGCCCGCTACCGTGACCTGCATGGCGTCGATGTAGTCCGGCCCGTATCCCGCGGTCGTCTCGACGGTGGTCTTGAAGCCGCCTTGGAGGCCGGCCTCGGCCAGAAGCCGTCTGGCCTCCTGTGGATCGAAGTCGTAGAGCTTCCGGCCCTCCGCAGGCAGCTGATCGATCGGGATGGACCAGTCCTTGAAGGCAGCGGGCACGGCTGGGTTCGGCGCCCCGCGTCCCTGGGACCACGCGTTGGTTTCGAGGACCTCTTTCCAGTTGGTGGCTATCGCCAAGGCGCGCCGTACTCGGAGGTCCTTGAACGGCTCCTGGTCGAATTTCGCCCAGGTGATGCCGCCGAACACGACGATGTAGTCCTGCATCTGGACGTTGGGCTTCCGCTGCTTAACCGCATCGAGGTCGCTCCGGCGCACAACCATCCCGTACTCGGGGGCGAAGTCGTACCGGCCGGCCAGCCACACCGCCAGCGCCGAGGCTGGGTCGGTCTCGATCGCCACCTCGACGTTGTCTACATAGGGCAGCCCGGCGATGAAGTAGTTGGGGTTCCGCACCCAGGTGCACCGCACGTTGGGCTCGTAGCGCTCGAGCATCCAGGGGCCGGTCCCCACGCAGCTCTCGGGCCGCTTGAGGTCGCCGTACTGCTCCACCGCCTCCCTGGCGATGATCCAGGTTGAGGGCGAAGCCAGCGATTCGAGGAACCAGGCGAAGGGCTCCTTGAGGGTGAACTTGACCGTGTGCTTGTCCATCACCTCGATCTTGTCCACCTGCTCCAGCAGGCCGCGATTGGGATTGGCCGGCAGCATGAACCGCTCGTAGGTGTATTTCACGTCTTCTGCGGTGACTTCGCGCCCGTTCACCGGCGGCTTGGCATGCCATCGCGCGCCTTTGCGGAGCTTGAAGATGTACGTCGTGTCATTGGGCTGGGTCCAGGATTCGGCCAGGTCGGGCTCGAGCGGCTGCGACCCGGGCTTCACGGAGGAGCCCGCCTTGACCTTGACGAGGCGGCTGTGACTGAAGGACATCGCCTGCATGGTGGGGAAGGCCACCGTCTGCTGCGGATCGAAGTGGACTGGGGCGACGTGGATGCGGAGGCGGAAGGTGCCGCCGCGCTTCGGCGTCTGCGCCTGGGCGGCACCGGGATCGAGCACATGGAGGCCGGAGCCGGCCGTGCTCGCCGCGGCGGCGATGCCACCAAGCTTTAGCAGGTCCCGGCGGCTGATGGGGGTCGTGAGATGCGTGTCCATATAGATTCCTCCTCCTGTGGTCAGAACGTCACCGGAAGGGTCTTGAGCCCGCGGAGTAGGGAGGACTCGCGCCACTTCGGAGTCTGCGAAACCAGCGCGAGATCTGGCATGCGGCGTATCAGGGTGCCGATCGCGATTTGACCTTCGACGCGGGCCAGCGGGGCACCCAGGCAGAAGTGTATGCCGAAGCCGAAGGCGATGTGCCGGTTCTCCCGCCTGGCGATGTTGAGACGGTCGGGCTCGGCGAAATGCGCGGGGTCCCGGTTAGCCGCCCCGATGACGGCAACGACGGTGGAACCTTTCGGGATCTGCCGGCCGCCGATCTCTACATCCGTGGTGGCCAGTCGTCCGGTCCGTTGCACGGGCCCGTCGAAGCGTAGCAACTCCTCAACTGCAGTCTGGATTAGCGCGGGATCCTCGCGCAACGCTCGCATCTGGTCTGGGTGCTGGAATAGCGCCAGGACGCCGTTGCCGATCAGGTTGACCGTGGTTTCGTGCCCGGCGACCAGCAGGAGCATGCAGGTCGAGAGGAGCTCACGCTCAGTGAGCTTGTTGCCCTCCTCCTCTGCCGCGATCAGGGCGGACAGCAGGTCCGCCTGAGGATGCTTCCGGCGCGTGGCGATGAGCGAGGAGAGATATTCGCCAAGCGCGATGCGCGCATCACGGCCGCGTGGGATGGCCTCCGAGTCGGCCGGGAGGACCGCCGCGTCGAGACTCCGCGCGATATCGGACGACCACTGCTTGAAGACGTCCCGGTCAGCGGTAGGCACACCCAGCATCTCGCAGATGACCGTGACCGGGAGTGGGTAGGCCAAGTCCTCGATGAGGTCCATCCTGTGGGCATGACGTACACGGTCAAGCAGGGCATCAACGATCTCTTGAATGTGCGCACGCATAGCTTCCACGACGCGCGGCGTAAACGCACGGCTCACCAGTGCCCGTAGCCGGGTGTGGTCGGGCGGGTCGCTGAAGAGCATATCGGGGGTCCGCGCAGGGTCGGGGACCATGCCGAGTCGGGCTTCGAGCCGTTCAGCCATGCCCGCGCGGCCAAAGCGCGGATCACGCAGGACCATGATGGCGTCGTCGTAACGCGTGAGGATCCACATGCCAAGGGGGCTCGCGTGGACAGGGTCCTCTTCGCGCAGCCGGCTGTAGAAGGGGTAGGGGTTAGCGTGGAACTCGGGCAGGAGCGGGTCGTATAGGACTTCGCTGGACGCCACTCTGTGCCCACCTTTCACGTACGTCTGCGGAAATTGGCGCGAGTCTACGCGGGTCAGGCGACCCTGTCAAAGCTAGGGCTAGGTCAGCAAGGGGCTGGCGACTGGGGACGAAATCGATAGATTCCACAGCTTGCACTATCCGAGCACGCTCGGCGACAAGCTCGGCACGCGGTGGAACCGGTATCGGCACGCGGTGGAACGGGAGCGACCAGCCCCGCTTGATCCCATGTCGCAGAATAGGCGATTCGAGCGAGTCTCCGCGACCTGCTCCCGAAAACCGATCCACCCAGAAATAGAGTCGGCTCGGCGTGGATGCCCGACGTCGCCCTGCGTGGCGAGGACTACGATGCCGGCGCTCTGCCGCGTGTTAGTTAACAGGTATTCTTGCCCTGCCGCAGTCCGGGCAAACCTTCCGTCACGCAAAGTGAGGCATAACATCCGAGACGAAAAATTCACGGGTCTCCACGTCGTTCCGTCGATCGCTATGGATGAGCAGGTCGACGCCGGCGTCCTGGTATTGCCCGATCAGATCGATGGCCTCGGACACGGTGCCGACGAAGCCGGGCAACGCTCCACGGGCAGCCAGCCGCTCGCGCTTTGCCGCCACCGCGGCCGCGTCGCGGGCAAGTAGCCAGCGCTGGACATGGGTCTTTTCGATCGTGTCGTAGTCGCGTCCCGCCGCGTCGCAATGTCCACGCAGCACGGCCAGCTTGTTCCGTACCTCCGCAATGTCGCCGCCGACCAGATTGCAGGCGTCGGCCAGCGGGCCGCCGGCTGCGGCGGGAACTCCCAGCCGTATTGCCGGTATTCTTCCTCGAAGAAGCCGGCTCCGATGCCGAGCGTCAGTCGTCCCCGGCTGATCAGATCGACGCTCGCCGCGATCTACGCGAGATGCGCGGGATTGCGATAACCGACCGCGGTGCACAGGGTGGCAAGACGGATGCGGCTGGTGACGGCGGCCAGCACCGCCAGGACGGTCCAGCCTTCCAGGACCGGCTCGTCGGGCGTGCCCACGCGGAGGATCTGGATCATGTGATCCATGACCGAGAACCAGACAAAGCCGTGCTCTTCCGCCCACTGCGCCTTCGCCTTCACCGCTTCGTACGCCTCGGCTGGGTCGGGACTCTCGAGCCAGGACGAGTGATGAAGGCCGAACTTCATGGCTTTTGACTCGTCTTCTGCTTGGACCGAGTTGTGACGCAATACTGGAAGGTCAGAGGCCGCGCGCGAGCTCGCGCGGCTGATCGGTCATCGCTTCCAGAACCCTTGCGATGGGATGCGGAACGCCCGGTTGAAGCGCGAGGATGCGTTCTCCCACGCGATGATCATCGTCAGCTCCGCGATGGTGTCGTCGTCATAGTGCCGTTGCACGCGCGCGAACAGCTCGTCTTCCACGTCGCGGCGCGTGTCCGTGATCGCGTCGGCGTATTCGAGCGCCACCTTCTCCGCGTCGCTGAAGAGCGGGCTCTTCGCGTAGTCGTTGAGTGCCTCAAGCTTCTCCGTTGAGACGCCGAGCCTGCTGCCCACGGCAGCATTGGCGTCCTGTCAGAACTCGCAGCCGTTCCACCAGGCGACGCGACGGTTGAGCAGCGCCCTGAGCGTACCGGGCACGCGCCTCGTCTCTTGTTGGAGGGCGGCAAACATCGCCTTCGCGGCGCGGAAGTAGGCCGGGTTGCGCGCGTAGAAGAGGTACGGATAAAGCGGCGCGCCCCCGAGCTTCCGCTGTTCCTCGAGCGTTTCGCGGAGATCGTCCGGGAGCGTCTCGACGTTGACCGGCGGGATGCGCGTTTTCCCTTCCAGCATGGCCACCTCCTCCACGTCCGGCTTATGCGGCGTCCCACGCCCTGTCACGAGCCATTCGCCACGCGCCTTCAGCGGGCCACTCTAGACGGCATCGGAGCGCGCGGACGCTCTACGACCAGCGCCGTCATCTTGACGATGAGAGGCCGATTCATCACGGCCGCGATTCTACATCCGAAACGGTCGGACGGGACGATGCCCACTTCGACGGTGATCGAAGCGTCTATCGGGGTCCAGTGACCGACGGCAAGGCGGGGGCAGGTCGGGCGGATGCGCGCGAGCGAGCCACAACTGCGCATCACCAGAGTGCCCCGCCTGTGGAACCCAGAGCACGCGCGTTCCGACGCGGCGGCGAGTTCGTCCGCGGCGCGACTAGCGTTTCCTGCGGTCGCCTGGTTCGGACGTGTCGACGCCGAAGGTCTCCCGGAAGCCCCGCCGTCCCAACGGGGTGACGATGACGGCGTGGCTGCGCTGCATCCTCTCCATCCAGCCGAGATCGAAGTAGCGCTTGGTGGTCGCGGCCCCTAGCGCACCCGCGATGTGTGGGCGTCGCTCGGTCCAATCGAAGCAGAGCCGGCAAAAGTGGCGGCGGCTCGTACGCAGTGCGGGAAGCTCGATCCCGAACTCGGTGAAGAAGCGGATGCCGGCCGTCGTGATCTCGGCGGCCTCACCGTCGGGCACGACATACTCGCGGGCGACGAGGGAATCGGTGAGGTCAACGCTGAGGCGACCCGCAAGGTGGTCGTAGCAGATTCGGGCCGCACTGAGCGCGCGTGCTTGACGGGAGAGCGGGCGGTATCGCGGTCTCTTCGTAAGAGCGACGGCGACGATCCCGTCGATCATGTCGACCACTGTCGGTGAGGCAAGCCGGAAATGGCGGTGCCGCCCGTTACGGACCACCGAGAGCAAGCCCGCCTCGGTGAGCTTCGCGAGATGGGCGCTGGCGGTTTGAGGCGTGATTCGCGCCGCGAAGGCAAGTTCGCTCGCCGTCAGGGCACGGCCATCGAGAAGCGCCGACACCATCGTAGCTCTCGCCGGGTCTCCGACTAGCGCCGCGATCTCGGCGATGATGGGGCCTGTAATCATGTCCCGCCTATCTTAACTGACTCGCGGGATCCAAGGCCGCGGTTCTCGGAATCAGGCCCTGCGTGTCACTGTCAAACGAGGTAACAGCAACGTCGTCTACCTGGCTTTGGTGTTCGAGGCCTTCACGCAGGACCGACGCTTGGTCCTTGCTGTTAACGGCATCACCTACACGAACTACGGGTTCGCCGCTATCCACGCGTTGGTTCTCGGCAAGGTCATCATGATCGGCACCGTGGTCCGTCTTGGGCGGGGCCTTGAAGACAAGCCCCTGATCTATCCCACCTTGTATAAGACCGCCGCATTCTTAGTCTTCGTCGGGGTCTTCAAGATTGTCGAGCATGGGATCAAGGGCATATGGAACGGCGAGGGACTCGCGGGTGCTCTCGTGGAATTCTCTTGGAAAGGATTCGATGTCGTGCTCGCCAATGGTCTGGCCGTGCTTGTGGCCTTCATCCCATTCTTTGCCATCAAGGAGTTGGGACGCGTGTTCGGGAGCGACAAGATCTTTGCTCTTTTCTTCCAGCGAAGATACGCCAAGTGAATCGCACAAATGTCCCTGAGTCGGGATTACAGCCACCCCGTCACAGAACAGAACCTTGCCGAGCTATAATAAGCTCACAACAGTACAGAATTCTTCGCGCGTGGTCTAGACCTCGGCTTACACGCAGACCTCGAAGCAGAAGCCCAGCGACCTGTCCGCCTGCAAGTGGTTGCGGGCCCCCGCAACCATGAAGGACGAGGGGTTAGCGGA
>WNGE01003108.1_pt1 | contig 19748 bp, 17 predicted proteins | sample 5400651 | NCBI WGS metagenome assembly WNGE01 (sample SAMN13153370, study PRJNA577476) | soil metagenome | isolation source: 60 cm soil or saprolite under grassland replicate 2 | place: USA:California | collected 2016-06-15
CAACCGATCGTGGGCTGAGCTTGGTAACAGCGTCTGGCACGTTTGCAGTTCGGTCTTCGATCATCGTCGTCTCCCGTCGTAGCGACTCGCGGATGCTGTACGGAGCCACCGCGTTTCGGGCCGATCGAACCGCGTGAAACTGCTTCGAGCAACGCCCGCGGCGACGCCGCCACGTGCAAGGGATGCCACTTCGACAGCCGTCGAATGGTGCCAGCTTGACTATGCCGCGTGCGTCAAAGTCGGCTGCTCGGCAGGTGATCATCCGCTGACGATCATCGCCGCGGCGGCCCGCGGTCTCCCGCAGGTCGTGATCGCCACCGATGCCGACCTTGTCGGAGTTCGCATCCCCAACCGGCTCGCCACCCCCCTGCCCGCCGACACCAGACCACCATTCTCGACGCCGGCTTCGTACCACAGCGGCCCGACGGCCGCCCATTCAGCGTCGAGAGCCGTGACGCGCTCGCCCATGCCGCGGCCAGTCACACCCCCGCGGCCGAACTGGCTAGGCGTGCCTGGCCCGCGGCTACCGCGTCGAGCAGCAAGCCGTGATCCGGGCCAGCCTCGCCGCGCACCTCGCTGCCGTTTAACCGCACGGCACACCGGACCTCTCGCCGAGCGCGTTGCGCGCCTGCTCGATGACGTCGGTTGCGGCGGCGTCGCTGGCGGCGTCTGCTCCCAGTTCGATTGCCTTGTCGCGCTTGGCTCCGGCACGATCGGGTTGCTGGTCGTAGCGGTGCTCAAGGCCTACGCGGCCAGGCGCGTCGTGGTCACCGACACGGCGCCATCAGCGCGGCCGACTTCGTCAGCGCCACCCGGCCCCTCGCGCCAAAGCCTTCGAGCTCTCGGCGTCCGTCGCGCACGTCAAGGTCGTCATCGCCGTCACCAGATCGCTGGGTTGGCCAGCGACAAAGTCGCACCGTGACGTCGTCGTTGTACCAGCCTCCGGAAGAGGGGACAGCTACGCGCAGTCAAGCCCCGCGTGCCACCGTGATACATCGAGCAGCCGCTCGTCGAGTGATCGACCAAACATATGCACGCGCCCGAGTGAGCATCGGACCCGGGGCGGGACGCTCGCCGCAGTGCCTTGGGCGCCTTGGCTGGATACAGAGAAGTCCGCGGTGCGCCAAAGCTAGGCTACTTGCGTAAGCAAGTAGAGTCGCCGCCGTGGCAAAGGTGGAACCGTTGACTGAGACTGAGGAAGTCCTGTGGCGGTCGCTGATGCGGCTGGTGATCACCTTGCCGCGCGCGCTCGGCGACGACCTGGTGCGGGCGCGGGGCATGTCCGCGAACGAGTACACGACGTTGATGCATCTGTCAGAGGCGCCGAAGAGAGAACGAGGCATCACTGATCTGGCTGAAGGTGCGGCGCTGTCGGTCAGCAGGATGTCGCGGCTTCTTGACGATCTGCAGGAACGTCAGCTGATCCTCAAGCGCCGGAGTGAGACCGACGGCCGCGGGAACATCGCGTGCCTGACTCGGCAGGGGCTCGCGGCACTGAAATCGGCGTACCCGGAACATCTGGCGAGCGTCCGCCGATTGGTCATGGACCACATCGACGATGCCGACAAAGCACGGACGGCACGAGTACTCGAGGCCGTGGCGACCAGCGTGGACGAATCGGCGATGCGGCACAGGACGTGAGCGGCACAGAATCAGACCTGGCGGCCGCGGGATCATTCGCACTGGGTCGATGGCAGGTGAAGCGGCTCGGCTACGGCGCCATGCAGTTGGCTGGTGACAACGTCTTCGGGCCGCCGCGTGACCGGGACGAGGCGCTGCGCGTGCTACGCGCCGCGGTCGATGGCGGGATCAACCACATCGACACCGCGGAGTACTACGGACCCGGTGTCGTGAACGAGCTGATCCGTGAAGCCCTGTTCCCTTACCCGAGAGCCTTGGCGATCGTGAGCAAGGTGGCCGCTCGTCGCGATGATCGCGGTGCTGTGCTGCCCTACGACGACCCGGACCAGCTGCGCGCCGGCATCGAGGAGAACCTCACCACGCTGGGCGTCGACCGGTTGGCGGCTGTGAACCTGCGGCTCCTGGATGGATCGTCGCCCGGGAAACGGTTCGACGCGCAGCTCGCGGCGCTCGTCTCCGCTCGCGACGAAGGCCTCATCGACGGTGTCGGCCTAAGCAACATCTCGAGAGACCACTTGTTGAGGGCGGTCGCGCAGACCGAGATCGTCTGCGTGCAGAACCTGTTCAACCTCGCGGATCAGCGCTCGCTCGATGTACTGCAGGAGTGCACGTCGCACGGCATCGCGTTCGTGCCCTACTGCCCGCTCGGCTGGCCGCGCGACGTTCAGAACGCGCTCCTGACCAGCCCAACCCTCACCAGTCTCGGGACCCGACTGGAGGCAACACCTGCCCAGATCGCGCTCGCCTGGCTTCTGGATCTCGCCCCGAACATCTTGCTCATTCCCGGAACCCGGACCCGAGCGCATCTGGCGGAGAACATCCATGCGGCAGGTGTGCGGCTCGACGACGCGGCGCGCGCTCACCTAGCCCGGCATTTCCCGGCCGTCACCGGCGATCTCTGATCGGCCGCGCTGCTCAGCAGCTACCGGGACGCCGGCTGCTGTAGCACGGCGCCAAGGTTCCCCAGGACTCCGAGCTGTCCCAGGATCACGGTTCCCGAGGGGTAACAGTCGAACAGCTGGATCCGGCCGTTCTCCAGACGGAAGACGTCGCAGCACGGCGCGTCCATTCGGTTGCCGGTCGGCGGAAGGATCCCCTGCGGCAGCGCGAGCGGTCCGTCGTGCGTCCCCTGCAGCGCCAGCTCGACGACCACTACATCGCCACTCACGAACACGTCGTAGAGCTCGCGATGCATGTTGGAGAACGCTGTCCCGTAGTTCTCTACGGGCTTTCCAACCTCGCTCGGCCCGCGATAGGTCACGCCAACCGATTCGTCGACGAACACTCCGTCCGGGTTGAAGCACCCGACCCACGCGTCGATGTCCTTCACCTCGGCGATTGCGTATGCCTGGCGCACGAACTCTTCGTTTGTCACGTCGTTCCTTTCGGTCGATCGCTATAAACGCTCGGGGTGAGCTCAGGGGAGTCGGATCAGGTTCTGGCCGGCCAGCGGAGCACCGAACTGCTGCATCCGACCTCCTTCGCGCAGGCCGCCAAGGTTGATGACGTAGAAGCCGGCGTCCTCGAACAGCGCCGAGACCTCGCCGTTGGCCTGGGTGTCGTCGCCGGACAGGAAGATCACGCGTTGACCACCGGGCTGGCCGGGGTCGGAACCGAGTACGGCGGCCGCGAGGGTGTTGGCTGCTTTCACCACGCGCGCGGGAGCGACGAGATCGGCGACGACCTCGCTGGAAGTACGCCCGTCGAGGTCGCTGGGCTCGAAGTCGTTGGTCGGGTCGATCACTATTCGATCTGCCAAGTCCAGACCGCCGACGGCCTGGGCAACCTGCGGCCACATCACCGCGACCACGACGATGTCGCCGGCCGCAGCCTGCTTGACCGTCCCGGCCGACACCCCGGTGCCGAGTGCCTCGACCGTTGCGGTCAGCGACTCGGGTCCGCGGCTGTTGGCGATGACGACCTGCCGGCCGGCGCGGACCGCGATCCGAGCCATGGCCTGGCCGATGCGTCCCGCACCGATGATTCCGACGCTAGCCATTGGTTGCCCCCTGGGTTTGCCCACGGCTTCTCAGCTCGCGTCCGAGCAACGTCCCAGCGCCGGCTACGCCCACTGCGACGACGATGGCAAAGCCGAGCACGGTGTCTGGCGCGTCGGCACCTCGATCGAGTGCGATCCCGGCGCCGATCACTGGAATCGAGAGCCCGACGAACAGGGCGATGAGCAAGTCGGACGTGATCGCCAAGCGGCCCTCGGGCGGCGTGGCGGCGAGCACGAGGCCGGTCGTCCCTTTGAAGACGGCACCCGCTCCCGCGCCGATCAGCGCACCGCTGATCAGGAACAGCGCGAGACTGGGTGTGGAGAGGCGGACGGCAGTCACCAGCAGCACCAGACCGACGAGCATAGAGACCGTGCCGAGGACGAGTACGCGGGACGCGGAAAGCCGCGTTGTCGCCAGTTGGGCTATGACGCCCGCGGAGAACACCAGGAACAACGTTGCGCCGGACAAGGCATGCGACGGGTGGTGCAGCGTCGCTGCCAGGAACAGTCCGGACAGCCCGGCGAACAGCCCGTTCGCCGAGAAAGCGGCGAGTGTCGTCGCCGCCGCGGGCACCAGAATCCGGATCGAGTCGGACGGCCCGCTCGGCCGATTCTGCGCGGTCGGCGTAGGATTGCGCGTGCCGGTCTCAGGCGCGGCGGCCAGGCCGATCAAAGCGATCACGCCGAGCGCCACGACGAGGAGGTAGGGCACGGTCAGCGGGTGGCTCACCCACTGGGCGAGGAAGCCCGCGACAAGCGGGCCGATGCCGAGTGCGCCGACGTTCACGGCCGTGCCGATGTTGCGCGCCGGGATCGGCGAGGCGCTCGGGTCGTCGCGGAGTCGTAGCTCGATGAGGTAGGTGATGGCCGTCCCGGCGGCCAGACCCACGGACACGCCGGTGATCAAGCGGCCGACGAGCAACCCGGGGAGGGCCTTCCAGGCCGCGAGCACGCCGGCGGCCACGATCATGGTGGCGACGGCGCCAAGCATCACCCCTCGGCGTCCGATGCGCGCGGCGATGAAGGGCACCGACCGCAAGGCGGCGATCGTGCCGGCGGCAAAGATCGCATAGACGACGGTGATCGTGAACGCCGACAGGTCGTCCCGGGTCCGGTACAGGCCGTAGAGCGGGCTGGGCAGGGTGGCAAACGCCATCACGATCAGGAAGGCGAACGCCACCGCCCAGAAGCCAGCGCTATAGCCGCGCGCCTGCTGCGTCGGTGGTGCGGCGGGGTTCGCGTTCGACATCGAGCTCTCCCTCGGCTGAGGCGCAGGTGCTACCAGACCCTCATTCCGCCATCGACGACGACGTCGATGCCGGTGACATAGGAGCTTTCGTCGGAGGCTAGGAAGAGGGCGACGTTCGCGACGTCCTCCGGTTGACCAAGCCGACCGAGGAGGGTTCGGTCGCGCATCTCGCGACCGAACCCGTCGTCCTGGAGCTCCCCGCGGGTCGAGTTGCTCTCGATCAGCCCCGGCGAAATCGAGTTGACCCGGATCCCGTGCGCGCCCCCCTCCATCGCGAGCTGGCGGGTCATGCCGATGATCGCGGCTTTGTTCGTGGTGTGCGCCAGGGACGGCAACAGCTTGAAGCTGAGCGATCCGTTCAGCGACGCCATGTTCACGATCACGCCGCGCGTGGCCTTCAGGTGCGGCCACGCGGCACGGGTCAGGTAGAGCACGAGGTCAACTTCGTCTCTGCGCGCGGCGTCCCAATCGTCGTTGGTGACGTCCTCGAGCCAGCTGAAGTGGGTCTTGGCCGCGAGGTTGAACAGGACGTCCACACGTCCGAACTCGCTTACCGCCAGCTCGACGAGCTTCGCGCAATCGGCGGGATCACTGAGCAGGCACGGCTGCAGCGACACCATCTCGCCACCCGCGGCACGGACCATCTCGACGGTGCCTTCGGCCGACTCGACCACGACGTCACAGCCGACGACCTTCGCACCCTCTGCGGCGAACGCGAGGGCTGTGGCGCGGCCCATGCTGCCGCCGGTGCCCGTGACGATGCAGACCTTTCCGGCGAGCCGGCCGGCCAACTCAGCTGCCTCCGTGCGCCGCGGCGGCGCTCAACTCGGCCTCGGCGACGCCGACCTCGTCGGTGTGCTTGCCGACCTCACTGAAGTACCAGTAGATGACGTCGAGGGCCGGGTCCCTGAGCGGGCTGGCCCACTCGCGAAACAGCTCGGTGGTAACCGCGAGTGCCGTGGTCTGCACCGCCCCGGCGTGTGCCAGCCGATCGATGGCGGTCCGGTGCGCGGCTTGGGAGCGGCCGCCGACGGCGTCGGTCACGTACATCACGTCATAGCCGGCCTTCAGCGCCTCGACCGTGGCGAACGTCAGACAGATCTCGGTGTGCAGTCCGGCGATGATCAGCCGCTTGCGCCCGGTAGCCTGCACCGCCGCGCGGAATGCCTCGTCCTCGAACGCGTTCATCGACGACCGGTCGATCGGGTCGATGCCCTCGAGTTCGGCCTGGATCGCCGCGAGGGTGGGACCGTTGAAGCCGAACCCGACGCCCACTGTCGACAGGACGATCGGCACGTTGAACGCCTTGGCGGTCTTGGCCAGCAACCGGACATGCAGTTCGACGAGGTCGGCGTTCGTCTCCGAACGAATCACCTCGAACATCTCGTTCTGGTAGTCGATCAACACGAGCGCGCAGTCCTCGTACGTCCAGACACCTGATTCCTTGCTCATCGGCCATCTCCTCGGGTCAACAACTCGCCAACGAATCGTCGCCACTACCTCGGTGATGCGGCATCGCCGGATCCCGGTGATTCAGAGGTGAGCCCGAGCGGATCTAGAAGCTGCGTTGGACGAGCTGTGTCCGTGACTTCACACCCAGCTTGCGGAACGTTTTGCGCAGGTGGTACTCGACGGTGCTCGGGCTGATAAACAGCTGTGCCGCGATCTCGCGATTGGTATGTCCCTGCACGGCAAGGCGCGCGATGTGCGCCTCCTGCGGCGTGAGCGCGTCGATCGTCGGCACCGTCCGTTTGCGGGCGCGCTCACCGGTTGCCTCGATCTCGACCCGGGCGCGCTCGGCAAACGCCTCCATGCCGAACCCGCTGAACATCTCATGCGCGACCCGCAGCTGGGTGCGAGCGTCCAGGCGTCGCTGCTGACGCCGGAGCCACTCGCCGTAGAGAAGGTGTGCGCGCGCGAGCTCGGTCCGGAGCCTGGTGCGGCCGAGTCGGTCGATCCCTTCCCGGTGCAGCGATTCGGCCGCGTTGCCGTCGCTCAGCAAGGCTCGCGATCTGGCCGCGATCCCGAGCGCCCATTCAGTGCCGGCGACGTCGGTGTCCGCGGTGAGTCGCTCAAGGGCACCGGTCGCATGTTCCGGCGCAGCGCTCCGGCTGGCCGCCTCGATCAGCTCGGCCAGCGCCCAGCTGGAGATGAAAAGCTCGGGCGAGCCTTCGCTCGCCAGCTGGGCGGCGACCAGCGCCTTGTCGTAGTGGCCGAGTCCGTTGAACAGGATTGCCTTCACGAACTCGCCCCACTGGACGGCGAATCCTTGACCCACGGCGGCAGCCTCGTTGATCGCCGACTCGAGCCGCGTCAACCCGTCTGCCTCCCGACCTTGGAGCGCTACGAGCAGCATCGCCGCGTAGGGCGCGAGCCGGGTTCCGGTCGTCTCGACGATGGCTTGGGCCTCGGCGGTCGCCTCCGCTGCCTTCGCGAACTCGCCTGACCAGGCGTCAATGACCGCGCCGGTGATCAGCCCCATCGGGACCCGGGCGAGTGCGCCCGCCTCGCGGGCAAGTCCGAGCTGACGCGCATTGATTGCGTGCCAGCTCTCGTCGTCCCAGAGAACGTAGGACGGTATCGGGGGTAGCGCGGTCCATCGGAAGCTGTTCTCGGCCGGCATCTCTGCTGCCGCAAAGGCGCTCGATGCGCGCCTCAGCGCCGGTGCTGCCGCGGCGCGTCCCTCGGTGATCAGCAGCGCAAGTCCGTCCAGCAGCAGATCGAACGGCTGCGACGGGTGTGTTGAGGGTGGTGCGGACCGGGCCGCGCGCGAGACCTCGAGCAGACCACCGGCGGTGGCCAGGCTCCCGGCGAACCAGGACGCACCCCATGCGTCCAGGTAGGTCTCGCGCGCCAGGTCCACATCGAAGCGCTCCAGTCGCCTGGCAGCACGCAGCAGTAGCGGTGGCGCGTCGCTGCCGATGTTCGCTGAGAACGCGATCTGTCCGCGCAGCAGCTCCGCCTGCGCCTGCTGGAACTCGTCGGAGGAACCTGCCTCGGCGATGGGCAGGAGTCGCAGCGCCTCATCGAATGCGCCTGCGTACAGATTCGCGCGCGCGGCGGCCATCGCCCGGTCGGACCTGCGCGCGGGGTCGCCGGTCAACGCGACGGCACGCGTCAGGAACGCCGCTGCGGCGGCGAGCCCACCCCGAGCCTGCGCACGACTGGCCGATCGCTCGAGCTCGGACGCCACGGCCTCGTCCGGCACCGACGCTGCAGCGGCTAGGTGCCAGGCCCGGCGATCCGGGTCCGCAGAGCGATCGGTGACCTCCGCCAGCGCGAAATGGACCGCGCGTCGTTGCTCGACCGGGGCTGACCCATACACCGCTGACCGCACGAGTGGATGGCGGAACGTGACCTGCTCGCCCAGCTTGAGCAGGCCGTCGAGTTCGCCGGCACCAACGGCCTGGGTCGAAATTCCGAGCTTCTCGGCCGCGCGTGCCAGCAGCAGCGGGTCTCCGACCGGATCCGCGGCCGCCAGTAACAACAGCAGGCGCGTGTCATCGGGGAGGTCGTCCAGCCGCCGTGTGTAGCGCTCCTCGATGCTGGCGGACAGCGGTGCCGCTGCCGGCAACCCGAACCCGCCCGCAAGCTCCGTCGGCGTGAGCCCTCTCGGCAACTCCAGCAGCGCGAGCGGATTTCCGCGGGTCTCGAGAACGATCCTCTCCAGCACGGACTCGTCGAGTCGCGCCGGCAGGACGGACTCCAACAGCGCCCGTGCGTCCCGATGACGCAGCGGCCCGATACGCAGCGACGGAAGGCCCCCGAGCGCGTCGTCGACCTGGCGCGCGGCGAATACGAGCGCGATCTTGTCCGCCATCAAGCGGCGAGCGACGAACGCCAGCGCCCGTGTCGACGCATGGTCCAGCCAATGCGCATCATCAACCACGGCCAACAGCGGCTGCTTCTCAGCCGCCTCGGACAACAGGCCGAGCACCGCGAGTCCGATCAGGAACGGATTCGGCGCGGCCCCCGCCGTGCGACCGAACGCGACGTCGAGCGCCTCGCGCTGGGGCTTCACGAGACGGTCCAAGAAGTCGATAAATGGAGCACAAAGCTGCTCAACCGCTGCGAACGGGAGTTCCATCTCCGCTTGCACCCCGGACGCCTGGGCGATCCGAAACTCGCGCGCCGCATCGGCGGCGTATCCGAGCAGCGCCGTCTTGCCGACGCCGGCGTCGCCGTGCATGACCAACACGGCGCCGGACCCGCCGCGCACGCCAGCCAGGAGCCGGTCGAGGACCGCGCGCTCGCGGTCCCGACCGAGCAGCTGCCCTCCTGACGAGGAAACCGACTGCGAGGCTGCGTTCATGTCCGGTAGAGCATGACTGACGGCGACGCCGTGGTCACGACTAAGGCATTCAAGGATTCGAACCCCAACGGGCAGTGCCACGCTGACGTGCCGGTTTGATGCACACTGAGCAATCGGAGTTGCAAAGGCCGCTCTGGGTCATATGCTTGCACAAGCAAGTAAGGGCATGTCTCGTCGAGCGTCTCGTGCCAGCCGACTCCCAGATGGGTGAAGTGCTGATGGGCAATGAGCGGCAGCAGCACTCGACCATGGCATCGACGTGACCACCTTGGTGACGAGGCGGCGCGGGGAGCAGGTGCCGCAGCTGATCTCCGGAGAGGTTTCCGGCGCCCGGGGCCTGCTCGACCGGAAAGACCTCCTCCAGTTGCTCGATCGTGCGGTGACCAAACGTCTGACCGTCATGTCGGCGCCCCCGGGAAGTGGCAAGACCTCGCTGTTGCGTGCCTGGGCTGACCGCTCGACAACCCTTCGTCGGGTCGCGTTCGTGTCCGTCGAACGCGACCAACGGAACGACCAGCGTTTCTGGTGCTCCGTGCTCGACGCGATTCGGAGCCCGGCGGGCTCGATTGATGCTGCGACGTCGCCGGCTGCTGCGCTCGACGTAGACCAGGTGATCGACAGCCTGGTGGCAGAGTTCGCCGAGCAGGTCGACCCCGTCGTGCTCATCGTCGACGATCTCCATGAGCTGAAATCGGCCGAGGCACTCACCCAACTGGAGCAATTTCTCGAGGTGCTGCCGGGCTCCGCGCGCGTGGTGCTGTCGTCCCGCCGGGACCCGTCGATCAGAGTGCACCGGCTCAGGCTTGCCGACGACGTTGCCGAGATCCGAGCCGATGATCTGCGGTTCACCGAGTACGAGACGCGCGAACTGCTTGCGGCGTCGGCGATCAGCCTTTCCGATGCCGGGGTGGCCGCGTTGCACCAGCGCACGGAAGGCTGGGCGGCCGGTCTGCGCCTGGCGGTTATCTCGCTCAGCGGTCACCCCGATCCCGAGCGATTCGTGATCGAGTTCTCGGGCACCGACCGGGCGATCGGGGAATACCTGATGGCCGAGATGCTCGAACGCCAACCCAGCGCTGTTCAGAGCATGCTGTTACGAACCTCGCTCGTCGACCGTATGAACGGTGAACTCGCCGACCTGCTGGCAGGCCGTCCGGGCTCGGAGCGGATGCTGCTGGCACTAGAGGAGGCCAACGCATTCGTCGTCTCGCTCGACGCCCCGCGGACCTGGTTTCGCTACCACCAACTCCTCGCGGACTTCCTGCGACTGGAACTGCGCCGAACGCTAGCCGATGAGGTTCCGGACCTGCACCGGAGGGCCGCGCGGTGGTTCGCCGACCGCGGAGATGTCGTCGAGGCCGTCCGGCACACAGTCGCGGCCGGCGATTGGCCCGCTGCCGCTCGGCTGGTCGCAGACCACTCGTTCAGGTGGGTGCTCGACGGGCAGGCGGGAACGATTCGGGCGGTCCTGCAAGCGTTCCCCGAGGGCGCATCGATCGACCATCCCGACCTGGCGCTGGCGCACGCCGCGAATGAATTGAACCAAGGGCGGATGGAGGACGCGGCGGCCCAGCTGACGCTGGCCGAGTCCCACGTCCAGAGCGCTCCGCCGGCGCGCCGGCGCCGACTGGAGGTGGCAATCGCGTCCCTGCGGTTGGCGCTGGCACGGCGCAGCGGTCACTTTGGCGAGGTAATCGACCAGGTGAATCTGCTCGATGCGTCGATGGCAGACGGATCGAGCGAACCGATCGCGATGGAGAGTGAGCTCCGGGCGGTCGCGCTGCTGAACCTCGGGATCGCCGAGACGTGGTGTCGGCGATTCGACGACGCCGAGCGGCACCTCTCCGAGGGCGCCGAGCTCGCCCAGGCGATGGGCCGGCCCTACCTCGAGGTCGCGTGCCGCGCTCACCAAATCTTCCCGACAACGCTTGTCTCGCTCGCGAGCGTGCGCGAGCGGGGACGTTTGGCGGTCGCCCTCGCCGAACGCCATGACTTGGGCGATCGGCCGGTACTCGTGCCCGCGCTTGGAGCGATCGCCTTCTGGGCGATTTGGATGGGAGATTTCGACGAAGGAGAGAGCGCGCTGCGCCGCGCCCGGGAGATCACGGAGCGACAAATTGACCCGGCCGCCGCGGCGCTGCTACACCTCGTGACGGGCATGTTGCACGCCGCTCGCGGGCAGCATCAAGCGGCACTCGAAGCATTCGCGACGGGAGCGCGGACACAATCACTACTGACAGGTGTCCACGCTCTCGCGACTCCGGTCGTCGGATGGCTCGCGGCAACGCAGGCTCGCCTCGGGATGCCAGATGAGGCGCGCGCGACGCTCACCGGATTCTCCGCCGAACACGAACGGACCGATTTCATTTGCAACGCGCGCGCAGTGATTTGCCTGACGGAGGGAGACCCCACCGCGGCGTTGGATCTACTCCAAGACCTACGGGACGCGCCACCCCCGGTGGGCGTTCCCGCGTTCATGCTCGTTGAAACGCATCTGCTCGCCGGCATCGCGCACCTACACCTCGCGGATCGAAACGCGGCCGCCGCCGCCGCCGAGGCGGCGCTCGCGGCCGCCGAGCCACACCGGTTGATCTTCCCGTTTGCCATGACCGACGCCGCGGAACTGCTCGCCGTGCTGCCGCACCACGAAACGGCCCATGCTGGGCTTCTCGCTGACATTGTCGACCTACTGCAAGGCACGTCCGCGCCCCGCACCGACCGAGAGGCGCTATCGCAGTCGGACGCACTCAGCCCCAGCGAGCTGCGCGTCCTTGGCTACCTACCGACAAATCTGACGCGGCCGGAGATCGCGCACGAGCTGCACGTGTCGATCAACACGGTCAACACGCACATCCGCAACGTGTACGCCAAGCTCAGTGCGGGTGATCGCTCGGCCGCCGTTCAGCGGGCCCGCGAGCTGCGGCTGCTCGCAAACCGGCTCTCGCCAACCTCGCCGAAATAGTCCGATCGGCGGCGAGCTCAATCACCGGATTCCGGCGTCGCGGGCTCACTAGCTCGGGAGGCATGATCGTTTCGTGGCTGTGATGCCGGGCTTGTACACGATCCGGATAAAGGGCCGGCTCGGAGCTACCGCTCTGTCCGCGTTCCCGACGATGGTGTCTGAGCTGGAGGGCAGCGAGACCGTACTCACCGGCTCGCTCAAGGATCAGTCCGCCGTGTTCGGCGTCCTTGCCCAGATCGAAGCGCTCGGCCTCGAGCTTGTCGAACTGCGCCAGATCGGGTAACCAGTCTGGCCCGGAATCACCATCATCCGGTGAGGACAGCTCACCTGGGTCCCGGTGACTGTTAGCTCATGAGCAGAGAGCAGCAGCTCCAGCTGGACGCCATCCTTCGAGAGGGCGGACTCGACACCAGCGCGGATGTTCCGACACTGCGAGCGGCGTTCAGCGAGCTCATGGCACGCGTGCCGGTGCCTCCCGACGTCCAGCAGGATCCAGTTGAGATCGGCGGTGTCCGTGGCATCGAGGTCACCACCCAGGGCGACCACGCCGAGAATGTGATCCTCTACTTCCACGGCGGCGTCTACGTCATCGGCTACGCGGCGGCGACCGTTCCGCTCGTCGGTGATCTCGTTCGACGGACCCGCATCAAGGCCATCACGCTCGACTATCGACTGGCTCCCGAACACCCCTTTCCGGCCGCGGTCGAGGACGCTCGGGCCGCATACGAAGGGCTGCTCGCGCAGGGCATCGCTCCCGGTCAGATCGCCCTCGCCGGCGAGTCGGCGGGAGCCGGGCTGGCAGTGGCGCTGCTCCTCGCCCTCCGCGACACCGGCGTGCCGCTGCCATCCTGCGGATACTTGATGTCGCCCTATGTGGATCTGACGCTGTCGGGCGAGACACTCGCCGCGAAGCAAGAGGTCGACCCACTCCTCACTCCCGAGGGGCTCCGTGCCCGGGTTCCGGACTACGTCGGAGAGGCCGACGCCGCTGACCCCTATATCAGCCCGATCTTCGGCGATCTGCGGGAATTGCCTCCGCTGCTCATCCAGGCTGGCTCGCACGAGGTCCTGCTGAGCGACGCTGTCCGGCTCGCCGGACGGGCAGCCATCTGCGATGTCCCGGTCACGCTCGATGTCACCCCGGGCGTCCCGCACGTCTTCCAGGCGTATGCGGGTCTCCTCGACGAGGCCGGAGTGGCGCTGGACCGGGGATCAGAGTTCCTGACGGCTCGACTCGCCCACCAGCCGAGCCACGCCCAAACCGCCTGACCCGGCGAACCAGGGCTGCAAGGGCTGACGCCCAGCGAAATAGAAGCCCGGCCAACGGAGGAGCCTGCAATGACCAGCGAACCGATAAGGGACCCGCTCACTGATCCCCTGCTAACGCCGTCCAACAGCACGCTCGTCGTGATCGATTACCAACCGAGCCAGATCCAGACCGTCCAGTCGATGGATACCGACCTGCTCGTTCGCAACATCGTCTCGGTGGCCCGTACAGCGAAGACATATGGCTTGCCGATCGTTCTGTCGACGGTGAACGTCGCGAATGGACAGGGGCGCACGATCCCCGAACTCGCCGACATCCTCAGCGATCACGTCGAGATCGACCGGACCCAGATCAATGCCTGGGAAGACGTCGAGTTCCGAAACGCGGTCGAAGCCACCGGCCGCAAGAAACTCATCATGACGGCACTGTGGACCGAGGCCTGTCTCACATTCCCGTCCCTCGATGCCCGGCGAGCGGGCTACGAAGTGTTCCCCGTCGTCGACGCCGTGGGCGGAACCTCTCTCGAAGCCCATCGCGGCGGCCTCGAACGCATCGTCCAAGCCGGGGCGCAGCCGATCAGCTGGGTGTCGTTGGCGTGCGAATTGCAGCGCGACTGGGGTCGCCTCGCGACCGTTCCCGAGGTCGTCGACATCGTCCTCACGTCCCGACTGCTTGCCGGGGTCTAGGCCGGGCTTTGCACGCAAACCTTGTGCACTGCACAAATACAGCTTCATCCGATCACTGAGATTCAAGACGGTCATGAAAGGAGACACGGTGACACCATCCACCTCGGGCGTCTCAACCACGAGCAGGCGGGCGTTCCTCACCGGCACCGCGGCGGTCGTGGGCGCATCATCGATCGCGGCTGTCATGCCCGGCACCCTGGCCGAGTCGGCGCCCGCCAGCGTGGTCGGCGCCCCAACCCTGCCTGACTACGCGCCGGTCCCGCGGTCATCGCTCGGCCCCGCCCTCAACGACCAGGGATACTACGTCGCACGCGTGCAGCGGAACCTCTACTGGGTCACGGACGCCACCTACCAGGCGGCGTTCCTGACCACCCGAGACGGCGTCGTGCTGTTCGACGCGCCCCCGACCATCGGCCACAACCTGCAGCGGGCCGTGAACGAGATCGCCGCCGCGACTGGCGTGAGCAACACGGTGACGCACCTTGTTTACTCGCACCACCACGCCGATCACGCGGGCGCGTCCTCGTTGTTCGGCAAGGACGTCGTGCGCATCGGGCACGAGGAGACGCGGCGGCTCCTGCTGCGCGACAACGACCCGACCCGGCCCGCGCCGACGGAGACCTTTCGGGACCGCAAGACCCTCCACATCGGTGGCGAACGCGTCCAACTGGCCTGGCACGGCTCGAACCACACGCCGGACAACATCTACATTCACTTTCCGGACCACGACACCCTGATGCTCGTCGACATCGTCACCTCCGGCTGGGTGCCGATCTACAACCTCAACCTCAGCGAGGACATACCTGGCTTTACCGCGGCCCCGACCACCGCACTGTCCTACCCGTGGGAGCACTTCATTGGCGGACATGTCGGCAGGCTCGGCACGCGCGACGACGTCGGCCTGCACCAGCAGTACGTCGCCGACATCGCCGACAGCGCCAGGACAGCGCTCGCCACGGTCGACCCGACGCCGTACTTCCTGAAGTACGGCGAGAACTCCTGGGCCGCGGTGAAGACCTACCTCGACGCGGTCACCGACTACGCCGCCGCGCCGGTCATCGCGAAGTACACCGGCGTGCTGGCGGCGGCGGACGTGTTCACCACCAGCACCACGCTCGTGGTCCTGGAGTCGATCCGCCTCGACCTCGGCGTCGGCTCGCAGGTGCACCCGTGACTCGCATCGGCGTCATCCTTGGCAGCACCCGCCCCGGGCGCCGGGGCGAGCCGGTCGCTCGCTGGGTGATGGACGAGGCAGGTCGGCGCAGCGACGCCGACTTCGAGCTGGTCGACCTCGCCGACTACCCGCTTCCACACTTGGACGAGCCGCTGCCCCCGAGCATGGGGCAGTACCAGAACGCGCACACCCAGGACTGGGCCGCGACTATCAGCCGGTTCGACGGGTTCGTCTTCGTCACCCCCGAGTACAACCACTCGACGTCAGGGGTCTTGAAGAACGCCATCGACTTCCTCTACGCCCAGTGGAACAACAAGGCGATGGGCGTCGTCTCCTACGGCGTCACGGGCGGCACCCGCGCGGCCGAGCACCTTCGGTTGATCGCCGGCGAACTGCAGATGGCCGACGTCCGAACCAACGTCGCGCTCTCGCTGTTCACCGACTTCGAGAACTTCACCGAGTTCAAGCCGATCGCGCAGCAGGCCCAGGTGCTCGACACGCTCTTCGGCGAGGTCATCGCCTGGAGCCAGGCGCTGGCGCCACTGCGACACGTCACTCAAGCCGCGTAGCTCCGAAACAAACCTTGCTGGGAAGGGAACGTTGATCATGGCTTCAGACGCGGAGCTGGCCGCCCAAGGCGAGCAAGAAGACCACGAGAACCGACTCGAAGAACTACCCAGCCGCCGGTGGTGGGCCCTGGCGGTGATTGCGATCGCTCAGCTGATGGTGGTGCTCGATGGCACCGTCGTGACCATTGCGCTGCCCTCGGCGCAACGCGATCTTGGTATCTCCAACGCTGATCGGCAGTGGGCGATCACCGCCTACACCCTCGCGTTCGGTGGCCTGCTGCTGCTGGGCGGACGGGTCGCCGATTACGTCGGCCGGAAGCGGATGTTCTTGGTCGGGCTGGTCGGGTTCGCTGTCGCGTCGACACTGGGCGGTGCGGCGCAGAACGGCGCGACGCTGTTCGGCGCCCGAGCGCTGCAGGGCGCGTTCGCGGCGCTGCTCGCGCCGGCCGCCTTGTCGCTGATCTCGGTGACGTTCACCGAGGCGAAGGAGCGGTCTCGGGCGTTCGCGGTGTACGGCGCGATCGCGGGAGCCGGCGCCGCGATCGGCTTGATCCTGGGCGGTGCGCTGACCGAGTACACCTCGTGGCGCTGGTGTCTGTTCATCAATGTGCCGATCGCGGTCGTGGCCTTCGTTGGCGGCACCATCCTGGTCACGGAAAGCAAGTCGCACGGCGGGACCTCATATGACATTCCGGGTGCGATCCTCGGTACGGCCGGGCTGGTCGCCCTCGTGTACGGATTCACCGAGGCGGCCAAGACCGGGGTCGGCTGGCTCTCCGGCCAGGCGATCGGGCTGCTCGTCGGCGCCGGCGTCCTGCTCATCGGGTTCGTGCTCGTCGAGTTGCGGTCGGCGAGCCCGCTGTTGCCGATGCGGGTTGTGCTCGATCGCAATCGTGGCGGCTCGTATCTCGCGTCGTTGCTTTCCTTCGCCGGGTTGTTCGCGATGTTCCTGTTCCTGAGCTACTACCTGCAGGCCAATCTCGGCTACAGCGCACTCAAGGCGGGCCTGGCAGTCCTGCCGTTCAGCGGCGGCGTCATCGTCACCTCGGGCGTGGTGCCAGCCCTGTTGCCACGCACCGGACCGAAACCACTCATGTTGCTCGGGCTGGCCATGGCCGCGGTCGGTCTGGCCACTTTCACCCGCATTACTGACACCAGCAGCTGGGCCGGCCGGGTCCTGCCCGGTGAGCTGCTGATGAGCGTCGGCTTCGCGTTGCTGTTGGTGCCGCTGTCCAGCCTCGCGCTCGCCGGGGTGAACGACGACGACGCCGGAGTCGCCAGCGCGGTGCTCAACTCGACCCAGCAGATCGGCGGATCCCTGGGCACCGCGCTGCTGAACACCTTCTACGCGAGTGCCGTCTCGTCCTACGTCGCGGACCATCACCTCGCACCGTCCGCGTTCAACCCGCTCGCCGCGATCCACGGCTATCACGTCGCGTTCTGGATCGGCGTCGGGCTGATCGCCGCGGCATTCGTGGCCATCCTGGTCCTGGTCAATGCTGGCAAGCACGACATCCCCGCGCAGCCCGGCGTACCCGCCGGCGCCTAACCCAACGATCTTCGTGTTCCGTTTCGGCCGCCAGAAATGACCGCCGTCCACATCGCGGATACGGCGGGCACCGAGCATGGCGGGCCGGTGGTTCGGTCTCGCCAGCATCGAGTGCTCCGTTGGACGGTCACGCTCGGTGCGATCGCACTCGAGGTCGGCCTTGTCGCCCCGCGGCTGACCGAGCACGCGCCCGCGTTCGCCGCAATCCAATGGGGTTGGGTTGCCGCGGCGGTCGGGGCTGAGACGGCTTCTGTCGTCACGATCGGTGCTGTGTATCGACCACTGCTCCGGGCGGGCGGCGTGTCGGTCACTCGCCGGCGCAGCTTGGCGACCGGCGCGACCGCTTCTGCGATCACCGCGATGGTTCCGGCCGGACCGGTCGCATCCTCGGCGTACCTGTACCGACAGTTCCGCCGCGCCGGGAGCACGGGCGCGCTTGCAGGCTGGGCCGTCACCGCCACGACCGGGCTGGGCCTGATCGCATTTGGCGTGGTGACCGGCACGGCAGGTGCGCTCGGCAACGACTACTCAGTGGGCGCCGCGATTCGCACTGGCGCGCTCGGGCTGCTCGCGACGGTCGTGCTAATCGGACTGTCTGCCGTACTCACCGGGCACCCACGGCCGATCCTGCGGGTGTTCAGTGAGACAGTCGGCCGGGTCGTGCACCGCGGCGCGAACAAGGCCGGGTGCGACGAGTGGTTGAACCGGGTTGTCGCCCAACTCAGTGCGATCCGTCCCGGACTACGACGGTGGAGCCTCGCGTTCATGCTCGCCGTCCTGACCTGGGCCAGCGACCTCGCATGCTTCGTCCTCAGCCTGCACGCCGTCGGCATAATCCGCCTCGACATCGGTGCGGCCGCGCTCGCATACGGGGCCGGCTTGGCGACCACCAGCGTCAACGTCATGCCAGCCGGTATCGGCACAGTCGAAGCCGGCATGCTGTTCGGCCTCACTCACGCCGGCGTGGCCGCGTCCACCGCCGTGGCAGGAATCCTCACCTATCGCCTCGTGGCATACGTCCTCGTCGGCATAACCGGGTGGGCGATCTGGGTCGCGGTGCGAAGCCGTTCGAGCTCCATCGCCGACCTCCAGCCCATCACGTCGTGAAATCGCACTCGGTCCGACCAGATGTACAGGCGGGGTCCAGCAACACCAACGTCCAGTGATGGAAGGAGACCCACCCCATGCCGAAAGCAGTCCGATTCGAGGAATACGGCGGCATCGAAGTCCTCGCGGTGCGCGACGTGCCCTGTCCGGAGCCCGGACCTGGCCAAGTGCTTGTCGCGGTCCGCGCCGCTGGCATCAATATCAGCGAGGCGAAGATCCGTGAGGGAATCGTCCGCGAGATATTCCCTGCGACATTTCCCAGTGGTGAGGGTTCGGATCTCGCCGGCCTGGTCGAGGAGGTCGGCGTTGGCGTGACCGGCGTCGCCGTGGGCGACGAGGTGATCGGGTTCACCAACAACCGCGCAAGTCACGCTGAGTACGTGCTCGTCGAAGCGGCCAACCTGACGCCGAAGCCCGCGAAGGTCCCTTGGGAGGTGGCGGGCGCGCTGTTCGTCGCGGGCGTGACGGGCTTCGCCACCGTGCGCGCCGTGTCGCCGACTCCGGGCGAGGCAGTTGTGATCGCTGGAGCGGGCGGCGGCGTTGGCGTGTTCGCGGTGCAGCTAGCACTGCGTGCGGGCGCGCGCGTCGTCGCACTGGCCAGCGAGCGCCATCACGCATGGCTGCGCGAGCGCGGCGCAGTCCCCGTCCCCTATGGCGACGGTGTCGGTGAGCGCATCACCGCCGCCGCAGACGGCACACCTGTTGCCGCGTTCATCGACCTCGTCGGAGGCAGCTACGTCGAGCTCGCACTCGAGCTCGGCATCCCAAGGGACCGGATCGACACGATCGTCGACTTTCCCGCGATCGCGAAGTACGGCGTCAAGGGCGAGGGCGGCGCGGCCGCGGCGAGTGCGGCAACCCTCGCCGAACTTGCCGAGGCGATAGCGGCAGGCGACCTCGTCGTTCCGATCCAGCGCACCTACCCCCTCGACGAGGTCCGTGCTGCGTTCACCGAGCTCGAGGCCGGTCACGTCGCGGGGAAGATCGTCCTCATCCCTTGATTGAGCTGTCCATTCGATCAAACGTGGGAGAGCGGCATGGGTGAGAACGTCTCGCCATGGAATCGGGACATCGTCGATGAGTTCCGTGCCAACGGTGGAAATGTCGGAGGCAACTTCAGTGCGGCACCGATGCTGCTCCTCCACACGATCGGTGCGCGAACCGGCAAAGAGCGGGTCAACCCGCTGATGTACCAAGATCTCGGCGGCTCGGTCGCGGTCTTTGCTACTAGGG
>WNGE01009753.1_pt1 | contig 19746 bp, 20 predicted proteins | sample 5400651 | NCBI WGS metagenome assembly WNGE01 (sample SAMN13153370, study PRJNA577476) | soil metagenome | isolation source: 60 cm soil or saprolite under grassland replicate 2 | place: USA:California | collected 2016-06-15
GCGCGACCCGTCAAGGTCAAGGCCCCGGCGCCAGACTGACTCGACGGCCTCAACGACCAGAAACGCACCGGCGTCGGCGGGCAACCCGACCCGATTTTCACGCCTGCGCGGCGTCCCCGCACGGGACATCAGGACTGACAAGAAAGCCACCTCCGCGGTGGGGAAGTCCACTAGTAGCTCGTCAGTCGTGACTTGTGAGATGTGGGGTTCGGTCTCATGCTGGTGTGGTCGAGGGATACCGCCGCCCGCAGGAGGCCGAGGTGCGCAAGCGACACATCGTGGTGCTATCGGAGGAGGAGCGTGCCCGGCTGCACACCATGATCGGGCGGGGCGTCGCCCCGGCCAGCGCGCTGACCCATGCGCGCATCCTGTTGAAGGCCAACCAGGGCGAGGCCGGCCCTGGCTGGACCGACGCCGCGATCGCCGTGGCATTGGAGGTCAACCCCGCCACCGTCGCCCGTGTCCGCCAGCACTACGTCACGGCCGGCCTGGAGGTGGCGCTGCACCGCAAACCGCCCGCGCGCCAGTACCACCGTCGGCTGGACGGGGAGCAGCAGGCCCGCCTGGTCGCGCTGGCGTGCAGCGCCCCGCCGGAGGGCAACAAGCGCTGGACGTTGCGGCTGCTGGCCAAGCGGATGGTGGAGCTGGAGGTCGTGGAGTCGGTGTCGTATGAGACGGTCCGGCAGGCCTTAAAGCAAACCGGCTGAAGCCGTGGCTGATCCAGCGCTGGTGCATCCCGCCAGCCCATGACGCCGAGTTTGTGTTGGCGGATGGAGGACGTGCTGGCGGTCTACACCCGTGCCTATGACCCGCGCCGCCCGCAGGTCTGTCTGGACGAGACCAGCCGCCAGCTGCTGGCGGAGGTGACCCCACCGTTGCCGGTCACCCCTGGGCGTCCAGCCCGCCAGGACTACGAGTACCAGCGCCGCGGGGTGTGCAACGTGTTCTTGGTGTGCGAGCCACTTGCTGGCTGGCGTGACGTCATGGTCAGCGCGCGGCGCACCCGCATCGACTGGGCGCACTGCATCAAGGACCTGGTCGACGTCCACTACCCGGATGCTGAGCGGATCGTGCTGGTGCAAGACAACCCCGAACACCCACACGCCCGCGTCGCTGTACCAGGCGTTCCCGCCCGCGGAGGCCAAGCGGCTGGCCGACAAGCTGGAGCTGCACTACACGCCCAAGCATGGCAGCTGGTTGAACATGGCCGAGATCGAGCTTGCCGTGCTGGCCGGGCAGTGCCTGGACCGGCGCGTGGCCGACCGGGCGACCCTGCAGCGGGAGGTCGCCGCGTGGCAGGCGACCCGCAACGCGACCGGCCGTGGTGTGGACTGGCGCTTCACGACCGAGGATGCCCGCATCAAGCTCAAGCACCTCTACCCTGCAATTCAGGACTGACGAGCTACTAGGCCTGTGGGCCGGAGAACTGCCGCTGGCCACCACCTGGCAACAACCAATCCCCGACCCGGCTCTGCCCCCCGGCATCCCCATTCCCGGACACATCAGATCCCGCGCCGGCACCCGAGCCGACCAGCCGGCCACGCACAACAACGACACGAACGGGGAGCACCCTGAAGATGGTCGTCCTTGACCACATCACCCTCAACGGCGTCATGCAGGGCCCTGGCCGGCCCGAAGAGGACACCCGCGACGGCGTACGCGGCTCAGTTCGCTCCGCGGCGTCGATCGGCCGGGTGGTTATTCGTATGGCAGGTGAAGGAGCCGACTTGTGGTCGGCGCGGCCCGGCACGTGAGGGAGGCGTCATGCCTGAGCCGAAGGTCCAGGGGTGAGAGGCCGGAATCACCCTAATCCCCAGGCGGCGCATCTGGGTGGCGCTGCCGAGATCGAAAGGACAGGAGATGGGAAAGGTAATCGTGATGAATGGGGTCACGCTTGACGGCGTGATGCAGGGACCCGGCCGCCCAGACGAGGACACGCGGGACGGGTTTGAGCGCGGCGGCTGGGCGATCCCGTACAGCGACGAGGCGATGGTCGCCAAGATGGGCGAACGGATGGGCGAGGATCGCGCGTTTCTGTTCGGGCGGCGCACCTACGAGGAGCTGCTGGCCTCCTGGAACGCCCGGGGCGGCCCGTTCAAGGACGCGCTCAACACCGCTCGCAAGTACGTCGCCTCGAGCAACCCCGCGGCGAGGCTCGACTGGCCGAACTCGACTCTGCTGCACGGGGACGTTCCGGCCGCCGTGGCGGACCTCAAGGAGGGCTCGGGCACGAACCTCGTGATCATGGGTAGCGGCGTGCTGATCGGCTCGCTGATGGCCGCCGATTTGATCGACGAGTATCTGCTGATGATTGCTCCTTTGGTGCTGGGCACCGGACGGCGGCTGTTTGCCGGCGGCACGCAAGCATCGCTGCGGCTGGTGGACAGCAGCACCACGCGCACGGGCGTGTTGATCGCCACGTACGAGCGTGCCCGGGGATAGGAGACCAAAAATGACCCCCTCGGGCCAGGCTCGGGCGAAGCGTCCAGCGCCTGGCCGGAGGAGGAGTTGCGCGCGAGAGGAGTGAGCATGAAGCAGTACCTGCTGAGCATCTGCCAGCCCGACGGTGACATACCAGCTTCCGGTGGGGTTAGATCCGGATCCAGCATTGTCGGTGGTAAGGGCAGTCACTGCCACCGCTCCGGTTGTGCCCGGCAAGGTGGTGACCTGCTGGTGGAGACGCTCAAGCAGGTCAGTGCGGCCGGTAAACGCCAGGTTGCGCGGCGGCAGGTTCGTGATGAGCCCGCCGATGGGTGCCGCCGCGCCTGATACGCAGGGACAACGCTCGTGCCGCGCGCTGGGTCGGCGGCCGACGGATCAACTCCGTCGCTGGTGGCATCGGATGGCCACGGAGCTGGTGGGTGAACTGCCAGGCGGCGAAGATTGCGGCGACGACGAGCAAGACGAGCACGGCCCACCAGCCCCACCGGTGATATGGGCGCAGCCAGGCTGGCCATTTGATGCTGTCGCTGGTGGCGAGCGTTACCGCGATCCCAAGCGCGCCGACGACTACGGCGCCGAGCGCGACCAGGGCGGTGGTAACGAACCGAGCGCGCATGTGGTTGTCCTGCCTGAGGACTAGGCCGTCGTGGGCGACGGCACTGACGCAGCCGTACCGCATCGGGCGAAGCTGCCGGACCTGCTGCCGTCTCCCGATCCGGCCCCGGCTTGGAAGGTGGATAGCGTCCTTGCGAGGGTGCGACGGGCCCCTGATGGCCCCGTTTTGCCTGGTCAGCTCATTGTGGTGGAGGAGTTGCGCGGCCGGCTCCTGGCGTGGGTGACCGGTTCGTCTGATTTCTTAATGTGGTGACGCCCGAGGACTCCCTGGAGCTGGACCTTGGCCGCTATCCCGAACTGCATCCCGACCTGGTCGCGTTGGAGGCCCGCGAGCCCAACGTCGAGGGGGAGGGCGAGGTCACCCAGGCCGACCTGGTCCGCTGGGCGCTCCGCATGAGCCCCGACCGGGTGATCGTCGGCGAGGTCCGCGGTGAGGAGGTGCTGCCGATGCTCAACGCCATGAGCCAGGGCAACGACGGCTCGATGTGCACGGTGCACGCCGGCTCGTCGCGGGGCGCGTTCGGCAAGCTGGCCACCTACGCGATCCAGGCGCCCGAGCGGCTGCCGCTGGAGGCGACCAACCTGCTGATCGCCAACGCGATCAACCTGGTGGTGTTCATCCACCACGACCGGCACACCAGGCGGCGCACGGTCGCCAGCGTGCGGGAGGTCACCGGCGCCGAAGGCGCGCTGGTCACCTCCAACGAGGTCTTCAAGCCCGGGCCTGGCCGGCGGGCGGTGCCGGGCGCACCCCTGCGGGCCGAGACGCTGGACGCACTGGTCGACGCCGGCTTCGACCCAGGCCTGCTGGAGCGCCGCGAGGGCTGGTGGGACGCGCCGGACGCATGGGCGGACGGGGTAGGCGACGGGCAGGCGCTCCGGTGACCGCGCTGGCCGCCCTGTGGGGTGCCGGGGTGGGGCTGGGCCTGGTGGCGATCATCGCCGGGCTGCGCGGCGCTCCGCCGCTGCGGCTGCTCCGCTGGGTGCGACCTGGGCCGGGTGGGGCGATCGGGCGGCTGGATCGCGGCATGCTGCGGCTTGGCCTTGCGGTCGGGGCCGGGGTGCTGGTCGGGGCGATCACGCGCTGGCCGGTCGGCGCGCTGCTCGCCGCCGGGGCCGGCGCCTTCCTGCCCGACCTTGCCGGCGGGCAGGCCGCCCAGCAGGCGGCGGTCGCCCGCGCCGAGGCGATGGCCGCCTGGGCGGAGATGCTGCGCGACACCCTGGCGGGCGCGGCCGGGCTGGAGCAGGCGACCGTGGCCACCGCGCCGCTCGCGCCGCGGCCCGATCCGCCCACAGGTGCTCGCCCTGGCCGCGCATCTGGAGCGCCCGGCGCACGGCTAGTACCGGCCCTGCACGCCTTCGCCGACGAGCTCGCCGACCCGACCGCCGACCTGGTGGTGGCCGCGCTGGTGCTGTCGAGCCAGCGGCAGGCCCGCCGGGTCGGGGAGCTGCTGGGCGCGCTGGCCCGCGCCGCCCGCGACGACGCCACCATGCGGCTGCGGGTGGAGGCGGGCCGGGCCCGCACCCGGACCTCGGCGCGGGTGGTGGTCGGGGTGACCCTGGCGATGGCCGTCGGGCTGGTGGTCCTCAACCGCGGCTACCTGGCGCCCTACGATTCGGCGTTCGGGCAGCTCATCCTGGCCGGGGTCGGTGGCCTGTTCGGCACCGCGTTCTGGTGGCTGGCGCGGATGGCCCGGGTCGAAGCGCCGCAGCGGCTGCTCGGCGGCGACCTCGAGGACGGGACCGAGGGGGTGGCGCGGTGATCCTCGCGCTGCTCACCGGCGCCGGCGTCGGGCTTGGCCTGCTCATGCTGGCGCGCGGGCTGGCCCCGCCGCGGGCGCCGCTGGCGGCGGCCCTGGCCCGCCTGGAGGTCGACACCACGCGGCCGCGCGGCGCCTGGCCGTCGACGCCCACCCAAGCCCCCCACGGCGCGGCCGACGGACGGGGATGGGGCGTGGCGCTGGCGGGCCGCCCACTAGCCCGCCTGGCCGGCCGGCTCGGCCTGCAGCCGTCCTGGCTGCGCCGCGACCTTGCCATCTTGGGCCGCTCGCCGGAGCGGCACATGGCGGACAAGGTCGTGCTGGCGCTGTTCGGGCTGCTGCTGGCCCCCGCGACCGCCGCCGGGCTGGCCGTGATCGGGATCAGCCCGCCGCTGCCGCTGCCCCTGGCGGCGTCGCTGCTGCTGGCGGTGGGAGGCTTCGTTGTGCCGGATGCCGGCGTGCGGGCCGACGCCGCCGCCCGGCGGCGCGACCTGCGGCATGCGCTTGGCTCGTTCCTGGACCTGACCGTGATCGCCCTGGCCGGTGGCGCCGGGGTGGAGGGCGCGCTCACCGACGCGGCCAGCATCGGCCGTGGCGTTGCCGCCACCGGGCTGCGCCGGGCGCTTGGGACCGCCAGGCTGCGGCGCGAGCCGCCCTGGGCGGCGCTGGGCCGGCTCGGGGAGGAGCTGGGCATCAGCGAGCTGGTCGAGCTGGCCGCCAGCCTGGAGCTTGCCGGCACCGAGGGCGCCAAGGTCCGTGCCTCGCTTGGCGCCAAGGCGATGTCGCTGCGCGCCCACCAGCTCGCCGAGGCCGAAACCCAGGCGCAGGCCGCCACCGAGCGGATGAGCCTGCCGGTGGTGCTGCTGTTCGCGGGGTTTCTTGTGTTCATCGGCTACCCGGCCATCGCCCGCATCCTCGCGGGCCTGTGAAAAGCCCCCAACCATGGAGGACGCACACACGAAGCTGGAACGTTGAGCACGTTCGGCAAGGAGGAGCGCCATGCGCATGCAGGACCCGGTCATCTCCTACCTCGTCACCCTGATCCGAACCCGCCTGGCGGCACTGCGCCGCGATGCCCCGGAGGGCGGCTACTCGACCGAAGCGGTGATCGTCACCGGCCTGCTGGTCGCCGGCGCGATCATCGCCGTCGGCTACATCGTGGTGAAAGTCAAGGCCGCCGCCCAAAACATCAAGACCCAGTAGCCCCACGGCCATGGGTATGACACGCCAACGCCGGGCCGCACCCGCGGGCAGGCAGACCGGGGCAGTCACCGCCGAGCTGGTCGTCGCCACCCCGCTCCTGCTGCTGCTAGTGCTGCTGGTGGTGCAGTTCGCGCTGTGGCAGCACGGCCTACACGTGGCCACCGCCGCCGCCGAGGAGGGCGAGCGGGCCGCCCGCCTGGAAGGCGGCACCACAGCCGCAGGCGCGGCCCGCACCCGCGAGTTCCTCGCCACGCTCGGCCCCAACCTGGTCGTCGGCCCACGCGTGACCGTCCAGCGCAGCCAAACCACCGCGCGGGTCGAGATCCACGCCACCGCCGAGCAGCTCGTGCCATGGCTGCACCTGCCGATTCACGCCGTCGCCGAAGGCCCCGTCGAGGTCTTTACAGCGCCAGCAGCGGGAGGGCCGCCATGAACCCCGTCAGGCGCGGATGGCGGGCAGGCGGGGGCCAGGCTGGCGGCGCCGCGATCGAGCTGGTGCTGTGCACCCCGCTGCTGCTGGCCCTGCTGATGCTCGCCGTCCTGGCAGGTCGCGTCGCCCAGACGCGTGCCGAGGTCGACGGCGCCGCCCGCGATGCTGCCCGGGCTGCCTCGATCGCCCGCGATGCCGCCTCGGCAAGCCGTGCCGCCCACCGCGCGGCGACAGCCACGCTGGGCCAGCATGGCGTCATCTGCCGGAGCTTGGACGTCGCCACCGACACCGCCGGCTTCCGTGCCGGCGGGGTGGTCGCGGTGCGGCTTGCCTGCACCATTGACCTGGCCGACCTGTCCCTGCTGCGCGTGCCCGGCTCGCGGACGGCGACTTCGCGGTTTGTCGAGCCGCTGGACACCTTCCGGGAGACCCGATGAGATGAGCCGCCATCCGCGCCGCCGCGCCGCCGCGTGGCAAGCACCCTACCATCACGAGCGGGGGCAGGTGACCGCTTTCGTGGTGACCTTTGTCGCCGCGCTGATCCTGATGGCCGGGGCTGGTGTTGGACGGCGGGCTGGTGCTGGCCGCCAAGCGCCGCGCCGCCAACGAGGCCGAAGCCGCCGCCCGCGCTGGCGCCCAGCAGGTCAATATCGACATCTATCGCTCGTCCGGGCGCTTTGCGCTCGATCCGGCCCGCGCCCGCGCCGCCGCTGTCGCCTACCTCGCCGCCACCGGCGACCACGGCACCGTCAGTGTGAGCGGGGACCGGGTCGCGGTCACCGTTCAGATCACCCAGCCGATGTAGATCCTCGGCGTCGCGGGTATCGGCAGTCAGACCGTCACCGGTCGTGGCGTGGCTCGCGCCGAGCGTGGCGTCCGGCAGGCGCAGCCATGAGCCCGCCGAGCGTGATGGGTCGCCTCCTCGGCGGTCTCGGCCGGCTGCTGTGGGGCCTTGGGGCGCTGCTGGTCCTGCTCGCGCTGGTCGGCGGCGTCCCGGCGGTGCTGTGGCTGTATCTCGGTTGGCCGTTGCCGCACGCGCTGCCGACCCTGGCCGAGTTTGGTCGCGTGCTGACCCAAAACGGTATCCCCGACACCGTCCTGATCAACATCCTCGCGTTGGGCTGCTGGGCGGCATGGGCGGTGTTCGCCGCCTCGATCGTGGTGGAAACCCCTGCCGCGGTCCGCGGGCGCACCGCGCGCCGCATCCCTATGGCCGGGCCGCTGCAGGCTCTGGCCAGCTCGCTGGTGGCCGCGGTGCTGCTGACGTTTGCGCCAATGACGCCCCGCCCGCACCCTCAGGCAGGGGCGCCACTGCCGGCGGCGCTGACGGTGGTCGAGCCCACCGCGCTAGCGCGGCCCGACCTGGGGCCGAGCCGCGCGATCCCGGCCGAGCCGCCAGCGGCCACCCACCGATCCGCCACAACAGCGGCGCGCCCGCGACGCCGCGGCGCTACACCGTCAAGCCGCGCGACACGCTGTGGGGCATCGCCGAGCGCGAGCTTAGCGACCCCTTCCGCTGGCACGACATCTACCGGCGCAACAAGGACCGGCCCCAGCCCGACGGCGGCGTCCTCACCGACCCGGACCTCATCCGGCCAGGCTGGACCCTGGAGCTGCCGGCCAGCACTGCTCCGTTGGGGTCGGCCGCCGGTCAGGCGCCAGCCCCGACGAAGCCTCAGCCGACGCTACCCGCCCACCAGCCAAGCGAGCAGCCGCCCACGACCCCGCCGCGGACGACCGAGCCGACCGGTACCAGCCTCCCAGCCCCGCAGGAGGGCAGCCGGCCGCAGCCGCCAAGCCAGCCAGCCGGCCCTGGCCGTCCGAGTGTCAAGCTGCCGTCTGGGGCCGTGGTGGGGCTGTCGCTTGCCGGCGGGATCGCCGTCGCGCTCACCGCCGCCCGTCTCCACCAACGCCGACGGCGGCGCCTGGGCGAACCGCGACCCGGCATCACCCACGCCGACCCACTGGCCACCCCGACCGTGCAGCGGCTGCGCCGCGCCGCCCGCGCCAGCAGCCCACCAGACGCCGACGGCCATGCCTCAGACCCAAGCCTGGACCGCGACCCAGACCTGGGACCGAGCCGAAGACGCCGATGCCACCATCAGCCGTGCCGCACCCGCCCCGGCCGCGCCGACACCCCCTGGCCCGCAGGCTCCGGTGCGGCCCGGGGTCGTGGCGATCGGGCAGCACAACGATCAGGAGGTGACCGTCGACCTCACCGACGGCGGGCTCGGACTGGATGGCCCCACCGCGCCACAGGCGGTCCGAGCGGTCATCGTCGCCCTGCTCGCCGCCCAACCCCAGGCGGACGCGGTCGAGGTGCTCGTCGCCGGCCAGCCGCTGGCCGCGCAACTCCTCGGCGACGCCGCCCCGACCCCAGGGCTTGGCGTCGTCGCCGACCTCGACACCGCGCTGTCGACCGTCGAGGTCGAGATGATCCACCGGCTGCGCCTGCTGCAAGGCCACGATGCGCCCGACGTCGCCAGCTACCTCGAGGTCGACCCGGCCGAGCCGCTGCCGACCATCGTGCTGGTCACAGACCCCGCCGACGACAAGGCCGGGTGGGCGCCGCGGCTGGCGGCAGTGCTCGCTATGGGGCGGCGGCTTAGCATCGGCGCGCTGCTGGTTGGCCCGATTCCCGGTGTGGCCACCCTCACGCTGGGTCCCAACGCCGAGATCCAGGCCGTCCAGCCTGACATCGAAGGGGCACTGCGTGGCCTGGTCGGTGGATGCGCCTTCACGCTCGGCCAGGCCGAGGCCGCTGAGCTGCTGGCGGTCGTGGCCGCCGGTCGCGGGACGCACCCAGACGTGCCGCCCGAGCAGTCACCGCCCGAGCCGCCCGGCCTGCCCGCGGCGCCCCCACCCCAGGCCCAAGCGAAATCGGAGGCTGACCGCCGTGCGACGCCAGAGGAGCGGCCCGTCCGGGTGCGCCTGTTCGGGCCGCTGCGCATCGAACTGGACGGCGTCGAGGTCCGCAGCGGGCTTCGGACCACCTCCAGGGAGCTGCTCGCCTTCCTGCTGCTGCACCCCGACGGGGTCCGCCGCGAGACCGCCACCGAGGCGCTGTGGCCTGACATGGACCCGGCCCGCAGCGCGGGGCGCGCCAAGGACGCCCTGCGGAGCCTGCGGCAGACACTCCAGGACGCCACCGGCCAGCCTGGCGCGACCGTGGTCGAGCTGATCGGCGATCGCTTGCGTGTCAACCCCGCCTTTGTCGACGCAGACGTCTGGCGCTTCCAAGCCGCGCTGGCCGCAGCCACGGCAACCACGGACACCCAGACCAAGCTGGATGCCCTCACCCAGGCGGCGGCTGCCTACGGCGGTACGTTGCTGGAGGGCGCCGACTACGACTGGGCCGAGGCGGCGCGCGAGGAGCTTCGCCGCCAGGCAGCCGACGTGGCCGGGCGGCTGGCCGAGCTGCGCGAGCAGGTCGGTGATCTGGACGGGGCGATCGCCGCGCTGGAGGACGGCGCCCGCTGGGACGCCTACAACGAGGAGCTGCACCAGCGCATCATGCGCCTGCAGGCCCAGCTCGGGCGGCTGGACGCGGTGCGCCGCACCTACGTCCGGCTCCAGGAACGACTCGCCGACCTCGGCGCCGACCCCGTCGCCGACCTCGGCGCCGACCCCGACGAGGCCACCGAACGGCTGCTCCACGAGTTGCGTCGCGGTACCACCACCCGTCGATGAGCCCCGTTCGGCCCCTGCCGACTCCCGCGGCCAAGCGATAGCCCCGCGCGGGCCGGCAACGACGCTCCGGCGCCGCGAAACGGGGCGTTCAGGGTGGCCCACGGGCGCTCCTGCGGCGCCCCCTGGCTGGGGGATAGATAAGAAGTCCAGGTCGGCGCCGAGCGGCGCCCGTGGGCCACCCTGAACGCCATAACGCGCAAGCATTGCGGGCCGATCCTGCCGCCCACAACGCCGTGGCGCCCGGTGGCGCCCAGACCCGCCGCGCAACAGAACGCGCCCATGCCTGACGCGCCAATCGCCGTCACCACGCCGCGCGCTATGCCACGTCGGGAGCCGCGTGACCGGCATCACCCTCGCCCGCCACATGCGAGCGTCGCCACAGGCTTCGACGGGACGTGATCCCAGCTCGTCGTCAGCGAGCAAACGCCCAGGTCAGCCTCGTGATTCGGCCTTGAGGTCCTGGCGGCAGTCGAGGTAGGTCCTTGGACGCCGGAACCACCCCAACCGAAGGGAGCCGCACATGGCCACCACCGGCGCCAAGGCCACCAGCGTCGAGGCGGTCCTCGACGCCCTGCGCCAGCACCCCGACGCGACCGCCGCCGAGCTCGCCGAGCATGCCGGCATCGGCCGCTCCACCGCCACCCGGACGCTCGTCAACCTCGAGACCAAGGGCCAGGTCACCAGGCAGCGCGGCAAGGCCGAGGCAGGCGGCCGGACCGCCCCCGACCGCTGGGCGCTGGTCCCCGATACCCACACGGACCCCGACGAGACCCAGCAGCCCGCGACCGAGAAGCCCGCAGCCGAGCAGACCGACACCAGCGCGACTGCCGGTCAGGACGAGGACCACGCTGGCCAGGACACTCCACCCAGCAGCGCCGCAGCCGACACGGCAAGCGCGGAGACCGAGGCGACCACAACCGACGCCGCCGAGCCCACCAGCAAGGACAGCAGCAGCCAGCGGCTGCGACCCGGGGAGCTACGCGCCCTCCTCCACGCCTGGCTGGCTGAGCGGCCCGGCCAGGAGTTCACCCCGACCAAGATCGGCAAGGAGCTGGGCCGCAGCGCCGGCGCGGTCGGCAACGCGCTGGCCACCATGACCGACGCCGACCAGGTCACCAAGACCAGCGCCAAGCCCCGCAAGTACATGCTCGCGCCCCAGCCCGGCGAGGCCGCCGACACCGGCGGCGAGACCGCCAAGGCGAGCTGAGCGCTGGCTCAGGTCCGCATCCCAACTCGCAGGCGCTTCCGGGGGCGCAGCCACGCCCCCGGAAGCCTTGCATCAGGAAGCAGAGGTTCCCGATGCGCCACGAGTCTATCGACCTCGCCCAACGGGATCGGGTTCACGCCGACGGCACCAGGCGGCGACATGAGTGAGCGGACCCTGCTGGAGGCCGCGCTGGCGCGCCTGGATGACGCTGCGCTGGCGGTCACGCGCAGTGCCGCCACCGAGGAGGAGCAGCATCAGATCCTCGGCTGTCTGGTCGCCGCATACAGCCTGCTCGGCGCGCTCAGCAGGGTGGACCCGGCTGCGGTCGACGAGCTACTCCAGCGTGCGATACAGCTTCGCGGGCGGGTCAGCCAGCCCAAGTCCGGGTCTGCGGAGACGGCAAGACGTGACGAGGCGTGGATCGCGGTCACGGCACCAGCCAGTAGCGGAGCGGCGCGGCGCACCCACCAATCCTGAAACCCTTTCCCGTCAAGCCGGCTGGCTTTCAGGTCGCCGTCGATTCGAGCAGCGCCGAGATCTCGTGGCGGTGGCGGGTGTAGCCGGATGCCATGCAGGCTGCCAGTTCACCGGTGCCGAGACGCTCGTCCTCGATCGTCACCGGGATGCCGAGCGCCAGGGCTGGGCTGCGCTGCAGTAGATCTCGCTCGTAGGCGGCCAGCAGCCGCGCGCTGCGCGTCGGTTAATGCGAGCGTGCCGGCGAGGCGGTCGCTGTCTGCCGCTTCGGCGCTGTCTGGCCGCTTTCCAGGCGGGTGATTGCGCAGCCGCGCCCCCAGCATGAGTGCGCATAAGTCAGGGGCCTTGGAGATGCGACGGTGATGAGCTCGCCCCCGTTGGGAGACCCTGCTCTACCGCACTCGAGCACCTCATGGCTGCGATGAGGCGCCCGGCGGCGGTGTCCACGTCGTGGTCGGTGGTGAAGCGTCCGACGCTGAGACGGAGCGTCGCCCTGGCGAGGCGTGGCTCAATGCCGATGGCGGTGAGGACGTGGGAGGGTGAGGTTTGTCCGGTGGTGCAGGCCGACCCTGCGGACAGGGCGAGGTCGGGGACGGCGGCCATGAGGTCGGTGGCGTCGGTGCCGGGGATGGTGACGCTGAGGTTGCCCGGGAGCCGGTCGGTGCCCGGGCCGTTGACGATGAGGCTGGGGATGGCGGCGGTCAGGCGGGTCTGGAGTCGTTCGCGCAGGCGCAGAGTGTGGGCGGCGTCGCGCTCGCGCTGTTGGGCCAGCAGGTGTGCGGTGTGGCCGAGGCCGACGATGCCGGCCACGTTGGCGGTGCCGGCGCGCAGGCCGTGCTCTTGGCCGCCGCCGACCAGTTGGGGGGTGGGCGCCACCCCGGCGCGGAGTGGCGTCCGCACGTAGAGGGCGCCGACGCCCTTGGGGCCGTAGGCCTTGTGGGCGGAGAGCGAGGCGAGGTCGACGTTGAGCTGGTCGACGTCCAAGGGGAGGGTGGCGATGCTCCGTGGCGGCGGGTGATGGCGCCGATCTGGGCGAGTGGCTGGATCGTGCCGATCTCGTTGTTGGCGTGCATCACCGACACCAGGATAGTGCGTGTGGTGATGGCCTGCTCGACCTCGGCGGGGTCGACGCGGCCGACGCGGTCGACGGGCAGGTAGGTGACGGTAAAGCCAGCCTGTTGGAGCTGGGCGCAGGTGGCCAGCACCGACTTGTGCTCAATCGCCGTGGTGATCAGGTGGTCGCCGCGGGAGCGCAGCGCCATGGCGGTGCCGGTGATGGCGAGGTTGTTGCTCTCGGTGGCGCCGGAGGTGAACACGATCTCCTGCTCTGCGCGGGCGCCAAGGAGCCGGCAGAGCCGTTGGCGGGCCGTGCGGATGGCGGTGGCGGCTTGCTGGCCGTAGCTGTGAGGGCTGGAGGCGTTGCCGAACATGGTGGTGAGGTAGGGCAGCATCGCCCGGAGCGCGCGGGGGTCAAGGGGGGTGGTGGCCTGGTTGTCCAGGTAGATCGTGCGAGTGGTCATGGGCGTGCTCCGGCGCGTTGGCGTGCGGCGGTGGGCTGGGGCGGCCGGGGTCTGGTGCCGTGCTTGTGCTGGCCGTCCACGACGTCCCAGTAAACGGTCCGGCCGTGCCCGAGGCTGGACAGCGGAAGACTCAGGCAGCGCCAGTCCCTGGTCTGGAGTGAGCTGCCGAGGAGGAAGCCGTCGTCGTACCAGCGGCGGATGCCGCGGATGACGGCCATCGGGTCCCACGGCTGCCACAGGCCGAGGTAGCCGCGTGCCTCCACCCACGCCTGGGCGGTCGCGGGCTCGCCGGTTGGCAGGGCGTGGCCGGTGTCGGGGAGGATGTCGGTGGCAAGGCGCAGCAGGCGCTGGTGGCGGCGTCGCTGCTCGGCGTCGGGGCTCATGCGCACGGTGACGTGCAGGTCGCTCCACCACAGCTCGCGGTAGCGTGCCCAGTCGATGTCGTGGACGGCGACGGTGAGCTGGGGCTGGATGCCGCCGCGGTTGAGGTCGCTGACGTCATAGCCTGGGCCGAGCGCCTCCAGGATGAAGCTGCCGCGGCCACGGGGGTGGTCGCGGTCGATGCGGATGACGGCGCTGAGCCGGTTGGTGAAGCGGTTGGTGGGCTCGGTCAGGATCACGGCCCGGTCGGCGTGCAGCAGCGCCGCCGCCCGCGGCTCGAGCCGACCGAGGGGGAAGGTGTTGCCGCCGCGGTAATACTGGGTGGCCTCCACACCGCCGTCGGAGCGCAGCAGGAGCCGGTCGGTGCCGGCGGCGACGCTCAACCGCCGGACAGCCTCGCGCAATAGGGCGCCGTCGGTGGGTTGGATGCAGCAGGCGTTGAGCACCGGGTACCCGAGCTGGCGTAGCAGGCACATGGTCGACCACTTGGGGTAGCGGCGGTCTGCGGCGGCGTGGGCCAGCGCGCGGTCGTCCAGCTCGTGCAGCAGGGCAACAGATCCCGGGGGCATGTTCGTGCCCGTTCAGGCGCTGAGGCTCGGCTGGGGGCTGGAGGGCTGTCCGAAGCCGTGTCAGGGTGGCGAGCATGGTGGGCTCGAAGGGGTGGTCGCGCCAGTCGTAGCGGTCGGGCATGCCGAGGATGCCGGCGCACACGCGGCGGACGAACTGCCGCGGGAACCCTGCAGCCGGCCAGGCAAGATGCACGCCGGGCTGGGGCGACAGGTACAAGTACGGGCTGCCTGCCAGGTCGCGAAGGTCGGCAAGACCGTCCAGCACCTGGGGAGCACCGCCGGTGTGCTGGTAGGCGTCGGTGACGGCGTCAGCCGCGCCGATGGGGATGAGGTGCAGGTGCGCGTGCGTGCAGCAACTGGCCCCGAGGTCGCAGGCGCCGGGGCCGTGCTCGGCGACGATGGTCGCGCCGCACTCGCCAGCGATCTGGTGCCGTATGCGCTCGATGCGGGCCTCCAAGGCGTGCAACTCCTGGGCTGGCAGGTCGGCGGCCGCCTGGAGGTGGTCGATGGGCATCAGCAGGCAGTAGCCGGCGACAAAGCAGCCGAGGGTCGGCAGCAGGACCCAGTCGCCGTCGCGGGTGATGATCCGCCCGCCGCCCCCGGACAGGTGAACTCGGCGCAGAAGCTGCAGTCCATCTCAGCCTCCCTCAGCATTCGTCGTGATGGTGTCGTAGGCCGCGAACTCCTCGGCGTAGCGGCTGCCCAGATGCGCGCTCGCACCGCAGTAGTAAGGGCTGGGCTCGGCCGGGCTCGGCGGCCCCTCCAGCCGGTACAGCAGCGCCTTGGCGACCGGCATGCCGCGGCGCAGCAGCAGCGAGGCGGGGCCGGCATTGTGCACCTCCAGGGTCAGGTGGCCGTCCCAGCCGCTCATGATCGCGGGGCTGGCGAGGTGGCTCATCAGGCCGACCCTGGCGGCGTGGCTCAGCGTGGCGATCCAGCCGCCGAGCTGCGGGCCGAGGCGGAGGGGGTCGGCGACCTGGCACAGCACGAGCTGGCCTGGGTGCAGGAGGAAGCTGGTCCAGTCGGGGAGCGGCGGCTGGTAGAGCCGGTCGATGCTCGCCTGATCGAGCAGGTCGACCGCGCCCGGCGGGGCGGCCAGTGGCTGCAGCGGCGCGCCGAGGCGCAGCAGCAACGCGTCGCCGCGCAGCGGACCTTGCCAGCGCAGTGCGCCTTGCTGGCGGAGTGCTTCGATGGCGGCACCGGTGAGCATGGGAACCAGCCAAACCTGGTGAGTCCGCTGAATGGGGCATGATCACCATAGGATGAAACTGTCCAAGAGACAAGCAAAAACCATATGAGTGATCTTAAGATCATCTTTGGATAAGCTGTAGGAACCATGAGATCAGGTTGAGCCGGACTGCACTCCAGGACAGTTCACCTCGAACCGCCCACTGCCACTCGCGAGCCAGCCACACATCCCTGTTGGAGGGAGCCTTGTGTCGCGATCACTCGCCTCCCCGCGCATGCCGGGCCCCGACCGGCTCGGCGAGTTGCTGCGCAGCGACCCCTCGCTGCTGGAGCTGACCTTCGATCAGCTTCGCACCCTGCTGCTCGTGCGCCACACTGGCTCAGCCCTGCGCGCCGCTCAGCAGCTCGGCCGGGAGCAGTCCAGCGTGCAAAAGCAGCTCGACACCCTCAACCGCCACTTCCAGCGGCTGGTCGGCGAGCTGCTGGTGGTCAAGCAGGGCCGCGGCAAGGACGTCCTGTTGACCCCGACCGGACGGGCCATCACCGCCCTGGCGGAAGCGCTGTTCGCCGACTGGACCGCCGACATCCAGGACTCCCGCCGCCGGCTCGGCCGCACCCTGACGGTGGGCACCACCGAGTTCACGCTGGGCTACCTGGGCAGGATCTGGCCACGGGTCCGCGACCAACTCCGCGAACGCGAGGTCGACCTCAAGGTCGTCCACGTCCGCACCCGGCAATTCTGGGAACAGCTCGACAGCAACGAGGTCGACCTGCTGTGCGGCGGGCTCGCCGCCCCAGCAGGCCAGGCCGACATCGCCCCCGGCTACGACGTCATCCAGTGGCACCGCGACACCCTGACGCTGCTCACCAACCTCGACCACCGCAGCCTTCCCAACCGCCGGATCAGCTCCGAGCGGCTGCGCATCCTGCCGCTGGTCATCCCCGCCGCCGGCATTATCGTGGACTTCCTGCACCGCTGGTACGGCCCCGGCTACCGCAACCAGCTCACCGTCGCCGCCGAGATCGACGACATCTACTACGGCCTGGGCCTGCTGCGCTCCCACCTGGTCGACGGCTGCATGATCGTGACCAGATCGATCGGCCAGCGGGCGCTCAGCGGTGGCCTGCCAGGCGGCAGCGGCTTCCGCATCGTCGAGCTCGACGACGACTTCCACCCCAGGCTCGAGCTGGTCAGCGGCGTGTTCGCCCGAAAGGGCGAACGACAGCAGTACGCCTCGTCGCACCCGTTGAATATCCTGTGGGACGCCTTCACCACCGAGGCAACCTCGACCGCTGCTGCTTCCCCACCCGTGTAGCCCTGACCGCGCCGACCCAGGGAGGTCTGTTGCCGTGCGGGTCGCCTCCGTCAACCTCAACAAGCGCATCGGCGGCACCACGGCCCGCAACCGGCTACTACGGTGGCTTGCCGGCAACGACATCGCCCTGCTGCTCGCCCAGGAACCCTGGCGCCCGGCAGGCAGAGCGCCGGTCCACCTGGACGGCTACTGCGCTATCGGCGGCACCGACAGCGTCTTCGCCTGGATCCACGAGCGCTTCAAGGCCCCGGCCTCTCGGCAGCTCGCGCCGCACTGGCAGCGAATCGAACTCGGCTATCTCGCCGTCCACCAGATCTACCTCAATGCCCACGCCCAAGCCGCCCGCGCCGCGCAACTCCACCAACTGCAGGCCGGCATGCGCGCCGAAGGCGACCGGCCCGCACTGGTAGTCGGCGACTTCAACCTCGCACCCCGCCCGCACGACGGCCTGTTCGACGGCCATCCCAGCAGCTTCAACTCCGACACCGACCGCCGGCCGTTCCAGGCGCTGCTCGGCGCCTGCCTGCTGCACGATACGACCGCGTCAGACCCACCAGAGTTCTCAGTGGTGCGCTCAGCCCGCGGCAAGCACTGGGAGTTCCGCTGCGACCTCGCGCTGGTCTCCGACTACCTCGCGCCATCGGCGCCCGTGACCTACGACCATGGGGTGCGCACCGACGGCACCGCCTTCACCGACCACTCCGCGGTGCTCATCGACCTCCCCGTCAGCCCACCCCCCGCGCGCTCATCCCACTCCGACCGGCTCTTCGCCCTCTCCACCGACCTGGACGGCCAGCGCAACGCCGGCTCACACACCCCGCCTGCCCCGGCAGACTGCCAGGCCCACAAGACAGCCATCACCAGGCGCAGCCCCTCGCCGTTCGCACGAAGCGTCCTTGAGGTCCTTGCGGCCAAGCTCTCGGTCAGTTCGATCCTCGACTATGGCTGCGGCCACGGCACCGACGTCGCCCACTACCGCAAGGCGGGCCTGGACGCCGACGGCTACGACCCCTACCCGCCCTTCGGCTGGGCACACAAGCCCACCCCCACCGCCGGCTACGACCTGGTCACCCTGATCTTCGTCCTCAACGTGCTCCCCGACCCCTGGCAACGAGTCCAGGTCCTCAAGCAGGCCACCACCTATCTTCGGCCAGGAGGGCGCATGCTGGTGGTCACCCGCTCACCTCATGACATCCAGACCCGCGCCGCGCAGGCCAACTGGCCCCACCACAACGACGGCTACTGGTCAAGCCAGCAGAAGCAGACCTTCCAGCGCGGCATCTCCGAAGCGGAGATCGAACGACTCGCCAGCCGCGCCAGCCTCAGCCCAGCAGCCGCGGCCGAGCAGCAACTGCGACCCGTCCCCGCCGCTTGCCAACTCCTCCTTACCATGCCCGCTTGACACACCCATCCAGCGCCACGGCTCCCTACGGCACCGGGGTGGGCACGGCCGGCCGTGGCCCATGCCACACGACGCGCTCCGCGAACCCACCCCGAAGCTCAGCCTTCGCCTCCCGCAGCGCTTCGAGCCCGGCAGCGTCCAGGCCGAGGCAGTCCGCCAGCGCGTACAACACCTCCAGGATGTCCGCGAGCTCCTCAGGGTCCTGGGACATCAGGAACTCATCGACCTCCTCTGTGAGCTTCTGCCGCAGCAGCACCTGGAACTCGACAGGATCGGCGGTATGCACAACCGCGCGCTGACCAGCCGCGCGCATGATCTCCGGGATCTTGTCCCGGACGAGCTTCATCCCACCCATCGCTCACCCTGCCAGCCGGAGCGGGGAGGGAAGGGACTGGCACGCCGAGAGCATCACCAACGTCGCATCGCCCGCTCGGGGCCATGTGGCCCCGAAACCAAGAACCCGGCAGTCCTTCGCACCATCCCAGGAGATCGCCATCAGGCGAGCAACGACGCGATGCTTCACTGACGCCTTCTCCTCATTCGTCCACTTCACGGCTGGGCCGGCACCTACAGAAGCACAGGGGGAAGGCGTGCCAGAACCTACTTGACCGAAGCTCCACGCGCCACCTCTCTGCCCAAGGCGACGATGCGGAACAACGGGCGGCAGAGACCATCGACGGTTCATCCAGGGTTGCCAGCATCGCTTCGTCGCAGAAGAGCGCAGATCAGCGCATGCGCCCCATCACCCAATGGGCCTGGGGGACGGGTACGGCTGCCGGCAAACGCCGCCCGAGGGGCCACCAGGGCGCCCCAACGGCCAAGCGTGCGCGCCGTGTCGACGGTCGCATGAGCCGGCTGGGATTTGGCCGCGACGGGGCCCGGTCGCGCCTTCGTTGACCTCGGCCGGTCCTTCACCCGGGCGAGCTCGCCCGCGCGCTGGGCGGCCGGTCACCGGCGCGATCGGCAACGCGCTCAAGACCCTGGTCGAGCGCGGCAAGGTCACCTGCACCACACCCGCCCGCGCCGCTTCGCCGCCGCCGCAGGCCTTCCCACAGGGACGGGGAGCAGCCCGCCCCCACCGCCCCCGCACCCCGTCCGCCGCGCCCCTCTACGCCGTCGCACGACGGTGAGCCCTTGACCGACGAGCGGCGCTGCGCACCCGAGGTTGGCAGCGATGGCGATCCTGATGCGCAAGCGGGGCCTTCAGCGATCCGGCACCAACAGCACACCACGCTCTCGCGGTCCAGACCAGTCGGGAACCACCGGCGACCAGCTCGAAGATTCGCCCTGACGGCGGTATCGACAGCGCCGCCGTGAAACTCGCGCAGCTTGGAGGGTCGCCGTACGCCGGGTCAGCTCAGTGCGGCGAAACGAGCTCCCCGTCAAGGACCACAGGATGCAGCCGGACCCGCCCAGGCGGACGTTCATCGAAGCCGGGATCGACATTGATGAATCGCTGCCCGCCGATCGTCACGCTGACATGCCGGCGAGCCCGGTCGACCACCACCAGTCGAGCAAGATCGGCCGGGAACGGGTGGATCAGCTCGCC
>WNGE01008033.1_pt1 | contig 19735 bp, 17 predicted proteins | sample 5400651 | NCBI WGS metagenome assembly WNGE01 (sample SAMN13153370, study PRJNA577476) | soil metagenome | isolation source: 60 cm soil or saprolite under grassland replicate 2 | place: USA:California | collected 2016-06-15
CCGGCGGGACGCCGGCGCTACCTACACCTGCTCTCTGGCTTCGGCCAGGGTTACGCTTACTTCCATTTTTTTCTTGCCGCGGTAGATCGTTACTGTGACGGTGTCGCCGGCCCGGTGTTTGTTCATGACCTGGGCCAGGGTCTGCTGGCTTTCGATTTTTTCTCCGTCCACGGCCACGATCAAGTCTCCTCCGACCATGATGGGGGTGTTGCCGAGATAGGCGCGCTCGCTTCCGCCGCGCAGACCGGCTCGGTCGGCGGCGCCTCCTTGCACGGCTTGCACGATCAGCAGCCCATAGTCGGCGGCCAGGCTCATTTCCTGAGCCAGTTCGGGATCGATGGGAATGGTTCGGATCCCGAGCGCGGGACGGCGCACGCGCCCGAGAGTGACCAGATCGTTGAGCACGGCTTTGGCGGTGTTGATCGGGATGGCGAAGCCGATGCCGGCGCTTTGGCCTACGCTGGAGGCAATCATGGTGTTGATACCGATGACTTCGCCGTGCCAGTTGAGAAGCGGGCCTCCCGAGTTCCCTGGGTTAATGGCGGCGTCGGTCTGAATGGCTTCTTCGATGACCATGCCGTCGGGCTCCTGCACCTGGCGGATGGAACTGACGATGCCGCGAGTAAGCGTGCCGGAGAGTCCGAAGGGATTTCCGATGGCATATACCTTCTGGCCCACTTGCAGGTTGGTGGAGTCGCCGAGGGTCATGGGCTGGAGATCGGTGGCCTTGATCTGGACGATGGCTAAGTCATGTGCGCGATCCGTACCGACGATGGTGGCGCGATACTTTTTTCGGTTGTGCAGTGTGACCCACACCTCGCGCGCATCCGCGATGACGTGATAGTTGGTGAGGATATGGCCTTTGTTGTCGATGACGAAGCCCGAGCCCTGGCCTTCCTGGGGAACGAGGCCGTAAAAGAAGTCGAAGGTCATGGCGCGCGAGGTGATGTTGACGACCGCGCCGATGTTCTTGCGATAGACGGCGATGTTGTTCTGCTCTTCGGAGTCGAGCGACTCACTGGCGGCTTCGATGATCTCGACTTGTTGGGGATGGCTGATCCAGTTGGCGGGATGCAGACGGCCGTGGCGGTAGGTGGTGAAGTAGAAGAAGGCGGCAGCCAGAATCAGGGCAAGAAGAAACGGACGCAGAAATTTCACGGGGTAGGCGCTCCCTTAAGGTGCAAATAAGAATTCTAACGAAAAAGTGCGTTTTACCGCAGCGGACGCTGAGTGCGCGTCCTGTAAATCCTCGATTCTCAGTACGGGTGTCATCTGGAGCGAAGCGCAAGACCTATGCTGGGCGCGGTCGTGCACATAGGTCCTTCGCCTTCGGCTGCGCACAGGGTCAGGATGACAGCGGGGATTTGTTCGAACTCTGCGTTCTCCGCGCTTCAGGCTGGATTTTGTCTCCCCCAGCCACCGCCGCCTGGGGATTCTATGCGGACTCTTTCTCCGGAACGCAGGCGGGTGCTGGTCTTGCTGGGCAATTCTTCCTGGGAGCCGTCCTTGCGAAGAATGACGGTGCGGCCGGGGGCGCCGTCGCTGCCTCCGGCCAGGCCGTAGGGGCCTCGGCAACGGCGGTCGGCGAGCAGGGTGACCTGGGCGTCGGTGAGGACTTCGATTTCCCGGACGATGCCGTCGCCTCCTGTGTGGAGACCTTTTCCTCCACTTTTGGAGCGCAGAGAGTATTGCCGCAGGCGCAACGGGTAGGCGTGTTCGAGGGCTTCCGCGGGCGTGTTGAGCGAGTTGGTCATGTGGGTGTGAACGCCGGAGACGCCGTCTTTGGTGGGTCGCGCACCCATGCCTCCAGCGATGGTTTCGTAGTAGGCGAAGGTCTCGCCGGAACGGGGATCGATTCCGCCGATGGTCAGGTTGTTCATGGTGCCGGATGCAGCCGCGGGAATGCGGCCGGGAATGGCGTGAGAGAGCGCTCTCAGGAGCACGTCGACGATGCGCTGCGAAGTTTCGACGTTCCCTCCGGCCACGGCCGCGGGAGGGTTGGCGTTGACTACCGTTCCGGGCGGGGCGATGACGCGGATGGGGCGCATGAGTCCGGCGGTGGCAGGGACGTCTTCGCGCAGCAGGCAGCGCAAGACGTAGAAGCAGGCGGAGCAGGTAATGGCTTCGACAGCATTGACGGCACCCTGGACTTGCGGGTCGCTGCCGGTGAAGTCGATGGTGACGGTGGCTTTGCTCTTCGGGGACTTGTGGGCCGGCGGTTCGGGGACGCCGACGGTAACGGCGATCATGACCGGGGCGGCATCGACACCGTCATCATCAAGGAAATCGACCGCCTGATACTGTCCAGGAGGGATGCTGGAGAGAAAGGCCCGCATCAGGTCTTCGGAGTAGTCGAGCAGATTGGCGGCGGCTCTCTTGGTGCGGGCAATGCCGTAGCGGGCGCAGATTTCGTGGAGTCGTTGCGCGCCAGTCTGGCAGGCGGCGATCTGAGCGCCGAGGTCGCCTTCGCGTTCTTCGGGAGTGCGAACGTTGTTGAGGAGGAGCGCGAGGACGTCGGCAACGATTTTTTCGGCGCGCATGATCTTGACCGGCGGGATACGGAATCCTTCCTGATAGATTTCGCGGCAGGGGCCCATGGATCCGGGGTAGGTTCCGCCGACGTCGGCGTGGTGCGCGCGTGAGGCGACGTAGAAATCGGGATGCGTGTGGGGCGGGCACTCTTGCCCGCCGCCCTTCGCCCCGCTCACGTACACGGGCATGACCAGCGTGATGTCGGGGAGGTGTGTGCCGCCGCGGAAGGGATCGTTGAGCATGGCCATGTCGCCTGGTTCGAGAGAGCACTGTGCAACGGCGGCGGCGACCGACATGGGCATGGAGCCGAGATGCACGGGCATGTGATCGCCCATGGCAATGACCTGTCCTTGGGAATCAAAAACGGCGCAGGAGTAGTCGCGGCGCTCCTTGATGTTGGGAGAGAACGAAGTGCGGCGCAGGGCCGCGCCCATTTCCTCGGCGATGGAGTGGTAGAGGTTCTTGAAAACTTCGAGTTCGATGGGGTCACGCATGCGCGTGACGAGTGTACGTTATTGCGCGGAGTTTCACAGCTATACTTAGGTTTCTCTTCCTCCCAGGAGGTTCGTATGCGATTCCTAGCAACCGGCGTTTTCCTGCTTGCCCTATTCTCGACTTGCGCGGCCAAGGATGAAGCGCAGGTCAACGATCTGGTCAAAAAGCATCTGGACTCCATTGGCACCGAGCAGGCACGAACCGGCACCAAGAACCGCGTAGCCGAAGGCACGCTGCAGTTCCGGGTCCTTAACAGTGGTGGAACTCAGGACGGGAAGCAAGTTCTTGTTTCGGAAAGTAATAAGCTCACCAGTCTGCTGAAGCTCCCCAACCCGAGCTATCACGGTGAACGATTTGTTAGTGACGGAAGGAATGTTTCGATCGCAACCATTACCCCCGGTTCTTATTCCAGTTTTGGGGCGTTTATCAAGGCGCACCCAGAAGTTTTGACCGAGGGTTTGTGGGGAGGAACTCTATCCACAGGGTGGGCGCTTGCCAATGTGGACGATCGGCACGCCAAGTTGCAAGACACAGGTCTCAAGAAGGTGGATGGGAAGGAACTGCACCAACTCCGCTATTCGCCGTCCAAGCGTTCCGACTTGGAGATCCTGCTCTACTTTGAACCGGATACAGGCCGGCATGTCATGACTTCTTATGCGCTCACGATCAGCCCTCAAATAGGGCTGTCAGAACTTGAAAACGCGAAGCAACAGTCGACGCACTACCTGCTGGAGGAGCGATTTGCCGATTTCAAGCAGAGCGATGGTCTTTGGCTTCCAGGCCGTTGGACCATGCAGTTCACCGCCGACGTTCCGCAAGATCCGAACCACCCAGTTCTCAACCGAGCCCAGACCACTGTCTCAGAATTCGCCGTGACGGTGAACTCGATTAACCACAACGTGACGCTAGATCCCCGGAATTTCGAAATCAAGTGATGACCAGTGCCGTCTGCCGGATCTAGCGCCCGCGGTGCTACACTCATTTAATTATGGCTGAAGGGCGTTCGCGGTGGTGGGTGTGGGTGCTGGTGGGCGGCGGGCTGTTTACGCTGTTTGTGGTGGCAGTCTTCACGCTGGTGTACCTGAGTTTTGGCGGCCATGAAGCTAGCGACTCCTTCTCGGGCTTCGGAGCTAAGATTGCCGTGGTGGAGCTTGAGGGCGTGATTCTTTCTCCCAAGCAGGTCGTGACGCAGCTCAAGAAATTCGCCGACGACGATTCGGTCAAGGCCATCATCATTCATGTGAATTCACCGGGCGGCGGGGTGGCCGCTTCGGAGGAGATCTATCGCGAAGTGAAGCGGATCCGGGACGAGAAGAAGAAGCGCATTGTGGCGTCAATTGAGACGGTGGGAGCCAGTGGAGCGTATTACGTGGTATCGGCTACGAACAAGATTTACGCGGATAAGGGAAGCATTGTCGGTTCGATCGGCGTGATTGCGGAGTGGGTGAACTACGGCGCCCTGCTGCACTGGGCAAAGCTGACTGCGATCACGATGAAAGCAGGGGAGTTCAAGGATACCGGCAACCCGACCCGCGAGATGACCCCGGCGGAGCGCGCATACCTGCAAGGCCTGATCGACAACATGCACACGCAGTTCATCCAGGCGGTGGCGGAAGGGCGGCATGTTAAGGAAGAGGACATCCGCGCGATCGCGAATGGCAAGGTGTGGACCGGCGAGCAGGCAGCGCCGCTGAAACTAGTGGACCAGATCACGGATTTTGAAGGGGCGGTGAAAGATACGGCCAAGGCGGTGGGGATTTCGGGTGAGCCGACGCTGGTCTGGCCGCCGAAGCTGAAGCGGTCGGGGCTGGATCTGCTGTTGGGAGATGTATCGGACTATTTGCCGACACGGGAGAAGTTGCTGGAGCAGCAGGTCGGGTTTTATTACCTGTGGAAGTAGGTACTTTTCGTCGCACTTGCGCAGAACCCCTGACATTTGAGAAGGTTATAGGCACTTGAGAACCGGGGGACGAGAACGCTCGGGAATGAAAACCCTGTCCCAAAGGGAGCGAAGAGGCATATGACAAAAGCGGACCTGATCGAAGAGGTTTCCCGGCTGGCGGAATTGACCCGCAAAGACAGCGAAGTGATTGTGGAGACGATCTTTGACAGCATCGTGCGTTCGCTGCGCGTGGGCGACAAGATCGAAATACGCGGCTTCGGCAGTTTCCGCACGCGCCAGCGCAAACCGCGCGTCGGGCGCAACCCGAAGACGGGAGACCGGGTGGAAGTGCCGGCGAAGAAAATCCCGTTCTTCAAGCCCAGCAAAGAGTTGAAGGACTTGGTGAACGAAGGCGCGACAGCGAGTGCTGGAACCGCTCCGGCAGCTCCGCCGGCGCCTCCCGCTGTGCACTAGTAGCGTGGCCGCGTGATGAATCATAGGTGGTGGAGATCCGGGCGTCCCCGCCCGGATGGACAGGCGAGACGCCCGTCCCTCCACCGAAACGTACCTCCACCACGGGTTGCGAGATGAACCAGGCGTATTTCACTCCCCGGCTGTTTCAGTTTCTGGAACAACTGCGCCGGAATAACCGGCGGGCGTGGTTTCTGAAACACAAGCCGGAATTCGAAGAATTCGCCCGTCAACCCAGCCTGCGCTTCATTACCGACCTGCGGCTGCGCCTGCGTGAAATCAGCTCGTGGCTGGTGGCCGATCCCAAGCCGAACGGAGGGTCGCTGTTTCGGATTTATCGGGACGTTCGCTTCTCGCAAGACAAGAGTCCGTACAAAACGCATGTCGGCATGAACTTCTGGCATGCGAGTGCGAGTGAGACGGTGCACGCTCCCGGGCTGTATCTGCATTTGGAGCCGGGGCAATGTTTTCTAGCGGGTGGTGTGTGGCAGCCGGACCCGCGCTCCTTGGCTCGGATTCGGGATGCCGTGGCCTGGAAGCCGGAGGAGTGGCGAAAAGCGAAGCGCGGGCTGGAGTTGGGCGGAGATGGGCTGTCGCGGGCGCCGCGTGGTTATCCGGCGGACCATCCGCTGATCGAAGATCTCAAGCGGAAGGATTATGTGGCCAGCGTGGAGCTGTCGCAGGAGCAGATTTGCGGCGGGCGGTTTATGTCGGATTTTTTGCGGAGCGCGGGGAAGATGGCGCCTCTGCTGCGGTTTCTTTCGGAAGCGGAGAAGTTGAGATTCTAGCGCCGCGTTCTTGGGACGCGGCAGCCCGTGCGCTTCGAGCCAGTTCTTCGATGGCGGGAATGGACCGGGTTTCGGTCAAAGTGCGGACTGGGGGCATGGTTCCGTGCTCAATGAACCGAGCCATCAGTTCAATCCCGATGCCGGCGGTGGGTGGACTGCAGACGGTGGCGGTGAGAATCCCGCTGCGAACCCATTCCTGACCCGTCTTGGGCATGCCATCGCACCCCAGGAAAGGGGTCCTCAGCCAGGACTGGCGCAGTTCATGGGCGCACTCTTCGAAAGCCTTGCGGGCGCCGACGGCCATGGAATCGTCCTGGGCGCACACCGCTGCAATCTCGGTTCCGCGAGAAGTGGAGAGACGAAGCCAGGAAGTCACCGCCTTGTGTGAACTGGCTTCGGACCAATGGGCTTTGAGAATGCGTAACTGCACGTTTTCCGGCTTTGTTTCCAACAGACCGATGTGCCGCTGCTTGGCGGCGAGGCTTTGGCTGGGGCCCTGAATGGAAAGGACCAATCCCCCCTCCGGCAGCAAGGCGGTAAGTTGCCGTCCCTGGATGCGGCCAATTTCCTCATGGTCGGCGGTGACGACAAAGGCGGGCACGCGAAAGACGGTGCGAAGCTCGTTGAGATATTCGGCGTCGCGACTCAGCACAACCCAGCCGATCCCGGCCGCCGCTGCTGCGTGAGCCACCTGAGGAAGCACGGTGGAGCCGGCCGGTTCAAAAAGGATAGCGTTGGGGCGAGGATCGACCGTGGATTGGATGCGGTTAAGGAGTTGCTGACTTTGCAGGACGCCGTCATCCTGCGCATAGACGATCTCGAGGTCCACACCGGCTTTGTTGGCAGCTTGACGCGCAGCTACCGCCTGCTCGATCTGGAAATCGTTGTCGTCGTTGGTCACCGAAAGCAGGAAGCGCGGCTTGGTCATGGGGCCCGTGGGTTCTGCAAGAATCATACTCCGAAGGCAATTGGGCGGTGGCGTCACGCAGGTAACGTGCGGTCGCCGTTCCCGGTCAGGTCGGTGCAAGTTCAGATTCAGAAAGTGCGCTCATGGGATAATGAGGCTGAGGGCCCGTAGCTCAACGGTTAGAGCAGCAGACTCATAATCTGTTGGTTCCTGGTTCGAATCCAGGCGGGCCCACCAACCTAAATGATGGAAGGCGCAGAAGGCTTAGTCCCATTCACCTGCTCTCTCCTCATTCGATTTGTTGCCACTTGGCTGCGAGCACAGCCTGGGAAAGGCTGACCGCTAGCGAGCAGGTCCGTCCTATCCGAGTCGAAGCGTCGCTAACGCGTCAGTATCGGACGCGCGCCTCGCGGGACCGTAGCATGCCGCTACCGCGACGACAACGAATAGGAGTTCTGCGCAGCCATGGCCCGGTGGTTTTCGGCGAGTAGCCGGCAAGATACCGGCGCTACACAGCGCTTGGCGCGATGACCTGTAACGCCTGCGGTACGACGCGAATCTCAGGCGGAGTGGCGCACACGTACTCTCCATCCGCGTAGATGTCACAAGGGGTTTCGGTTTCCAGCCGCACCGACTCTGCTTTTGAATATCCGCTCTCGCGCAAGTTGAGGTGGCGGCCAAAGTAAACCGTCGGGAACAGGCAGAGCAATTTCCACTTGTTCACTTCGCGGACGAGGCACACATCCAACATGCCGTCGTCCATTTCCGCGTGCGGCGCGATCCGCATGCCGCCGCCGTAGCACGGAGTATTCGCAAAGGCCGCCAGCGTAATAAGTAGTTCGGACGACTGGCTTGCGCCGCCATTCTGTGTTGTGATCCGCAGTGGGAGGGGTGCGAATCGTAAGATGGTTGGAACGAGTCCCATCGCATAGCCGCCGTGGGCACGCAGCCAGCGCGGCATTTGATTGGCAAGCCGCGCAACCGCGGAGTCGAGGCCGCATCCGGCGACGCAGCAGAAGTAATAGTGTTTCTCAGGCGAGCAGGCTGGAGTGATGAGGCCGAGATCAATGGCTCGCGCTTCGAGCCTGCCCGCTTCGAATTTCTGCCAAGCACCGAGGGAAGCAGCCACGGATCGAAGATTCAGCGCTCTAGCAAAATCGTTGCCGCTGCCTGCGGGCACGACCAGCACCGGAAGCGTCAACCGCACCAAGGCGCCCAGGTGGCGGTGAATCGTGCCGTCTCCGCCGAAGATGAGGACGGCGTCGGCGTCCCTGGGCGAACGGGGAAGGCCCTCGAGCCACTTGGTCGACGATCCAGCCTGAAATTGCTTCAGGTCTCCCGGTGAGCTACCGAGGCCAAAGATGGCAGCCGCGCGCATCTATCCGACAGCCGCCAGGGTGCCGGCGCTATGGCAGACACTTCTCCATGAAGCTGACCAAATCCTTCTTCATCTTGTCGTGTTCGGCGCGGTCGATATACACCATGTGGCCGGAGCCGTAGCTAGCGTAGGAGATGTTCTGGCGGTACTTGGCGTCGAGATTCAGGTGCTCCATGGTCCAGTCGGCGGCGGCGAAGGGCGTAGCCAGATCGTAATATCCTTCCATCACCAGAATCTTCATATATGGGTTCTTGATCATGGCCGAGCGCAGTCCGCCTGCCGTGCTGGGGAAGCCTTCGACGGCGTTGCCCCAATCCCACTTCTGAAAGCCGCCTTCTTCGAAAGCGAAAACTTTGTAAGGCATATCGGATTTGTAATTTAGTTCAGTCCGCAGGTAGTTGTTGAATGCTGAGGTGTAGGGCGGAAGAATCGCCGCGCTCGCGGGATCGTAAAAACGTTCGTTGTCCGGATCGGGGCTGGTGAACCGCCCATCCAAGCGGCCGGAGCGAAGTTTCTGATCGAGCAGCAGTTCGTGAGTGAAGGTGGGAACGTCAATGCGCAGGTTGTGCGCTTCAATCACCTCAGGACGCAGGCCGATGTAGCGTGCCAACTGCTCAACCATCTGGCGGTGTTCCTCGATGGTCAGCGCATCGCCCTTGCCAAGTGCAAGCGCGTAATCGTTCATCGACCAGCGCAACACTTCTTCTCGCGTCTTCGTCATGTCCTGCGTGAGGCCGGCCGGGAGTTTGTGATGATAGGCGGCAATCATGTTGAACGATGGGGCCAGCAGGACGTACGGCAGATCATTCGACTTGTTCCATTCGAGCGTCTGGAAGTCGACAGCCATCGAGAGCAGTGTGACCCCGTTGAAGGAGATGCCGTGATCTTCCAGATATCCGGCAATGCCGGCGGCGCGCGTCGTCCCATAGCTCTCGCCCAGCAGGAAAAGCGGCGAACTCCAGCGCTCGTACCTGGAAATGTAAAGCCGGATGAATTCTCCGAAAGCCTGCACATCGCCTTTCACGCCCAGAAATTTCTTAGTTAACTCTGCATTGGCCGCGCGCGAGTAACCGGTCGCGATCGCGTCGACCATGACAATGTCGCTGCGGTCAAGCAGGCTGTCGGGATTGTCTTCGAGCCGATAGGGCGCGGCCGGCATAAAGCCGTTCGGCTGGAGCACGACGCGCTTCGGTCCCAGCGCGCCCATGTGCAGCCAGACCGAAGCCGAGCCCGGACCGCCGTTGAAGGCAAACGTCAGCGGGCGTTTGCCAGCATCCTGCCCGTCAAGAGTGTAGGCGACGAAGAACATCTCGGCTTCGATCTTGCCGTCGCCGCGCTTGATGGGCAGGCGTCCGGCAGTCGCCGTGTACTTGAGCGCCTTGCCGTTGAGCGTGAGTTGATGGTGTGTGACGACCGCCGGAACTTCGGCGACATCATAGTGCTCTTCCTTTTCAGCTTTTTCAGCGTCCGTCCCGCTCTCGGGTTTTGAAGGCTCGGCTGGCTTGGTGGTGCTCTCGGAAGGCTTGTTTTCGGGGAGTTCAGGCGCCGGAGACGGCTGTTCTTTCCGCGCTTCCTTCTTTTTGGTTGCAGCCTGCTTGGGGTTCTCGCTCGGAGTTTCCTGCGACGAAGGATTTTGCTGGGCAATAGCCGCCGCAGCCATGAAGGTAGTCACAATCAGCGCTGCAACAATTCGCATACACTCTCCTGGAAAGAAAAAAGGCCGGTCGAGTATTATAGCGGGAGGCCAGTGCGCGCGTCGGCGTCGCTCGTTTTGGTCGCGACCATCGGCCAAAGATAACCCCAGAGGACACAGAGGAACTCGGGGTTTTCCTCCGTGATCCTCCGTGTCCTGTGGTAAAGAGGTCTGTCCACGCCCAACCCAAGCCTATTCGTAGCGCAGGCTCTCGATCGGATCGAGCCGCGCCGCCCGGATGGCAGGCACCATTCCGCTCACGATTCCAACCAGGCTGAGAATGATGGTTGCGACCAACAGGCTGCCAAGATTGATGTGGAGATGGATGTCCCCCGCCTCGAGGTTCTCGCCGAATGCGCTCATGATTGGCAGGGCGCCCACGGTCCATGACAACAGATAAGCGATTCCAATCCCCGCCAACCCACCGGCAAACGTGATGGCCAACGCTTCCGCGAGAAACTGAAAGAGAATGTGGCCTTTGTGGGCGCCAAGCGCTTTCTCCACGCCGATCTCGCGCGTGCGCTGTTGCACGGAGACCAGCATGATATTCATCAGGCCGATGCCGCCGATGCCGAGCGTCAGCGCTCCGATAAACGCGAGCAGCACTTTCAGCGCCGCGGTCACGATCGCGAAGTCATCGTAATCCTGCTTGAAATCGGCGATGAAGACGGCGCGCCGGTCGTCGGGGCGGAAGTTGTGGTGGCCGGCGAGCACCGACCGTACAATGCGCGCCAGTTGCTGGTGGTCTCCGCCGTCGTAATCCATAAGAATTCCGGTGATGTACTGGGTATCGTAGAGGTCGCCCATGGTGCTGAAGGGGATGACGACCATTCTGTTGTCGTTGTCGTCGCCGCCCTGCACCTTGTGTTGGTAAACGCCAACCACTTGAAAGCTGACGCCGGCGATCCGAATGTTTTCTCCGAGAGCGGGTTCCCCGGAGAAGAGCCGGCGTTTGGCTTCATCGCCGATCACCGCGACGCGCGCGTGTTCCAGTTGATCCTGATCGCTGAGGCCGCGGCCAATGGCTACGTCAAAGCTGCGAATGCGCTGGAAAACAGGGTAGACACCGTTGAGGAACAGGTTGGTGAAGGTGCGCGTGTCGTGCTGAATGGGGACGCCATTCTGCTTGTTGAAAATCGGAGTAACGCCCTTCACCATGGGCACTTCGTTCCGGATGTAGTCGACATCGGCGACCTTCAGCCGAATCTCGCTGCCCGCCTTCGAGCCGCCGGCCTGCAGCGAGGTGCGCCCGGGAAATGCTCCGATCACGTCAGTTCCCCACGAACTGAAGATCACGTTGATGGCACGCTCGAAGCCCGAACCAAAGGCCAGCAGAATCACGACCGTCGCGATTCCCCAGGCCATTCCGAGCATGGTCAAAGTGGTGCGGCGGCGATTGTATTGCATCGCGCCGTAAGCTTCTCTCAATAGATCACGAGTCATGAATTACTCCTGGCGCAGGGCCTCGACCGGTTGAAGCACGGCCGCTTTGCTCGCCGGATAAAGTCCGGCAATAATGCCGGCCAGCGCCAACGAGAGCACCGCACCGACCGCCGATACCGGGATGATCCTGGGCGTGTCGAATCCCTGGGGCAGATGCACACCCGAAAGCAGGCGGATGACAGCCATAGCGCCGCCTACCCCCACGGCCCCGCTCAAGAGCGTGAGGAACGCCCCCTCCAAAAAGAACTGGAACAGAATATTTCGATTGGTCGCGCCCAGCGCCTTCCGGAGGCCAATCTCGCGCGTACGCTCGGAGACCGCAACCAGCATGATGTTCACGATCCCGATCGCCCCCAGCGCTAGCGTCACCAGCCCCACCCCGCCCAGAAACCAGTCCATGGCGGTAAAGATCTTGCCCATGGTCTTCTGGTTTTTCACCGTGTCCCATTCCTCCCAGGTGTCCTTGCCGGACGGGTCAAACCCGCCGTGATTGCGGGCAACGATTTTGTGCAGCTCGGCCTTCGCGTCTTCGTTCTCCTCGAAACTGCGCGGCTGATAGTTGACGAACGAAATTGCATTCCCCTCTTTGGAGTTGTCGCCCTTGAGTGGAAAGAGTTCCCGCATCGTGTCGAAGGGAATGAAAATACGAATATTGGTCGCATTGTGCTCTTCATGTCCGATCATCGAAAGCACGCCAATCACCTCGAAGTGAACGCCGTTGAGAAGAATCGTGTTCCCGACCGCCGGACGCCCCGGAAACATGTTGCGCGTCATCTCACGACCCAGGACACAGACACGCCGGCGCTCTGTGTTGTCTTGCTCGTTGATCCAGCGCCCCACCTGCAGCGGGATCGTTCGCACCTGGCTGTAGATGGCGGGCACTCCGGAAACCTGGCCGTTGGTGCTGGTGTACTCGCTCACGGCGCGGACGTCATCACGCGCAATCACCGGGGAAATATGCAGCGCAAGTTTCGACTCGTTCTTGATCGCCACATAGTCGTCGTAGGTCAGGTTGAACCATTTCATGGAAGAGAAGCTACCCTCGACAGCGGGCGCCCGACCTCCGAAAAAGAAGATGATGTTCTTGCCGAAGGTCTCCAACTGCTTGCGGTTGCCGTTGCGGAAACCCTCGCCTACGCCGACCAGAAGCAGCAGCGAGCCCACTCCCCAGGCAATGCCGAACATCGTGAGAAAGGAACGCATCTTATGCGCCCAGAGGGTACGCAGCGTTTGGGCGAAGGTGTCCAGGAGCATGCGCATGTTGGCACCCGAGGTTCGACAGCCAGAAAATTGCCCTACAGGAAAACGATTCACCCAGCTGCTATGTCGTTGGACTCAAGGAATGAAGAACGGTAAGCGGAATTATTGTGCGGGGGCCACAGCCGGTGCGGTCATAACAATCTGTTATTCTTTGTTGTGAGTCGTCAAGTCACGGCTTCTGCACTGGGGGCTAGCCCATCTTCACCGAGGTGCCCCACCCTTGCGTTCTTTTCTTGGCACGGATGGGAGAGGCCCGGCGGGGAAGTTATGGCTTCTCCCAAAGTCTAACGGGGGAGGGCCTAGACTCAAATGAGCGGGCGAATTGTGACACTTATCACACGGAAGCGTGACTAACCAGCTTGACGCTGACTTGTAGTCACTATATCTTGAATAATTGCAGGAACTGATCTCTGATTCTTTGCTACCACGATGGGAGGAGTGGCACACTATAGCTACTACAAGCCTGATCCAGTCTTGACTTCCGCTACGGAAACGTCCGTTACCTTCACCGTCTCTGGCAACGTTCAGGGATACACTTCGATCACGTGCGGTTGCCCGCCGGGGATCTATCATCAGCCCCAGATCAAGATTACCCTGAAGGATCACGCAACTGGAGTGAAGCGCGCCGGTGGAAGCATCGCGTACGGTCCGCAAGTATCTCCACCCACAAACGTAAACTTCAGCGCCCATCTAGGATTCACCGCGTCGGCACCAGGCAACTTGATCGACGACGACACTGAAGAATCAATCTTTTGCAGTTTAGCAGGCCTTTTCGCTTTTCAAGCGTTTCACGCAGAGCTCAAAGGCACCTTTACTCGGGCTGACTGGTTGGGTACACCGGCCCCTGTTTGTTCAGGTAGTCCACCTGGACCGCAAGGTTGTCGGTACGTCACGATCAACAATTGCATCCTTCCACCAGACATGCCCGTCGCAGCTGTCGATTCCGGTGACTTTCGAGGGATAGCAACATATCTAAGCTGGAAGAACGCGGGTGTATGCTTCCGCTTTCTTTCGGGACAACGTTGGACCTGTACAAGTCCGCGGAGCTTGCTGAGTTCAAGTCAAGATGAATCGACTGCTGCACGCTCGTCCCAGCCGCGTAGCAGTTTCCATCTGAGTTGTAGCCTGTGCAGGTCGTTGTTACTTCTTTCCTTCTTGGTGACTGCGCGAACTGCCAGATGTCCGCGAACTGGATGGCGCTCTCGCTGGGCAGAGGTGGCTTTGTTGTCAATGTGCATCCCGGAGATGGTGGACAGGCGTCATTCGTTACCCAGTAGGTAATGGATCGCGCACCCGCGCTCTGCCGTATGTCCTGGGCAGTGATCACCCTGCCGCCGCCCTTTTCCGGCGCTGCGGCGCCGGAACAATACACGCCCGCGCGAAACCCAGCCTGGCTCACGCCATCGACCCACGCTAACAGATAAGCCTTCTGCTCCGGCAACAAACGTCCGCCCTCTTCCTGATCGAGAAAGACAATAGTCTGCGCCGGAAACCCCTCGCGCTTGGCGGCCGCAACTCCCGCAGCCGCGTCCGACCCGCCGAGCTGCGAGGGGTTTGCGTCCAGGTCCCGATACAACCGTCCGTTGAAGAGGACAAGAAACCCGAAACCAGCAGCTTCAACTTGGCTGCGCTTTCCCGCCCAGGTGTTTGTCTTTGCGCCGGGAGGATTGTTCAGCCAATAGCCCGCGTACGCGAATGTGTTGTGAAGCTCCTTGAGAGAGTTGTCCCCCGGATAGTCGTTACGATCGAAACCAAGAAAGGTACGGGAACGATCAGTCGCGTCTGCGTGTAGATCGAAACACTCAAATCCGGCGCAAACCATTAAGGATGGACAAGACCAGTGGACGAATCGCAACGGTCATCACGAATGCATCATGTGTAAGCTTGAAAAAATGAAAGTTCTGTGCGCTGCCAGCGACTTCGCGGTAAACGCCTTTCCTGACGGCTGATGGCTGACAGCTAAGGTCAGTTCCCGTTCATCGGTTGCACAAGAGACCGTCACCCGAAGGGTGCGGCGGAGGGATGTGTAAGAGACGCCACGAGCCTAGCACTTCTTCACGCCCAGACGCAAATATCACGAGTCAAGCCCAACATCTTGCGTTCGGAAGCGGAACTGGCGGCTCAGCGGGAGCGCTATTTGTTGATCAGTTGCTCCACAACCAAGAACAGGTCGTATTCTTCGCCGGAAGGCAGGTCCGAATTGAGAACTTGATACTTCAGAGGCTTTCCTGCAACGCCTCTTGCAACAATGGTTGATGGGGAACTTCCTCCGATACAGCGCACGGGCGGCACGTTAGTCTCCGTGTTAACGCCGCTTTCATCAATCCAAGACACGATTAGCACCCAAAAGTCGCTACAGCCTTGAGTGCCTGGAACAGTTACCACCATGTACGCGGAAACCTGGTATATTCCGTCTGTCTTGGGAGTGAAGAAGGGCGTGATCGGAATTGTTTCAGATTGCCTCGTGACACTCAACTCTGTGACTACACGCGGATATTTGGCTGATGTCGCCGCCTGTCCGAAACCGTTCAGAGATGCACTGGTCAGCATCAGTGCGAAAAGCAATGCTCGAATCATTTGGACTCCTCCAGTAGTTCTTTGCCTTCAAACGTGTATCGCTCAGCCTCGCCGAGTTTCACGAATTCCAACGCTTCAGGGCGAGTCTTAACTAAGACCTATCCCCCGATATGCACCATGGTCCGAGAGGCCGGCACAAAACCAGGTTCGCCGATGTGGTGGCGCTCCTCTTTCTTCTCGACCACCTTCACGATGAACTCGATGAGCTTTTCGTCTGACGCGCCGCGACGCATCAGTTCATGCAGATCATGATCCCAGACTGAAAACAAGCAAGTACGCAGCTTGCCATCCGACGTGATCCGAATCCGGCTGCAATGCCCGCAGAACGGATGCGATACCGGGGCGATGATGCCGATCTCGCCCACGCCGTCCGCAAACGTGTAGCGCCGCGCCGTCTCACTGCGCTGATGTGAAATCTCGATGAGCGGTTTGTATTCCGACATCCGCCGGACGATCTCGTCGAGGGTAACGACGATCTCCGGTGTCCAGACTCGATCTTCTTCCAGCGGCATGAATTCGATGAAGCGCACGGCCACGCCCTCTTCGCGCGCGAACATGCCGAAGGGAATGATCTGGTCTTCGTTGAAGCCACGCAGCAGAACGCAGTTGATTTTTACCGGCGCGAGTCCCACATTGCGGGCGGCGCGAACGCCGGCGAGCACGCTGTCAAATCCGTTGGGCACACGCGTAATTCGCGCGAAGCGGTCGGGATCGACGGCGTCCATGCTCACCGTCACGCGGTCCAGACCGGCATCCTTCAGCGGCTGAGTGAGATCGGCCAGCAGGTGGCCGTTGGTGGTCAGGGCGATTTCCGGCTTTTCGCCGGCGAGCGTGCGCAACTTCGCCAGCTCGCGTACGAAATCGACGATGCCTCTGCGCAGCAAGGGCTCGCCGCCCGTTAAACGCACCTTCGTAATTCCCATCCCGACCAGGATGCGCGCCATCCGCAGATAGTCGGCGAACGGTAATTCTGCGTACGCAGCGCCGTTCGTGCCCGTCCGGCAGTAAACACACCGGTAGTTGCAGCGGTCTGTGATCGAAATCCGCAAGTCGTGAATGGAGCGCCCGAATTTGTCAGTGAGGAGCAAGTCGTTGGTCGCTAGTCGCCGGGCATCCGTCACCTGATCGCCGCGCCAAGACATAGCCAGCGATCAGCGACGAACGACCAACGAGTGGCTGCAATTCGATTCCACAATAATAAGGAAAGAAAGACGGGCAGAAGCGAACTCCGCGAGCGTTTCCTTTCCAAACACGGGAGGCCCAGGCGTTTCCACCTGCACCCTCGGGTAGCGCCGGCGCCCCGCGGGCATCTACCCTCGCCCACGCCGCCACAGTCTTCCCAGGCGGCACGGGTCGGAAACTCAATTGCAATTATAGATGCTGCAGCCTTGCCGGGGATGGCAACTTCAAAATTATTTCGCGCCCACGTAGGGACGGCCGCCTGCGCCGTCCGGGGCGCGCCAGCACCCATCCGGCGCAATTGCCCCAAGCCCCCAACATTACCAGGCTGCTACACTTCTCCGCATGAAAGCACTTGTCATCGCTCGTTTCGGCGGACCCGAAGTTCTGGAAATTGAAAACGTTCCCGATGCGCATGCCAGCCCCGAACAAGTCATCGTAAAGGTCGAGGCCGGCGGACTGAACTTCGCCGACCTGCTCACGGCCCGAGGCGGCTACGCCGGCACTCCCAAACCGCCACTGGTTGCCGGGCGCGAGTTTGCGGGCGTCGAGGAGCGCACGGGCCGCCGCGTCATGGGCTACACGCAGTGGGCCGCCTTCGCCGAAAAGTCCGCGGCATACCCTGCGCTTTTGTGGCCAGTCCCCGAAATATGGAGCGCGGAACAGGGCGCCGCATTCCCCGTGAACTTTTTCACCGCATATTTCGCCTATTGGAAGGCAGGCCTTATCGATAAGCCTGCGGGCACTCGTGTGTTGGTCCACGCTGTGGCGGGCGGAGTCGGCACCGCCGCGGTCCAGATCGGAAAAATCCTCGGCATCGAAATGTACGGGACCTCTTCGTCCGAAGACAAACTGGCGCGCGTGCGCGAACTCGGCCTGCAACACGGCATCAATTACAAACAGCAGGACTATGTCGAAGCCATCAGAGACTTGACCCACGCCGTGGGCGTGGACGCGGTGTTTGAAATGCTCGGCGGCGAGCACGTGGCCCGGAGCGTCCACTGCCTGCGGGATTTCGGACGCGTCATCGTGTACGGCACCGCCACCGGAGAAACTCCGCAACTCGACACGCGCTTACTGTATGCCAAGGGCGCCAGCGTGCACGGACTATGGCTCACCTATCTCAGTCAGAACCGCGTACTAATGGACTCAGCATGGAAGCACCTGTCCGAGTGGCTGGCAGCCGGCAAACTGCATCCCGTGATCGGAACAGTGTTTCCCCTCAAGGAAGCGCGCGCCGCATATACGCTGATGCAGGAAGGAAAGAATTACGGCAAGATCGTATTGAAAATAAGTTAGCCGCGACGATCTCAGGGGTTCATGCAGTGGAGTGCCGGGCGCCCTCGCCCGGCGTTTTCGTGAGATAGCCGTTTCTTCGTCGAACTCTGGTCGATCTGCACAAAACATTTCTCGCCTGTTAACGCTGCGCAGGCAATACCGAGCTTGCTAACCCACCTCGCGCGTGCCCGTCCAAACAATATGTTCGCGAGAAATGGAACTTCCTCAAACCGGAATTCGTATCCTGAAGCGAACTGAGATGGGATGGGTAGAGGCAGGCCCTCGACCTACACCGGAAAACATTGCAGGGTGACGGGACTGGCCCACGCGTGGTTTGGCGGCCCTGAGTGAGCCGAGTCCGGGCAAAGAGATCGAGCGCGAGGCCCGCGTCTTTTTGCGTCACCCTGACAAGCGCATTGTAGGACTTTGACAGAAAAAGGCAAGTCCCCCTGCGCGCGTTGAACCAGCCGCCCGTGAGGTCCCGGCCAGAAACCGGGCAGAGAGAAGGAACGTATGAAACGGAACAATCTGGCAAAGTTTGCGGTGCTCGGGCTGGCAGTGCTGCTCGCAACGGGTGCTTTCGCGAGTAACAAGGGTTCGCTGCACGTGGAGGAAGCGGTGCAGGTCAACGGACAGCAACTTCCCGCAGGTGAGTATCAGCTTCGCTGGGCGGGCAGCGGATCGGATGTGCAACTGAGCTTCATGCAGGGCAAGAAAGAGGTGGTGAAAACCTCGGCGAAAGTAGTGGAGCTTCAGAACGTGTCGCCCTACGACTCCGCGGTCGTCGACCACGGCAGCGGCGTGTCCCTTTCGCAGGTGCGCTTCGCTGGCAAGAAATTCGCTCTGGCCATAGGCGGAAGCGACGCCTCAGCGATGAGCGCAAGTTCCAGCAAGTAACGTGACTCGCAACTCAAGAAAACACGGGAGCACCGGTGTGCTCCCTTTCCCATTTTCTAATTCGAAGCCAGCACGTCGTCGTTGTAATTCACGAGCGCCCGCTTGGGAGTGTCTTTTAATCCCTTCAGCGGGACCTTCTGCTCCACCGAAGAGTTCCCGATCAGGCGCGCACGGCCCAGGTTTACCGTGCGGCCATCGGCAAGCTCCAGGTAGATGGGCACGATCATCCGGAACTTGTCATCCACTCCCGACTGCGTGACCTTAAGGCTAAACACAACGTCGCCGTTTGCGTCCTTGTCGAATGAGTAATCTATCTTGTAGCTCGGCAGCGCTGTGCCATAGACATACTCGTTGAAGAACCAGTCCATGCGATGGTTACCTTCCATGTCCATCTCTGGAGTCATATGCTTCTCGACCATGGCCTTGAAATCTTCGGTCGTGGCGGCCTTGCCGGAATAAGTCTTCACAAAATCTTGCATGGTCGTCTTGAAGTTCGCGTCGCCCATCTTGCGGTCCCACATCATCATGCGAGTCATGTGCAGAATATAGGCGCCCTTGGGATAGATCAGCCGCCGAGTCACGTTGAACCCCGTCCGCGAGTTATTGGCCCGGTATCCCATGGTTAAGGGGCCCACGTCAATGGCACGAAAACCTTCGGCATTTCGTTCCAGCAACAGCTCGCGCTCGTCGTTCCAAAACTCGACAAATTTCTTCGGATTCTTCTCGATCATGCTGAGGTACAGGGATGCGGACATGTCGGCAAACCCTTCGCTCATCCACTGGTCGCGGCCGGCAGCGAATCCGACCGTATGCCCCCACCATTGGTGAGCGACTTCGTGCGCCGTCACCGCCTTCCAGTATCCGTGGTCGGCGTGGTCCAGCCCTAACTGATGGCGCACTGTCGTGTCAAAGTAATAGCAGATCGGAATCCACACCAGTTCCGGCCATGATTGTC
>WNGE01007279.1_pt1 | contig 19734 bp, 20 predicted proteins | sample 5400651 | NCBI WGS metagenome assembly WNGE01 (sample SAMN13153370, study PRJNA577476) | soil metagenome | isolation source: 60 cm soil or saprolite under grassland replicate 2 | place: USA:California | collected 2016-06-15
GACTCCGATGACCTCCTCGGGGAGGCGGGTCCGGCCGAACAGCATCCGGTCCAGCTCGGGCTCCCACTCCCGGAACCGGGGGCAGGCCCGGGTGCAGATGTCGCAGCCCTTGTCCCCGTGGACGCAGATGTCGGGGCCCTCGGGCTGGAGCTGGACGGGCTTGTCGTCCTCGTAGCCCAGGACGTGGAACGGGCAGACCACCACGCAGGCCGAGCATCCAGTGCACAGCCCGGTCAGGACGACCTCGTCGTAGAGGTCCTTCCACTGGGTCTTGTCCGCCGAGGTCGGCATGGCCGGACGAGAGTATAGGGTGCCCCGGCGGAGCTCCCGCGGTGCTTTCAACCGCCCCATGGCCTTGCTACGCTGCGGCACGGAACCGACGAACGGGGTGAAACGTGCTCGAAACTGAGGCGGTCCAGGCCGCGCTGCTGGCGGCCGCGGGCGAGGTGCAGGCCATGATGAACCACCTCGGCCTGGCGGCTCGTTCCGCACCCACGGCCAAGCTCGTGTTCGACACCGACCTTCAGGCCGCGCTTCGGCGGGCGCTCCAGTTCGGGCGAACCGAGGTGGTGTCGGTCGGCGCGGCGCTCGGGTCGAAGGCCCCGCTCAACGAGCCGACCGACGTGATCGTGGCGGGAAAGACCCGGGCTCCGCAGCTCGCGGTGGAGCTTCGGTGGCACCCGCGGGGTGAGGACCACGCGGGGTTCGCCGGCGGGGTGATGTGGGACATCGTCAAGATGGCGGTGGCCCAGACCGGGGGCTCGGCCGAGCAGACCGCGGTCCTGGTGGCGGCGCCCGCCAGGTTCTGGCGATGGCTACCGGGCTACGCGCAGGACCGGGGAGGCTACGACCTGCTGGACGCCACCGCCGACACGCCCTCCAGCACGAAGGCGGACTTCCTCTCGGCCCCGGTGTGGGAGCCGCTGTTCGAACGGGGCCTGCCGAACCAGCTTCCCGAGCGGCTGTGGACGTCGCTGATCGACTCGGTGCAGGTGCGCTCCCCGTGGGGCGAGACGGAGCTCAGGCTGCTCGAGGTGAAGGGGCTGGGACCGGCCAAGCCGGTCAACGTCGAGCTCTGAAGGGGCGGTTCGCCGAACGGTCGGGTCAGACCGAGAACGACTCCCCGCAGGCGCACTCGTGCACGGCCTGGGGGTTGTTCACCTTGAATCCGCCGCCCAGGAGGGCGTCGCTGAACTCGAGCCGGGAGCCCATCAGGATGGGCGCGCTCTTTTGATCCACCAGCACGGTCAGGCCGTGGGCTTGAATCACGTTGTCGCCCTCGGCCGGCCCGTCGTCGAACGCCAGCCGGTAGGAGAACCCGGAGCAGCCCCCCGCCAACACCCGCACGCGCAGGTACGGCTCGGGGTGGCCTTCTCGCGCGGACAGGGCGATGGCCTTCCGGGCGGCGGGCTCGGTGACCTCGATGACCTGGGTGGACGTCTCGCTGCTCACGGCTCCCATGATACGGCGCCACGGGCTTCGACCGTCTCAGGATCTGTCCGGGCCCGTCGTTACTATGGGGATCGACCATGTTCTCCCCTTCGGCCATCCGCGACCGGTTGGCGCCGCTGCTCGATCCGGCCCCTCGCGTGGCCTGGATGCCCGACACCAGGCCCGGTGCCGTGCTGGTCCCGATCATGTCGTCCACGTCCGAGCCGCGGCTCGTGTTCACCCGGCGGAGCGACAGCATGTCGCGGCATGCGGGGGAGATCTCGTTCCCCGGCGGCCTGATCGAGGCTGGTGAAGAACCGGCCGCGGCGGCTCTCCGGGAGGCGGAGGAGGAGCTGGGCCTGGCCCCGGCGGAGGTGGAGGTGATCGGCGCGCTCGAGCCGGTGCACACGCGCGTCACGGGCGTGCTGATCGTGCCGTTCGTGGGGCTGCTGTGGGCCGATCCGCAGTTCCGGCCGAACGCCGCGGAGATCGCCGAGGTGCTCGAGTTCTCGCTCCCCGACCTGGCGGCGAAGTCCGCGATCACGGAATTCGTCCACGAGGGGAGGACGTTCGAAACACATGTGTTCGACATGGACGGCCACGTGATCTGGGGGGCGACGGCGAGGATCCTTCGGTCGCTGCTGGACCTCCTCGAGGCCGTCGAGTCCAGGGAGGGGTGAGGCGATGGCTCCCGTCCGCGACGAAGCGGCACCCTACGTTCCCGGCGACCCCGAGCTCCGTTCGATCCTGGGGGAGGCCCGGACCATCGCCGTGGTGGGGCTCTCGTCGAAGCCCGGGCGGGAATCCCTGTCGATCGCGAAATACCTGCAGGACAAGGGATACCGGATCGTGCCGGTCAACCCGAACGAGACCGAGGTCCTCGGCGAGAAGGCGTACCCGAGCCTCCTCGACGTCCCCGACCGGATCGACGCGGTCGACGTGTTCCGGCGCGCGGAGGACACGCCGGAGATCGCCCGGGAGGCCGTCCGGATCGGCGCCAAGGTGTTGTGGCTCCAGACCGACATCGTGAACGACGAGGCCAGGCGGATCGCGGAGGACGCGGGCCTCTCGGTGGTGATGGGCGTGTGCATCCGTTCGACCCACCGGCGCCTGGCGCACGACGAGAGGGAGGTGTCCTGATGCAGAAGTGGGAGTACTTCGTGGGTCCGCTCCTGCCCCACAATCCCGGGGAGATCCTCAACACGTTCGGCCAGGACGGGTGGGAGCTGGTGGCGGTGGTGTCGCAGCCCACGCCGGCCGGCGGGGTCTCCCTGGTGGCCTACCTCAAGCGGCCGGCCTCCTGAACTCGCCCTCAGAACACGTTCGGGCACCACGGCGCGCGGAGGGTCCGGAAGAGGCCGTCGGCCCGGCGGACGGCCTCGTCCGAGGAGGCCGAAAGCCGGCCCGCCCATCGGAGCCGTTCGAAGGTCGTTCCTCCCAGGTACACCGCGGCCAGGTCGGCCACGTCGACCCACAGGTCCGGCTCGTCGCGGGTCGGCCGGCAGTCCCCACCGTCGGGACCGGCGACCAGCTCGCGGCGGCCCTCGTTCCACGGGCAGAGCTCGTCGCGGACCTCGAGGACCAGCCGCCCCTCGCCCGCGTACGACCTGGCGGCCAGGGCGGCGGGCACGTCGATCAGCCGTAACCACAGCGCGTCGGAGAGGCCGAGCCTGAGCCGGCGAGGCTCGGCCAGCATGAACAGCAGCGGCTCGTCCGCGGGACGGCGCCACGTGGACACGGTGGCCACCAGGTCAAGGTTCAGGACGAACCGCCACAGGGCGCCGTAGGCGGCCGGGTTCGCCGCCATGAGCTCGTGGACCCGGGCTTGACCGGTGGGGGCCCCGTTCTCCCAGCCGCCCTTGACCCGGTACGCGGCGTAGCCGTCCGTCCGGCCCTCCGCCTCGTGCAGCACGAAGAACAGCGGGCTGGCTCCGTCGCGCTCGTGCTCGGTGTCGGAGAACAGCGGGGTCCACCAGGCCCCCGAGCGGCTCACCATGCCGGGGATCTCGGGGCGGATCCGCTCGTAGGCGGCCGGCATCGCCGCCATCGCCTGATCCCGGTCGACCATCCGGACCTGTCCTGGGTCGGGTGGGAGGGGGCGGGCGAACGCGGTCCGGGTCCGCTCGATGGTGAACCGGGCCTGGAGGGTGCCGGGGCCGTAGCCGAACCGCTGATAGATGGACCCTTCCGAGGCCCACAGCCCGGCCAGCGGCTCCTCGCGATCATGCACGTCGACCAGCTGCCGGCGCATCAGCTCGGTCAGGATGCCCCGCCGGCGGTGCGTTGGGACGACGGCGACGCCGGTGACGCCGGCCATCGGGAGCATTCCCCCGGGCACGGTCAGCTCCAGCGTGTACGCGGCGGCCGATCCGACGATGTCGGATCCGTCGAACACCGCGGTGCTCCGGTCGAGCTCGGCCAGGACCCGTTCGATCTCGATCTCCTCATCCGTGGGGATGTGGCCGAACGCGCTCTCGATGGCCAGGTAGTAGGCCCGGAATTCCTCAGGCGAGATCGGTCTGAATTCGAGGTCCATGCGCGGTTCCAGGCTCCCGTTCGGCGGTGCAACATTATCGACCGATCCCGGGCGCGGCTGGGCGCACGCTCAATCCTCGGTGCGACGAGCCCGAAGGGTCAGCTCGTCCTCGACGAGACGGGGATGCGGGCCACCTCCCCAATCGCCCGCGAGGCCAGTTGGTAGGCTTCCGTGGCTCTCAGGCCTGGTTCGGAGGGCAAGCGGTCGGTATCCAGCCGAACGTCAGGCACTCCGAGCGCTTCGCCGCACGGGGCTCGAAGGGCGCCCCCTCCGTCGACCTGGCAGATCAGCGCCATGACCGGATGAGCCTTGACGTCGCAAGGCTCCCCGCGGAACACAGGGCAGTCACGGCGCTCGGGTCCTGGACAGGTCCGAACGTCATACCCCCGGTCGTCGAGCGCTTGGGATAGGGCCAGCGACCGCTCCCTCCCGGGCTCGCCCACGAGGAGCAGCTGCGGAGTCCTGCGGTCGTCGGCCCGCCAGGCGACCAACGCGAGGATGCCGGCCCCGGCGGCTCCGGCCCCACATGCCACCCACACCCATGCCGGAAGGCCCGAAGCGCGAGTGATCGCGGCGCCGAAGACCAGCGAGGCCATGAGCAGTGCGGCGAAGGGTTCCGGCCGCCCCCGCCCCGCGGCGAGAGGGCGGGCGGGAGTGACGGGGATCGCCGCGTGGCGCGGCGAGGCCGTCCGAGGTGTTCGGTCCAGGCCGGGGAACGGGTGCGGCGCGCTCGACCGCCCGGCGGACGGGACGGGCGGCTCTTGGCCTCCCGAATTTCCGGCCCAGATGGCCTTCGGCCTGGTCCTGATGAGGAACGCCAGCGCTGCAAGGAACAGGAGTCCGAGGATCAACACCCCGAACAACGGATCCCATCCGCCCGACGGCCGGTCGGGGATCGGAAAACCCGCCACCAACGGGATCGACATGCTGCTCACCTCCCGAGGACCCGAGCGTGGCCCGGCCGACCGCGGAGGGCTAGGGACCTTCGGCCCGCCTCGGAGGGGCCGAAGGTCCCGGTCCCCCGGGTGACCCCGGGTTGGGGCCGAACGTCCCGTTGGGCCAGGGTCGAATGGCCGCAGCGCGGACCGACCGACATGCCCGATCTTCCTCCGGACGGATCCCAAAGGAGGAGCGAATGGCAACGCAAACGAACCCGGAGCGCGACCCGCTATTCAGGGCCCTGATCGTGACGATGGCGATGGCCATCGTGGTCGTCCTGGCGTTCGACGCGATCAGCCACCAGACGGCAGCGGCCCCCGCGAAGTCCCGCCAGATCAGGCTCACCACCGGCACCGCGACCGCTCCGGTCACCTACAGGCCCCAGACGAGGAGCCTCGTGGTCACGGCCGTTCCCCTGCTGGTGCACGAGCAGGCCGGGTTCTTCGACTACCTGAAGAAGGACTTCGGCAAGGGCGGCCTGCTCCAGGACAAGGAGGTTTGGGGCTTCTCGCCGAACACGCTGACCGTCTACGGAGGCGACACCGTCAACGTGACGGTGATCAACCCCGGCGATGACCCGCACACGTTCACCATCCCCGAGGTGAACTTCAGCCTCAGCGTCGAGGGCAAGTCCCAGGTGGAGGGGAGCTTCGTGGTGCCGAGCGCGGGCCTGTACAAGTTCTTCTGCGCGATCCCCGAGCACACCCCGTACATGTGGGGGAACCTGATCGTCCTCCCGGACAGCGCCGCGTCGTAGGGGCGTTCGGATCCCGGAAGGGGGTGAGTGAGCGATGTTCATCCGCTACTACCTCGACCTGGCGTTGCCGATCGAGGACGCGGAGGCCTCCTTGCTCCGCTCGCCGCGGACGTGGCTGCCGGGGATGGCCGAACGGGCGGACGCGAGGGGAGAGCGCCTGCTCGCCGAGGTCGGGTTCGGGCGCTCGGGGCATCGCCTCGACAAGATGGTCGAGATCACCCTTGGGGAACCCGTGCGCCTAGGGGCCACCACCCTGTTGCCCCTCTCCTGGAAGGCCACCGGCCCGGAGCGGGTGTTCCCGGAGCTGGAGGCGGACATCGAGCTCGCCGGCCTCGGGCGCGACCGGACCCAACTCGCCATCAGTGCCCGATACCGGCCTCCTCTGGGGACCATGGGGGAGTTTCTCGATCGTGCGTTGCTTCACCGCATCGCCGAGGCCACCTTGAAGGACTTCCTCGATCACGTGGGTGAGGCGCTCCTGCGACCAGCCGATGCCGAGGTTGCCGTCACCGGCTGACCAGCACGAGTTGAACCTGGCTCATCCCAGCGCTTGGGACAGGTCCTCCAGGAGGTCGTCGGGATGTTCGATCCCGACCGAAAGGCGGACCAGGTTCGCCGGCACCTCCAGCGGCGAGCCCGCCACGCTGAGGTGGGTCATCCGTCCGGGGTGCTCGATCAGCGACTCCACGCCTCCCAACGACTCGGCCAGAAAGAAGAGACGGGTCCGCTCGCACACTTCGAGCGCCTCGTCCTCCGACTCCAGCTCGAACGAGACCATCCCGCCGAACCCGCTCATCTGGCGAGCGGCCAACTCGTGTCCCGGGTCCGACGGGAGCCCCGGATAGTGCACCGCGCGCACCCGCGGATGGCCCGCCAGGAACTCGGCGATCCGGCCGGCGTTGCGGCAGTGCGCGTCCATCCGGATGGCCAGCGTCTTCAGCCCCCGGAGCGTGAGGAAGCAGTCCATCGGCCCAGGCACCGCGCCCGCAGCGTTCTGGAGGAACTTCAGGCGCTCGTGCATCTCGGCTTTCGTGGTCACGCCGCGTCCGCGCCGAGCAGGACGGGACGCTGGAGGTACGGAGAGGCGAACGTGTTGTCCACGACGCACCACGCTCCCGCCTCGTGCGCGATCTCCGCCACGGCCGCGATGTCCACGATGCGAAGGAACGGGTTGGTGGGCGTCTCCACCCAGAGCAGGCGGGTCTCCTCTCGCACGGCCTTGCGCACCGCTTCGAGGTCCGACATGTCGATGGCGTCGAAATCGAGCCCCCAGCCCTGGAGCACCCGGGCCACCAGCCGGTAGGTGCCGCCGTACACGTCGTCGCCCATGACTACGTGGTCGCCCGGCTTCAGCAGGTAGAAGAGGTTCGCCTCGGCGGCCATGCCGGATGCGAAGCACAGGGCGCCGTATCCCTCCTCCAGCGCGGCCACCGCGGTCTCCAGGGCCGTCCGGGTGGGGTTCCCCGTTCGGGCGTACTCGTAGCCCTTGTGCTCGCCCACCGCGTCCTGCGCGTAGGTGGACGTCTGATAGATGGGGACGTTCACCGCGCCGTAGGCCGGTTCGGGCTCCTGCCCCGCGTGGATCGCCCTGGTCTCGAACCGCATCCGCTTCACTCCCTTTCGACGAACTTCGACCAACCCAATCGAGCCAGTTCGGCGCGGGCGGCGTCGCCGGCCCGGGCCTCCCGGCGCAGCCGGGACTTCAGCTTCGAATCGTGCCCGGGGAGGAATCGCCGACGGGCCGGCGCGCCGCACCCGCACTCGCACAGTCGCGCAGCCTCCGAAGGCCGAACCCGAGCCTCCAGCGGTGGACACCTGCGGTACCGGTCCAGCAGGTCGCGGACCGGGAGCACGATCGACCCCTCACGAGGATCGCCCACCGCCGAGCCGTCGCCAGAGAGGAACCGCTCGACGGTGAACGCGGCGCACGCCGCGTCGACCAGGTCGATGGCGGCGTCCTCGGGTAGGCCCCGGATCCCGGCCTCCTCCAGAACCCCTCGCCGCCATGCCAGACGCCACCGCCGGGCGGGGGACAGGCAGCCCGAGAGCGTCACGTAGCTCGCGTACGGGAAGACCTCCAGGGCCCGACCGTCCGCCGATCCCTCACCGAGATAGGGCGCGAAGCCTGCCGCTTCTGCTGCCCGGAAGGTATCGAACCCCGCCGTCATCCAGGAGAACAGCCGGGTCTCGTCGAAGTGCGTCTGGTGCGAGCCGATCCCGCGGCGGGACAGCTCGTATTCGGCCACCCGCCGGGCCAGGTGCTTCCCGAGGGCAGGCGGCACCGGCAGCCGGGCACGTTCGGCGTCGTGGCGCAGGAGCCCGAGGCCCTTCGAGGGAGGCGCGTCGATGCCCACGGCTGTGGGCTTGAGCTCCCGCAGCAGCTCCGAGAGTCGAGCCGCTCCCACGGCGCTCCACCATCCCTTGACCAGCCCGTCCTCGACCAGGGCGACGTCGAGCCCCCGCCCCAGCGACACGTCGACCCCAAGGACCGCCATGGGCTGCGGCGCCTAGGGCTTCGTCCGCTCGCGGTGGGCGAGGAACTCCAGCAGGTCCGACCGCGTAAGCACGCCCAGGGCCTCCCCGTGCTTCGCCACCACCACCGCCGGTGAGGCCTGGAGCTCGGAGAACGCCACCTCCACCGGCTGGTCGAACTCCACCATGGGCAGGGGAGCGGCCATGACCTCGGCCACGTCGGCCTGGAGCGAGTCGGGGTCCCGGAACAGCCGGTCGAGGAGCGTGCTCTCGCGGATGGATCCGACGAACGCGCTCACCTCGAGCGACTCCTCCCGCACCACCGGAGCCTGGGAGATCCCGTACTGCTGGAGCCGATCCACGGCCTGCCGGACCTTCTCGCGGGCCTGGACGGTCACCAGCGGGGGCGTCTCTCCGTGCTTCGCCGACAGGACCTCCTCCACCCGGACGACCTCGGGGCGCTCGAGGAAGCCGTACTGGAGCATCCAGGAGTCGGAGTAGAGCTTCGAGAGGTAGTTGCGGCCGGTGTCGGGCAGGACCACCACCACGAGCTTGTCCTCGGGGAGCTCCCGGGCCACCGTCAGGGCGGCGAACACGGCCGTCCCGCCCGACCCGCCAACCAGGATCCCCTCCTGCCGGGTCACCGCCCGGGCGGTGATGAACGAATCGCGGTCGGAGACCTTCACGTACCGGTCGACGACGGTCGGATCGAACGTCGACGGCCAGAAGTCCTCGCCGATCCCCTCGACCAGATACGGCCGGGGCTCGTCGCCCGAGAACACCGAACCCTCGGGGTCGGCCCCCACCACCGTCACCGCGGGATTTCGCTCCTTCAGGTACCGGCCGATGCCGGTGATGGTCCCGCCGGTCCCCACGCCGGCCACCAGGACGTCGATGCGTCCGTCGGTCTGCTCCCAGATCTCGGGCCCTGTGGTGTCGAAGTGGGTGTCCGGGTTGACCTGGTTGAAGTACTGGTTCGGCTGGAACGCGCCGGGGATCTCCTCCGTCAACCGGTCGGCGACGCGGTAATAGGACTCGGGCGACTCGGGAGGCACGGCCGTCGGAGTGATCACCACCTCGGCGCCGTAGGCCCGGAGGAGCGCCACCTTCTCCTGGCTCATCTTGTCGGGCATGACGAAGATGCACTTGTAGCCCTTGATGGCCGCCGCGATGGCCAGGCCGTGCCCGGTGTTCCCGGAGGTGGGTTCGACCAGGGTGCCGCCCGACTTCAGCAGGCCCTCGCGCTCGGCGGCCTCGATCATCCGGATGCCGATCCGGTCCTTCACGCTACCGCCCGGGTTCAGCATCTCCAGCTTGGCCAGGACGGTCGGCCGCACCCGTCGGGTCACCCTGCGGAGCCGGACCAGGGGCGTGTTGCCCATGGCATCGAGGAACGACTCCATGACCCGCATCGACCGGCTCCCTCCCCGGGCTGGACCTCCCCACCTATTGTCCACGATGCTCCCGCCGGTAGCTCTCTGGCGGGTCAGGTCTGCACCAGCTTGTAGATCGCGTTGGAGTCGCTGAAGTACAGCGCATGGTCGACGCCGACCTCCATCGAGACCACCCCTTCGGTGTGGGTGTACACGGTGGTGATCGACTGGATCCCCATGCGGTCCGGCGTCAGCACGACCCTCCGGATCTCGTACGGCGGGTTGTTCATGCCGAAGAACATCGTGCCCTCGCTGGCCGACCCCAGGCCGCAGCCGACGCAGAACTCGGTCCCCACCGGGGCGATGGTGGGCGTGAACCACGCCAGGGGCAGCACCGGGTTCGGCCCGTCCTGGTTCGTGTTCATGGGCGGCGGGGGAGGCTCGGAGCACGTCTCGTGCGGCCCCCACCCGAAGTTCGCGCCCTTCGCGATCAGGTTGATCTCGTCGTTGCACTCGGGCCCGTTCTCCGTCTCCCACAGGTTCCCGGTCATCGGATCGAAGGTGAAGCCGAACGAGTTCCGGTGGCCGTAGGACCAGATCAGGCTGGGCGGGTGGGGATTGTCTGGCGGGGCCTGGCCGTTCCCGTTCATCCGCAGGATCTTGCCGGCGTTGTTCGTGAGGTCCTGGGAGTTGCTCGAGTCGTGTCCCTCGCCGACGACGACGAACAGGTTGCCGTCCGGTCCGAACAGGATCCGCCCGCCGTCGTGGTACGCCCCGGCCACCGTGTCGCTCGAGAAGATGATCTTCGGGCTGGTGCCCGTGCCGCTCACGTCCTTGATCCGGACGATCTGGTTGCGCAGGCCGCTCGGCGTGGTTCGGGTGGCGTAGGCGAACACGTACGGCCGGGTCGTCGCGAACTGCGGGGGAAGGGCGATCCCCAGGAGGCCCTGCTCGCCCTGGGTCGAGATGTTCGAGATGGTGAAGAACAGCGTGTTCGATCCGGTCGAGGGATCGTAGATCCTGATCTCTCCGGTGAACCGCTCGCCGTAGAAGATCCGGCCGTCCGGAGCGAAGGTGAACCCCGCCGGCCATGCCAGCCCGGTGGCCACGGGAACGGCCCCGATGGCGGCCGGCGTGCCGTGCGGGCGGGCTCCGGCGGGAGCGGATCCGGATCCGAGCGCCGCGGCGGCGATGGCGATGGCGATTGACCGCTTCATGCAGGCCTCCTCTCGTGCGTTGTCCGGGCCATTCTGAGCCCCACGGAGCACGCCCGCCTCGATCGTCCGGTCCGGGACCCTTGTGTGGGGGCTCCGGCGGATCGAAGATTCGCTCATGGACGAACGGGTGCTCCTCGTCGAAGACGATCCGTCGATCCGGGAGATCGCCGCACTGGGGCTCACCCGGGCCGGGTTCCGGGTGAGCCCGGTGGGCGACGGGCGCGAGGCCCTCGTTCATTTCCACCACGATCCGTTCGACCTGGTGATCCTCGATGTGATGCTGCCGTCGCTGGACGGGTTCGAGGTGTGCCGGGAGATCCGCAAGGAGAGCCGGGTGCCGATCGTCATGCTCACCGCCCGCGCCGAGACCACGGACGTGGTGGTCGGCCTCGAGCTGGGGGCCGACGACTACGTGACCAAGCCATTCGAGATGCCCGAGCTGGTGGCCCGGGTCCGGGCCGTGCTCCGCCGCTCGGCCTCCGAGCCCCCCCAGCCGGTCCTCACCGTGCACGACCTCCAGATCGATCCCGCGGGGTTCACGGCCACGAAGGGGGATCGAACGCTCGACCTCACGGCCACCGAGTTCAAGCTGCTGCTGGAGATGGCCAGGCGGCCCGGCCAGGCCTTCACCAGGGAGCTCCTGCTCCAGCAGGTGTGGGGCTACGACTACCTGGGCGACTCCCGGCTGGTCGACGTGGCCATCCAGCGGCTGCGATCGAAGATCGAGGACGACCCGGCGAACCCCGCCATCGTCCGGACCATCCGCGGCATCGGGTACCGGCTCGAGAGGGGTTGAGGGTTGCCCCGCCGGATCGCCGCCCCCCGCCGGCTCCGGCGGCGGCTCACGGTGGCCTTCGTGCTGGTTGCGGCGGTGTCCGCCGGCGGCCTGGCCGGGGGTTCGTACCTGGCCGTGCGGCAGGCGCGGCTGAACGACTCGGGCAAGCATGCCGCCGACCAGACGGCCCTCACCATCGACCGTCTCGAGCAGAGCGGGCTGCCGAAGCGGCCCAGCCCCGAGGCGGTGGGCGCGCAGCTCGCCTCGTTCGCCACCACGGCGGAGACGGTGGCGGTCGTGGGCGGCCAGCCCGTGCCGTCCGTGTCGTTCTCCCCGGCGCAGGTTCCACCGGACCTGGCGAAGCTGGTGGGTGCGGGGCTCCTGGCGTATCAGCGAACCTCGGTGGGCGGCCAGCCGTTCGTGGTGGCGGGTGGCCGGCTGCCCGGCTTCGACGTGGAGGTCTTCTCGTTCTTCTCCGAGCAGCAGCTCGATCACGACCTCTCGGTGCTCGGGCTCACCCTTCTCGGCGGGTGGGGGGTGGTGGTCCTGCTGGCCGGGGCGGTTGGGCTGGTCCTGGCCCGAAGGACGCTGGCCCCGGTGGCCAGGGCGAGCCAGGCGGCCCGATCGATGGCCGAGGGTCTCCTGGAGACCCGGCTGCCGGTCCGTCGCCAGGACGAGTTCGGCGCCTGGGCGGCGTCGTTCAACGAGATGGCCCAAGCGCTGGAAGCGAAGATCGCGGACCTGTCCGAGGCCGGGGAGCGCGAACGGCGGTTCACCTCCGACGTGGCCCACGAACTCCGGACGCCGCTCACCGCCCTGGTGAGCGAGGCGTCGCTCCTGCGCGAGCATCTGGACCAGATGCCCGAGGAGGCTCGCCGCCCCGCCGAGCTGCTGGTGTCCGACGTGGCCAGGCTGCGGCGGCTGGTCGAGGACCTGATGGAGATCTCGCGGTTCGACGCGGGCCGAGAGGTGGTGCTGGCCGAACCGGTCGACGTGCCGTCCGTGGTCGCGGGGACGCTCCGGGCTCGGGGCTGGGAGTCGAGGGTCGAGGTTCGGGCCCAACCGCTGGTCCTTCGGACCGATCGCCGAAGGCTCGAGCGGATCGTGGGCAACCTGGTGGGCAACGCCCTCGAGCACGGGGGGCGGGACGTCTCGGTGACGGTGGCGCGGGACGGGACCGGGGCGTTCGTCGAGGTGGCCGACCGGGGCCACGGGATCGCGCCCGAGCACCTGGCCCATCTGTTCGACCGGTTCTACAAGGCCGACCCCTCGCGAAGCTCGCCGGGGAGCGGGCTCGGCCTGGGCATCGCGATGGAGAACGCCCGGTTGCTCGGCGGGGACATCCGGGTCTGGAGCGAGGTCGGAACGGGGTCGACGTTCACCCTGTCACTGCCTGTGACCGAACCGTTACCCGCGACCGGGCCCGAGGTTGCCGGCCCCGACCACGATGAGGTGCACATCGACTCGGAAGGAGGACCGAGATGAAGCGCCTCATCCTGGCAATGACCGGCCTGGCCATGGTGGCGGCGGCGTGCGGTTCCGGCGGCGCCGTCGCCGTTCGCAAGATCGATTCGGGGAGGACGGCGGGGCCGTCGCCGTCGGTGAACCCGAGCTCGACGCCCTCCCAGCCGCCGACCTCCCCGTCGACCGTGCCGGGGACTGCGCAGACCGTCACGGTGGAGGTGTGGTTCACCAAGGGAGAGACCCTGTACGAAAGCAAGCGAACCCAGTCGTTCACCGTGGCGGTCGGCCGGGCCGCGCTGACCGCGCTCCTGGCGGGCCCCTCGGCCGAGGAGGAGGCGGCCGGGCTGGCCAGCTCGGTCCCGACCGGGACCCAGCTGTTGGGCCTGAGCATCGTGGACGGGATCGCCACGGTCGACCTGTCCGGCGGGTTCGACTCGGGCGGAGGCTCGCTGTCGGAGCGGATGCGGCTGGCCCAGGTGGTGTACACCATCAGCCAGTTCCCCACGGTGCAGGGCGTGGACTTCCGGCTGGACGGCCAGCCGGTCACCGCCTTCTCGGGCGAGGGGATCGTGCTGGACCACCCGCAGACCCGGACCGACTACCAGGACCTGCTGCCGGCAATCGTGGTGGACGGGCCGGTGATCGGTGCGTCCGTATCGAGCCCGGTCGCGATCTCGGGCACGGCGGACGTGTTCGAGGCCATGGTGAGCTACCGCATCCTGGACGAGAACGGGAAGATCGTCGCCCAGGGGACGACGATGGCGTCGTGCGGCACGGGATGCCGGGGCGACTTCTCGGTGCACGTGTCCTATGTGGTCGCTCACGACCAGCGGGGGACCATCGAACTGTTCGAGGCGAGCGCGAAGGACGGCTCGCCGACCAACGTGGTCGACGTCCCGGTCACGCTGACCGCGTAGCTCCACCGCTCGTCGCTCCACGAGACAGGGGGCGGGTCCGGTTCCCGGACCCGCCCCTTCGCATGTTGGCTGGACGGCCCAAAGTGGGTAAGCGACAGGGATGACCCGGTCTGGCCCGCGCTGGTTCGCCGCTGGCATGGTGGGAGTCCTGGTGATGGACTTGCTGCTGCTCGTGCTGGCAACCCCGGCCCTGGCGCACGAGGGGGGCTCCACCCGGGGCGCCCCAACGAATCAGGTCGTCGTCGCCACCGCCGTTGCGGCGCTGCTGGTGGCGATGGTTGCCGTCCTCGCTCGCCGGTATCGGCGAGGTGGGCTGGGGCCGATGCGGGCGCTCGGAGCGAGAGCCGAACGGGCCTCGGGGCTGCCGGGCTGGGCGTCGCTCCCCGTTGCGGTCACCGGGGTGAGCCTGCTCGTGGCGATGTTCGGCTTGTACTGGGACGTCTCCCTGCACATCGACCGCGGACGCGACAACGGCCCCTTCGGGACGCCGGCCCACTGGTTCATCATCGTCGGCCTGGCGGGGATGGCTCTTGCGGGGGTCATCGCGGTCGTGATGGGGGCAGAGGATCGGACCGCCACCTCGGTCCGGCTCCGCGAGGGGTGGCACGCGCCGGTGGGCGGCCTGCTGCTCCTTCTGTGCGGCGGCGTCGCCCTGGCCGGGTTCCCTCTGGACGACGTGTGGCACTCGTTGTTCGGCCAGGACGTGACGCTGTGGGGCCCGACCCACATCCAGATGATCGGCGGGGCGTCGCTCGCCACACTGGCCTCGTGGGTCCTGGTGGAGGAGGGGCGCCGGCATGCCGGGCCGCGCGGGGGCCGGGGGCGGGTCAGCCCATGGCTCGTCGAGCGTGCGGACGTGCTGGCGGGCGGGGCCTTCATGCTCGGGCTGTCGACGCTGCAGGCCGAGTTCGACTTCGGCGTGCCCCAGTTCCGCCAGCTCTTCCACCCCGTCCTGATCATGCTGGCGGCATCGATCGGCCTGGTGGCCGTGCGGGTCCGGGCGGGCCGGGGCGGGGCGCTGAAGGCGGTCCTGTTCTTCCTGGCAGCCCGGGCGGCGCTGGCGGTGCTGATCGCCGGCGGGCTGGGGCGAAGCACGCCTCACTTCCCGCTCTACCTGGTGGAGGCCGGACTGGTCGAGCTGGCGGCCGTGCGGTTCGGCACCGACCGGCAGGTCGCGTTCGGCCTGTGGGCGGGCGTGCTGATCGGCACGGTGGGGCTGGCGTCGGAATGGGCGTGGAGCCACGTGTGGATGCCGCTTCCGTGGCACGCGTCGCTGTGGCCCGGGGCCGGGTTGCTCGGCCTCGCGGCGGCGGTGGCCGGCGGCGTCATCGGCGCGACCATCGGCCGGGCGCTGATGCCGCCGGACGTGCCCCGGCAGCGAGTCCCGGTGGTCCTTCCGGCGGCCGCATGGCTGGTGGCCCTGTCCGTGCTTTGGTTCCCGCTGCCGATGACCGCGCACACGGATTGGCGGGCCGCGGTGAGCCTGCGACCGGCCGGGAACGGTTGGGCCACGGCCTCGGTTCGCCTGGAGCCGCCGGGTGCGGCGAAGGGGGCGAACTGGTTCGACGTGACCGCGTGGCAGGGCGCCCGAGGCGGCCGGGGGGGACTCGTGGTCTCGCCGCTGTCGCCGGCCGGCCCGGGGAGCTATCGGACGACCGACCCGTTTCCGGTGTCCGGCCGGTGGAAGTCGCTGCTCCGGTTGCAGGTTGGATCCAGCCTCGAGGCCGTACCGATCTACCTGCCGGCCGATCCGGAGATCCCGGCCCCGGGGGTCCCGGCCCCGCCGAGGTTCGTTCGACCGTTCGAGCCGGACAAGCACATCCTCCAGCGAGAGGCCGTGGGCGGCTCCCGGCTGCTCCAGCGGGTGGCCTACGGGCTCCTGGGAGCCCTGGGGGCGGCGTGGCTGATAGCGCTGGGGTGGGGGCTTCGAAGGCTGGACCGCCGGGCGGCGGCCGCACCGGACGCTCGGTTGGCCGCTCCCCGGCACGCCGCGTAGCCCGGGCGCGATCGCGCCCTCTGTGCCGTTCGGCAAATCCTCGGTGGGGCCACAGTCCCGGGGTCCCTGCCGTCCGTAGACCCACCGCGCCCAAGGACGTCGAGGAGGTGAGCCTCTCCGTGTGGCGGATCCTGGCAGTGATCGCCCTGTCCGCGTCGGTTTCAGCCGGCTCTTCCGGTCCCGCGACCGCTGCCGAACACCCCCCGGCTCGGCCTCGCCCGGTGGGGCTGCCGCCCGCTTCTCGACCTACCTCGGTGGGACCTCGTACGAAGAGGAACTGGCCACCACCACCGACTCGGCCGGCGACGTCTACGTCGTCGGCGACACGTACTCAGCCGACTTCCCCGCCACCTCTGGTGCGTTCCAGACCACATACGCCGGAGGCGTGGACGCCTTCGTGGCGAAGCTCGACCCCACCGGGACGAGGCTGCTGTACGCGACGTACCTCGGCGGCCGCGACTACGAGGAGGCGTACGCCATCGCCGTCGATGCCACGGGCGCCGCCTACGTCACCGGGTGGACGTCCTCGGACGACTTTCCCACCACCCCCGGGGCGTTCCAGCGCAGGGCGCGGTGGCAGGACGCGTTCGTGACCAAGCTGAGCCCGGACGGGTCGACGCTGATGTACTCCACCCGCCTGGGAGGGGCGAACTCCAGGTTCACCTCCGGAGGCTCGGACGACTACGCGGAGGGCATCGCGGTGGACGCCGCCGGCGACGCGTTCGTTGGCGGCGACACCACGACCAGGCGCTTTCCGGTGACGGCCGGGGCGTTCCAGACCTGGTTCCACGGCGGGTACGACGTGTTCGTGACCGAGCTCGACCCCACGGGATCGTCGCTGAAGTACTCCACCTACATCGGGGGGAACGGCTTCGACTACGGCTTGGGACTGGCCGTCGATGGGTCCGGCGACGCGTTCATGACCGGGGAGACGTGGTCGAAGGACTTCCCCACGGCCAACCCGTTCCAGCCGAACCTCCGCGGCTTCAGCGACGTGTTCGTGGCGAAGGTCGATCCGACCGGGTCCTCGCTGGTCTACTCGAGCTTCCTGGGCGGCAGCGGGACCGAGGGAGAGGTCCTGCTCGGCGGGACCATCGCCGTGGACTCGGCGGGGGAGGCCCTCATGTCAGGGACCACGCGGTCGTCGGACTTCCCGGTGACCCCGGGCGTGTTCCAGCCCGTCTTCGGCGGGGGAGGGTACGACGGGTTCGTGGCGAAGGTCACGGCGTCCGGTTCCAACCTGGTGTACGCGAGCTATCTGGGTGGAAGCGCCGAGGACGAGGGGATCCACCTGGCCCTCGGCCCGGGCGGGACGGCGTGGGTGGTCGGCTACACGGCGTCGAGGAACTTCCCCCTGGCCTCACCGATCCAGCCGTCCTACGGAGGTGGCGTGTCGGAGGGTACGTGTCCCTGGTCAACGCCACGGGCACCGCGCTGTCGTTCTCCACGTATCTGGGAGGGAACGGGGAGGACGAGGCGTGGGGAGCGGCGCCGTTGCCGGGAGGCGTGGCGGTCGGCGGCTACACGGATTCGGCCGATTTCCCGGTGACCGCGGGGGCGGTCCAGCCGTTCCTGGCCGGCGAGGAGGACGGCTTCGCCACCTCCATCGGGGCCTGAGGCCCGCCGGCCCGTCAACCGGCGGGGACGTGGCGGGACAGGAAGTCCCGGATCACCCTCTGCTGGCGGATCGCTTCGCCGACGTCGTTCGTTCGATGACCGGTACGGTAGGTGTACAGCTCGACCGGGTGGTTCCTCGACCGGAGTCGTTCGACATAGGTGAGGACCTGGCGGATCGGGCAGCGGCTGTCGTTCTCCCCGGCCAGGATCAGCAAGGGGGCCCGGACCCGGTCGGCGAAGTTGATGGGGTTCCGGTCCCGCATGAGCTCGGGCAGGTCCTGGGGCCGTCCGCCCAGCAGCGCGCGGTCGTAGGCCTGGAGCAGCGGGGACGAGTCCTCGTAGCTGCTCTCGTATTCTCCGACCGGTATCCCCGCGACTCCGCACAGCCACAGGTCCGGGTGCTTGCCGAGCTCGAGCAGCGTGACGTAGCCGCCCCACGACCAGCCGAAGATGATCGCTCGCCGCTGGTCGGCGATGCCCTTCGACACCAGGTCGCTCAGGCCCGCGTTGACGTCCTCGAGCTCGGGACGGCCCACGTTGCCGATGATCTCGTCCCGCCAGGCCCGGCCGTACCCGATCGAGCCCCGGTAGTTCACCATGCCCACGGCGAACCCAGCGTCCACCAGGGACTGGACCTCGGGCTGCCACCGGTCGGAGTCGAGCCACGTGGGCCCGCCGTGGACCCGCATGATCACCGGGAACGGCCCGGGACCCTCGGGAGTGACGTGGAACCCGCGCACCCGCTGTCCGTGCGGGTTGTCGAAGTGCCATGAGACGAACGGCCGCCCGGCGGGCGCGGGTTCGCCCTCCAGCCGGACGATCTCTTCGCCGTTCGCCGCGAGAACCTTCGGCTGGCGGTGCCCATTCGAGTGGCGCAGCCACACCGTGCCGTCGGGCCGTACGCGGGCCTGCGAGACGGTTCCGTCGGGAGTCGGGATCGGGGTCAGCCGGCCGGTGGGAAGGTCGAAGCGGTAGAGGTGGTCGCGCCCCTCGTGGAGGTTGGCCAGCAGCACCGCGGAGGCGTCGGGCCACCAGTCGTGCACGGTGACCGGCCCCTCGAGGCCTTCGAGCTCGAGGGTGACGCGCTCGCCGGTTCGAGCACGGCGAGTCGAGCATCGCCGGGGACCGGCGACCAGCAGGCCGCCAGGAGGGCGAGTCCGGGATCGTGGAGCTCGCCGATGGTCTCGCCCGTGCGCGCGTCGATCACCCGCACGGCGGTGTGGATGAGGTCGCCGTGCTCGGAGTGCTCGAGACACAGCAGCGAGCCGTCGGCCGACAGTCCGGCGCGATTGAGCCCGGCTCCGTCGGCGCCCCCGAGGCGCACGGCCTCGGTGGAGCGGTACAGCTCCTTGGGGGGTTCGCCCGCTGGAGCGACGTACACCACGAACCCGCCCCGGTCGCTAACGGCGACCGCGGTCAGGCCGGGCGCCTGAGCCAAGCCCTCGTTCCACGCGATGGGGAACGGGTCGAACAGGGGCTGAACGGGCCCGCCGCCGAAGGGCTGCCGGAACCATCGGCCGGATTCGTCCCCGGTCTCGTCCTGGAACCACACGACGCCGGTCCCGTCGAGCGTGGGCATCCCCGTCTGAGCCCCCACCGGGTGATCGGTGATCCGTCGCCTGTCGCCGGAGGAGCGGTCCCACGCGTGGAGCTGCCAGATCCCGGTCTCCGTCGTGGCGAACACGAACCGGTCGGGCGAGCCCGGCGCCCAATCCGGAAAGGTGAGATCGGGCGCCCGGAACCGGCGTTCCCATGCGGGCGCGGAGGGCTCGGCGCTCATGGCGGGCGAGCCTAGCAAACTAACGTTCTCACCACGTATCCACCCGGCATTCCGCATTTTCGGGAGAGGAACGTTGATCCTTGGCGGCGGAGCGTCGTCGGTGGTCGGTGCTACGCTCGCGTCTCCGGATGGCTCCTCCCCCGGAGAGGAAGGATGCAGTGGATCTCGGAGGCGTGGTCATCAACGCGCTGACGGTGGTGGCGGCAACCGTCGTCATCACATGGTTCCTTCACGGGCGGTTCGAAGGGGTCGAGAAGCAGATCCTCCGACTGGACGATCGCCTCGAGTCCTTCAGGTCCGAGCTGGGTGGCGAGATCGCGGCGGTCCGGTCCGAGCTGGGTGGCGAGATCGCGGCGGTCCGGTCCGAGCTGGGGGACAAGATCGAGTCCTTCAGGTCCGAGCTGGGTGGCGAGATCGCGGCGGTCCGGTCCGAGCTGGGGGACAAGATCGCGTCGGTCCG
>WNGE01003115.1_pt1 | contig 19731 bp, 13 predicted proteins | sample 5400651 | NCBI WGS metagenome assembly WNGE01 (sample SAMN13153370, study PRJNA577476) | soil metagenome | isolation source: 60 cm soil or saprolite under grassland replicate 2 | place: USA:California | collected 2016-06-15
AGAAAACGAAGAACTATCGCAAAACCGGCATCGTAGCGGTCCCCGTCCGACATGCAAGTGCGGTAGAACCGTTGTGGGTAGTGATTGTCCGAAGAGGAGGGGAACCATGGTATTTGATCACCAATGGCGAGGTAAGCACGAAAGAGCAGGCATGGGAATACTATCGAGCCTATTGCCAAAGATGGCAGGTAGAAACGGTCTTTCGCTATGAAAAGAGCGAACTGGCGATTGAAACGGTAGAGCCCCAGTAAACGGTGATTGAGCTCAAACGGCATCGGTTTGCCTCCTTGCTTTCTCCTCTTTCATTTTGAGGAGGATACGATAGTATTTGGATGCTCCTCCTCTTCCTCGCTTAAGCTTATCCGCATTGTCTGGCGACTGAACAAGGGAGTGCCGTTCGGCCTCCTGAGCTTTGAGCAGGATGTGTGGTGGGACTTTATATGTGAGCACCTCTTGGAGACTCCAAATATGAGTGGTCAGCCCGCTCGCCATCGCAGGCGTACAAGCATATCCAGCATGCTCTTTCTTGCTCAACTCATGATGCGGCCAGCAAAAATTGTAAGTACATCCAATCAGGTACATGCCCCATTGAAATGCCGAAAGATGCTGACTGGCATGACGACATTTTCGTGTTAAGGCGGCCAAACGTTCTCGCACCGTCCCGTTCAATCGCTCAAGATATGCCGTATTGATCTGTGTTCCCCCATGCGACTGCTCTAAACACTGTTTCCGTCCTTGCTCATCTCCACGTAAGAGCGTGTGCTTCACCGAAACGAGGCGATGTTTCTTTTGCGTTTTGATCACTTGCCCAATCACAAGCTGGGACCAAACCTGCATCTGTTGTTTGCCGGTTTGGATACCTTCATGTACCTGTTCAACAAAGGCACGCAAAATCGCATTGGGATACGCTGCCCATCCATCCACGCAGATGAGAAGCCGACTGGCTCCACAGGCGCAACGACGTACCTGTTGCAGCAAGCGATCCGCCAGGACATGATCACGGCTCGTTTGTACCACCCCTGCCAGCCATAACCGCGAACTCACTTCCATTGCTAAGCCCATCCAGAAGATCCCCTTCTTGCCTTTGACACGAATCTCATCAGCGAGGCCCTTGCGTAAGTGTGAGCTGGCCTTGTTGCACAACCGTTTGCTGCACGCGTTGACACTGCTGCCCTGCTCGATCGCGCCACAGAGCCACCGTGCGCTCATCCAATCCAAACACCTGGACAATGGCTTGCACCGGGCAGCCATACGAGAGAAGCCCTACGACCAGAACAATGAGCTCGGCTGGCGCGGCGTCGTCCTTCCAGCATCGTGCCTGTCCGAGCGGTAAATGTCCGACGACAGACTCTACAGCGATAGCGTTGACGCTTCCGATCATGGATCGTGATGTTGCCCTCATTGGTCAAACCACTTGCAGAACATGTCGCATGCGGGCAAAATTGGAGTGACGCGTTCATTGGTTCTGTTTTTGTTATCATATTGACAGAATGTTGTGTTACGCGTCATTTTTCAAGTCCCTCTACCCTCTTTCACCATTTACTGGGGCTCTACCGAGGAAGCGGGAGAGATTGGTGAGGCGGACACATTCTATGAAACGTATCGACGGCGTATGTTCAAAGCACAGTCAGAATGGTCTCCAGAGAAGGAGACGAAAGCACTTCTCTATAAAATCAATCTTACTGAAAAAGAGTAAGATGTCATGACAGATACTCTTGTTTCGCCGTAACACGCTAAAATGTGGCTATCCCATTCGCTTAAAGGCTCGTAATCACCTCCTTCCTTTTGCAAATGTTATTATTCAAGCACTTCAAAAGATAAAATATAGTCGTCCAGGTCGGGATCGGAGGCACGTTTCCGCAATGACTTGATCGAAGTGACAATACCTAATTCTTGCATATCAGGAAGAAGTTCCAGGGCGACTTTGCCTACTGAGAGACGATCAAGCACAGTCTCGTCCTGGGCAACTGCCTGCTCGATTTTCAGCCACCCACGCAAGTACACCGCATCCTTGGTGTAACATACTCCTGCGCGCTTTAGATCTGGTACACCACGAAAGGTACGCAAACAGCGAACGAGCGCTCGTTTATGTGCTCGTTGCAGGTCTTTCTCATTTCGCCAGAGAAGGCTGTAGAGTAGGAGAAACGGCTCAAAGAATGCGAATAGAGAAGAAAATGTCTGAGGGGTTGTCATGACTCCACTTGCCAGACCAACGGCCAATGTGCCTAACCACGTTCCAGAGTCATTAAATGCTTCTCCGTGGAGATCTGCTAGCGTCCGCTCGTAATAGTTCGCCAATCCTTCTTCTGTTGACATGTAATCCTTTGTGCCCATTCCTAACAATCCCAACGTAGAATGCTCACCAGCGACACTCCGCAACACATGCCCTAGAAGCTCATGTGCGAAATAATCTCTGATCGTTTCAAGAGACATTGGATTATCTTGCAAAAATACGGTCTTGAGCGCCGAATCAACACGAGCTCCGCCTGAGTTTGGATCAAGCACAACATGCCATCCGTCAAAGCCTCCCTCTTGTAGTGTGGTTTCAAAGAAACGTTTCGCGGCCTGGGCAGATACTATATGCTGCGCATCGGAGGAAGATATCATCTCTTTGTGTTCTGGTTGGACCAACCCATTTCCAGGAGATAGATCAAGTGAAAGGTGCAATTGCTCATGTAATATCTGAATCACCTGCTCGGTCACTTCTATTGCGTCAGGGCGTTGTAATCCCTGCGAGAGTACCTGCCTGACGCGCGACAAGGCGTAGTTCATTTCTTCGCGTGTCGGTTCTTCATTAAGTTGCCGCGAGAGTGTCCAGAAGCGTTCGCTCTCGCCATCGTATGTTGCCTCGAACAGACGGATAAAGCAGAGTTCTTCCTCTATCGCTCCATGATAGAGACGACGTATAATCGCGTTCGGCTCGTCTCGTTGGATTTCTGCATCTAATTGTTGTAAACCTGCAATACGACGCTGTACCTCTTCAATATCAAGCGCTGGATAGCGCAGGTGTGGCTCCCGGTGCTCGGTCAATGCAGCTTCCACTTCACGATCTCGCGAACGTACCAGCAAGCCTCCCAACTGGTTTTTGGTGGCTTCGTCGAGATTTGTCGAGAATAATCGGTCCCATTGTTGTTGCTCTTCTTCCGTAAAGGGGCCAGCATGTGCCCACCACCAGTAAGCATCAAAGGCATCCAATTCACGGTAGCGTTCTACCCAACGCCAATCTAATTGGTGTGGATGTGATGAGTGTCGCATCTGTTCTATTTCCATCAGTGCCTCCTGTGCAAACGTTCGGTAGACTTTTCTGCGTGCTGCGATATGAGGCTCGGCTGCTTGCAAAAGAGGCTCAGCCTCTTCTATTCGCCCCAGTCGCAGATATAGGCGTCCCTGGTTGACCTGATAGATCCATACTTCTTCTTGTGATGCTGTATCCCCCATATCAGCGCAGCGTTGGACTTCAGCTCGCGCTTTTTCATCAAAATGCAGTGCTTCACGAAATTGTCCCAGTTCTGCCAGAGTTTGTGATTTCTCTCCATAGGAAGCCGCTAATGCTCCAAAGTCGGTGAACCCCTGTTCTTTCAATTCAATGCTCTGCTCTACTGCCAGGAGTGCTTCCTCAAATCGACGCATTCTGTTCAAAAGCATGGAGAGGTTGTTGGAAAATGTAGCCAGCTTGTTCTTGAGCGAAATCTTCAGTAAGGGCTTCGTCCCTTCTTTTTGCATACCCTGCTGCAAAAGGTGAATGCATTGCTGATAGATTTCTATACCGCGCTCGCTCAGGCTCCGTGCCTCATCTATACGGCTGAGAGATGCGGCAGAATCACTCCATTTCCAGAAGAGCCAGGCCTGCTTAGATAGAAGCATGATATGGAGTTCAAGATCCGTAGCCAGGAGCGTTTTCATGCGACTGAAACAGGCACGCAGATATTCTTGTGCTTGCTCAAAGCGGTCTTCATTCATAGAAGAAAGCATCACAATGTGAAGAAGATGTACTTCCATCAGCGGTTCTACCGTCACCCGCCCGGCTGAGAGATGAGCAAGAATCCGTTGATAGGCCTCAATTCGCTGATAATCTTCTATCTTGAGCCCAAGATAGGTCAGCATATAATACTGTAACAGGTTCCCGCCGCTCTCAGTTTCTGGTGTTGCCCTCCAATCAAACTCGCCAAGTACCCTCTGAACAAGTCGAGCTAAGTGCAAAGTATATCCTTGCTGGAAGCTGAGCCAGCCGTACCGAATCAGCAGTTGTGCCGCATCTAGCAAGCGGTGATGCATGAGTTGAAGAAGTGCTAGTTCCGCGATTACACTTCCTGCTTCCCGATCATTGAAGCTTCCTGCATTGAGCCAGCACATGAGTGCACTGATCGCAAGCTCTTCCATCTCATAGATCTGATTGGGAGAAAGATATTGTCGTATAGTTGATGCAACCATCGGCAATAATTGTACCCGGTTCGCATATGATGCCAATAACGAGGCATCTCGGAGTTCCTTTAGTAGTCCAGGGCGTGGACAGAGCGCTTGCAGAGCCGGTTTTCCGAGAGGGATGCTGAAGACTGCCAGCTTTTCCAGGATGCCACGGGCTTCGTTCGAGAGGTGCCTCTCAATAATTTGCTGAAGGAGGGGAGCCAATTGGGTTGCGAGATGCCCTCCTAAGAGCGATGGTTCTTCCAGGAGTCGCACAATACGTTGTGTCATATCACCCAGTATGTCTTGCTCACCTGTTTCTCCAGCGCTTTCAAATCCTCTCCAATCGTCAAGCAGGAGTGGGTCACAGGCGAGCTTTGCACTCCATTCCAGGCACAGGGGAATACAGGCGACCCTTTCGCTCATCGCACGGAGATACTGGACGGGCACTGCTTCCAACCCCAGGCGTTGTAACAGAAAGACACTCTCCTGGAGCGTCAACGGGGGAACAGTGATCTCGGCAACGAAGAGGCCATCGCGTCCAGACCATCCTCGCCATTCTTTCGTTGCAAGGATGAGCGTTGCTTGATGGTGGCAGCGTAAGAATTGTGCCAGGAACGTGTCCCAGCATGGAGCAAGCATCCCCCGCTCTGTGAGAAGACATTCTGCATTGTCGAGCAGAATGATCATCGGCTCTCTTTGCTGTTCCAGGAACGATAGTGTGCATGAGGTGAGCATTTGCCGAGATGCATCAGATGGGACAGGGGAATTATTCTCGTTGAGAAGTATTCCAAGGAATACATCAAGGGCAGCCTCTGGGCCTCCGACTCGTTCTCCAGAGAGCATAGGAATCCATATCACGTGATAGGAGCTATGACCAGGGCTCATAAAATGCCTTGCCAGTCGGTTCAACTCGCTGGTCTTTCCAACACCGATGGGACCTTGCAGCACGATAATTTTCTTTGGAGGAAGTGCCTGAAGTGTTTGAAGCACGGTGGAAAGCCATTCCTCTCGCCCTATCAGGTGGCGCGTCTCTCCTAGGAGTGGTTTAGAAAGGACTTCTGTATTGGGTGCTATTACATCTTGCCTGGCTTCATTAGAGGGAAGAATGGTCACGTCAGTGACTATGAGAGGGGACGGTACTCCAGAAGGGATAGCAAACATACGCCCAGTACGCTCGCGTAGAATCGGCCTGGTCCGTATATACTCGATCACATCCTGAGTCCGACGATCCGGTTCCCGGTTTTCCTGTTGAAGTGCCTCTTGAGCTTGCAAGTAATACTGCTCAGCCTCCTGATAGCGTTCCAACGTACCAAGCACTTCCAGCAATGGGCGTAACGCATCTTCGTCGGTGGGATACTGTTGCCAATAGGTTCGCAGTCGCAGCATCGCCTCTTCATCTGCTCTTGCCTCCCGTAACAGATGTGCTAATCGGTGAGTGCATTGGCGATAATATCCTTCCAGAAGCTCCCGCCGAGATTGTGCCCAGTCACTATAACTTTCCTCTGGTAAGAAGGTGCCGCGTGAGGCCAACTGATAGGCTTGCTCCCAAATAGCTAGCGAATCCTGCCCAAAGCGATCCATAAGAACAGCATGTTCCACATACCAGCAAAAAGCATCAGCATCGACCCAGATCTGTGGATACCCTTCCAGCCGATAGCCGCTCCCCCTGCCGTTGCTGCCATAGACAAAATGGAGGATTTTGGCCTGGCTACCCGGCGGGCGCAAGAGACTGCGCAAGCCAGAGGCCACATCGTCGAGCCGCTCCTCAGCTTTACTGCGTGAACTCTCCGGCCAGAACTGCTCCATGAGCCAATCACGTGAAGCAAAGCGATTGGGCCGACAGAGCAGAGCCTTAAGCAGCCCCAATGCTGGCGCAGCACCTCGTCCTTGTAGCCGTTCTGGTGGAAAAGGTGCGGTCTGTCCCACCCACTTAATATGAAACGGACCAAGAACAGAGATACGTAGTAAGAAACTTTCTGTTCTGATGGTCGATTCTGCTGGCTTCTCTTGCCCCTGGTATCGCTCCATTAAGCCATTCCTCTGCCTTTGCTTACTCCTGTGAGTCTCTTCTAAAGGAATCCCTGGTCGGCTGGCAGTACGCTACGGTTTCCTGGTCGTATGTGTTACTCATAGAAACACTTTCTACTGATGTTCATTGCCTGTAGTATAACATGATGCTCTCCCTCCTACATCACCGTCTTGTCTCAGTTCTAGAGCACATCGGAGGTGGCAACACGAAAAAGAAAGCGTCAAGTGGGCATGCAACCACTAAAAGATGGAGGGAAGGAAAGCGCCCATGAGGAACAGGATGAGCCTGACAGACACTGGAGAAAGCGTCACCAGGGCAATTGATGGGCTACTATAGAGGTGATGCATCACGCTGCAATTGTCGGATGTTATTGCCTTCAGCGCACACAAAGGAAGGAAACTCCTCTTGTGGATAACGGAACCATTCGTCTTCTTTGTAAGTTCAGCAAAGAACCAGGAATCTTTCAGATGGACTGGGAAGAATTTGAACGCCTCACCGACCTGCTGGCACAAAGAATTCAGGCTGACAGATGCCCTGATATCATCGTTGGACTACAGCGGGGAGGATTGATTCCGGCGGTGATGCTTTCCCACCAATTAGGAACTCAGCTCTTTCTCTCATTGCCTGTGAAGAGTACCAGTTCTGATGTGGTGTACGCCTCAAAGCGTCCCCCAGTGATTATCGCAAATGACCTTTTTGCGCAGATAGCGGGCAAAGATACTGTTGTGGTCGATGATGTTGTTGGGTCGGGTGACACATTGAGAGGAGTCCTGCACACGCTTCACAGATATGCGCCAGCCCAAATACGAAGTGTCGCCTATATTGTCAATCGAGAGCACTGGGAGCCTGTCAACGAACGAGAGCCAATGGAAGCTATTACCTATATTGGCGAAGAAATAAGGGGTTGGGTTATCTTCCCATGGGAAAGAAGACTCTTCCATCCTGAGGATACAGAAAATGTGGAAACTCCATCGCTGCCTACATTATAAATTACCGTGCATACTCCCAGAAGCAAGCAGCTATGAAGGAGAGATACTATGCCAGATCAAACGAGAGGCGTAGCTGCAAGCCTTGAGGGTATCAGCGGGTGTGGCAAATCGTATATTCTCTCAAGGCTTCGTGATGCGCTCCATGATGTGCCAGTTACCTTTGTCGAAGAAGTAGAAGACCGGGAATGTAGTGGACTCGACCACGGGATTACAGGATTGCTCAGAAAGAGCGGGGATCGGTTCTTCCGCAGTGGGCATCCTCGAACGGAGACCTTGCTTCTTCTGGCGATAAAAACCTATGATGCCGAAGTCAACATTGTGCCAGCTCTTGCCGCAGGGCACATTGTGATCGAAGACAGAAGCATTGATACGGTTGCCATTTATCAGGCACTGGTACTCCATCCATCGCAACCCGAACTGCAACTTGAAACAGCCTGTAACCTCTATCAATTTGCCTGTCAGTGGCGACAACCTCCTGAGGTCACATTTCTTCTTGAAGATGAGTTCGCTGTCTCTATTGAGCGTGCGCAACAACGATCAGCATACCTGTATTCTGCTGAAGAACTGGCCCTTCTTCATGCGGCGGCTTCATTATATGATCGCTATGCTCGATACCATCATGAACGAATTGTGCGTCTGGACAGGCGGGTTATGGATGTGGATGAAATTGTCCAGGCTATTCGGGATACAGTAATCGCGAGATGCAGAGGAGACGGATAAAATGCGTCGAGGAGTTACCTTACTATGGGCGCTCAGATCACCATGCAACTTGTCGTGTCAGTACTGTTACTTTGGCACAGTAGAGGAGCAGTCACCTCGTGGCACAGCCTCTGCACGTCCTGGCACGTTGAGCCATATTCGGCGCGATGATCTGCCGCTTTGCGACATGATGACCTTTATCTCTACGTTCCCGTCGCACTGCGTCAATCGCGTTTTTGTTGCAGGCGGCGAACCATTGGTCTGGCGAGGAACGCTTTCAGTGCTTACAGGTCTCAAGGCCAGAGGATGCGAGGTAATCGTTTGTAGCAATGGCTTACCTCTCCAGAAAGTAGAGATGTGTCGCGCCTTACTCGATCTCTTGGTTGATGCGATTTCTATTTCACTGGATTCACACGATGCGCACTATAACGATTACTGGAGACGAGATAAGAGTGGTCAGGGATGGCACAGTGTTGTGAGAGGGATACAGACGCTCGTACAGCAGCGAAATGCACGCCGGATGCCGACACAGATCGGCGTCTACTCCGTGATTTCGCAGCAGAACCTTGACCATATTGTCGATACAGGACGGTTTGTGGCAGATCTCGGCGTCGATTATTTTATTGTGCAGCCGATATCACTGACACCCGACCATGCTCTTCATGATGAACTGAGCCTGGCTGCGCGCCATCAGGGAGTATTTGTCCAGCAAATACAACAACTCAGGCAAGCAGTTTCTGGCATCCACCTGGCTCACCCTGCATATATCCGGCAGGTTATCACTACACTGACTGCTGGGCCACTTCCGGTAATGAAAGGATGTTTCGGCGGGCGCGATTTGTTTTTTATCGAGCCCAATGGAAGCATATGGGACTGCCCATCAGTGTATAAAATCCAGAGCACCTTGCCTGATCAATATCTCTCGATCAAAAATGCCTCAGCGGAACATCTCTTCTCGCAGGAGCGACGATGCAGAAATACTGACTGTTCGCACTTTTCGCAAGATTGCGTCAATATGTGGCAGCTTATGGAGTTTGATTCCATTCTCAGACAAGGAGAACATCGTCGTGAACAGCGTATTTGACGAAGTGTTTCCCAACGTTCCAGCCTTATTACAACGCCTACTCAGCCCATCCGTTGCTCCTGAAACGCTCGCGTTTGAAACGGCTCTTACCGATATCTTCTCTGTGAAGGAAGCGATCGCTGTATCATCAGGAACGGCAGCCATCCACTGTGCTCTTGCTGCCCTTGGCATCGGGCCAGGCGATGAAGTCCTGGTTCCCGCGCTCTCGGTGATCATGTCGGTTGTTCCTGTGCTCTATCAGCAAGCTCGACCTGTCTTTGTCGATTCAGAGCCGGGTCGTGTTGACTTCGACTATGAAGATCTGGAACGCAAAATCTCGCTCAAGACGAAAGCAATTATTCCAGTCTATCTCTGGGGCTGCTCCTATCACATGGACCGCCTGATACATTTCGCTGACCAGTATCGTCTGGCGGTGATCGAAGATGCCTGTCAGGCACATGGATCACAATGGCAGGGAGCGTATCTGGGAGCCTGGGGCGATATCGGATGTTTTAGTATGAGAGATGGGAAGTTATTATCGACCGGGGAAGGTGGATTCCTCCTCACGAACGATCATTCACTGGCTGAGCGTTGTCGGGCATTTCGGAGCCACTGGGCAAACACTCATGATCTGGAGCAATCGTATCGGCAAATTGGGCAGAATTACCGGTTATCCGAAATCCAGGCGTGGCTCGGCTGCAAACAAGTAGGTGATCTGGATGCAATCCTTGCCCAGCGATATTGGCAATCGACATACCTTCTTACTGGTCTGGCAGGTGTCCCTGGGCTGGAACCATATCGCTATGCCCAACAAGAAAAATCAAACCTGTTCAGCCCAGTTTTTCTGCTCAGTGAAGGATACGCAGAGAAAGGGATTGCGCGAATGTTAGCTGAGCGCGGGATCCCTAATAGTGTTGGAAGCTTCGGATTGAAGCCTGCCCACCAATGGTCAGTATTCTCAGCATGCACTCCTCGAACCTTGACAACGCCTCATGCGCAGCAATTTCTTTCGCGTACCCTTGCAGTATCGCTGCTACCACAGTATACAGAAGAGGATCTGGATCGTATAATCATGACGATAAAAACCACAATAGCGGAGGGAACGTAGAAAGATGAACGATAGCTCATCCAGCAACTCAACACGACAACTGCAAAGGGTCAAAGAAGCTTCATTTGTTATTCTCGACTTTGAGACTGTCACCCCGGCAGGTCGGCCACCAGAGCCATTGGAGTTGGCCGCCATGCGCATTGCACCGGGTCCCACTAGTGATCAATCATTTCGCGTTAGCTGGCTGATTAAGCCACCAGAAGGGGCTCCATTAACTGATTTTGATACCCGGCAAACAGGCATACGATGGCAAGATATCCAGGATGCACCAGATGTGGCCCACGTTCTTCGTGAGTTTGATACGCACTTGCAATTCGACTCGCCTGTTCTGGTCGCGCATAATGCACGTTACGATATAGGCATCCTTCAGCGGTTCGCGCGTGACTGTCCTCATGCAGCATCGCTCCTTTGTATCGATACGATGGCCCTCGCGAAACATCTTGTGCCTCAGTTGTCCAATTACAAACTGGATACTCTGGCACAACACTTTTCCTTGCCCATTCCGCAACAGAGGCACCGGGCCATGCCTGATGTTCTGCTCACCGTCCAGATCTTTTTACGATTGATCGATCTGAGACTGGACCAGTACCCACGCTCGACGATTGATGATCTGCTGCATATCGCAGGCGTCAAACGGAAACAAGAGAAGCATGAGCCAACGCAAATGACCTTGTTTTAGCTGGAAAGAGGAAAGAAGCGCAGTCAGGCCAGAATAATGATCCCGTGAGAGGGGAAATGAGCAAGTGTAGACAGAATGAGAGCAACCTATGACGAGATATGCCATCATCACTCGCGAATTCACGTTTGAAGCGTGCCATCACCTGCCAGGCCACCAGGGCAAATGCCAGCGTCCACATGGGCACTCCTATCGGCTGGAGATATCTCTGCGTGGCTCCATCAAAGAGGCTGTCGGGCAATCCAATGATGGGATGGTGATGGATTTCGGTGATCTCAAGCGTATTGTCAATGCCACAATCATCGAGAAAGTCTCCGACGCTGTGTCCAGAGGAAAAGATGCGCTCCCTATTGAAGGGGGCATGGATCACAACGATCTGAATATGCTTACCGGTATCCGCACAACTGCCGAGAATCTTGTCCATTGGATCTGGGATGCACTTGTGGTTGGAGGGATACCAGATGATTTGCTCTATCGTATTCGTCTCTTCGAAACGAAAACAGGTTCCGCCGAGATCACTCATGCCGAGCGGGGAGAGATAACACGATGACGACAACGACAACGCGCAAAATTGTAATATCGGAATGCTTCAAAACGGTGCAAGGTGAGGGAGCCTTCATCGGCAAACCCACGGTCTTTGTTCGCACTGGGGGATGCGACTATCGATGCCAGCAGTGTGATACACTCTATGCCGTCTTACCCGAACATCGGTCAGAATGGCGATCCATGACGACGGAAGAAGTCTTTGCCGAAGTGCAACGGCTTTCAGGTCAGATGCCCATTCTAGTCACACTGAGCGGTGGCAATCCTGCCATACAGCCATTCGAAGATCTCATCGACCTCGGGCACGATTACGGCTATACCTTCGCTATGGAAACGCAGGGCAGTATTGCCAGACCCTGGTTCACCAAGCTCGATTACCTGACACTCTCGCCAAAGGCTTCCGGGATGCGCAACTCCTGGCCCAGTGAGTGGGAGCACCTGGATCGGTGTATCATGTATGCCCTGGAAGGTATACATGGGCAATGCCCACAGACCTATCTGAAGATCGTCATCTTCGACGAGGAAGACTACCTCTATGCCAGATCTGTTGCCGCCCGTTATCCAGAACTGCCCGTCTATCTCCAGACGGGAAATCATACGCCTCCCCATGTCGCGCAAGAGATCGATCTTGTGGGTATTCTCCGCAGGTTAGACTGGCTGATTGAGCGAGTATTGCAGGATCAGTGGTATAGTGCGACTGTTCTTCCACAACTTCACATCTTGCTCTGGGGAAACAAGCGAGGCGTGTAAGTGCATCAACCAGGAGGACTTTTTCTAAGAAGCCACAAAACCGAAGTGGGGTTGTATTGGCGAATCACTCGAAGCCGCAGCAGGGACAGAATTGGACAAGGATGGATGACCAGAGCCTCATGGAGAGAAGAGTTCATGAGCTCTTTGATACAGGAGTACAGTGCCAAAGTGGGATGCTACAAAGCCCATATCTTTGCATTCGCGTACACCGCATCGGCTGGACTACTCACGGCATCTGCAATGAAGCCAATCTGGCCCTGACTGTAAGTGTCATCATTGAGATGAGCGATAAACTGATGGTTCGCGTATAACTCAATGGTGCCCCCTTGAGCTACTACAGCAATCACATTGGTCTGGTTCAGTCCTTGTTTGATAGCTTTGCTGGTACCGCTCGTTAATGTCTTAGCATAACCACCATTTTTGTACAGAATGAGCTGATAATGCTTATTCTGAAGGATAAAAAGTGTATATCCAGAATATCGGCTGTGTGTGGTATCGGTTCGAAAGGTGATCCCACCTCCATCGCCAGTGATAATCTTCATTTGTATCTCAAAGACAAAATTGCTGAAGTCGGAGGAGCGAGTGGCGCAGAACGTGAACCAACCTACAGGTCTTTGATTCACATGGTAGCCATCGTTCTTGAAGGTACAGGTTGATCCTTCTTGCCATGTCAGGTGCTCATTACGCGTCAAAGGATCGTAGAGGAGCAACCTCCCACTACCAGGAGGATAGGGGTTAGGATTGGCTGCGCTAACTGAGGCGGTGGCAGTAGCTGCGCCGATAGTGGGAGTAGCTCTGGTTGTAAAGTGATTGAGAACAGCAGGAACAAGCAAGATACTACTCCCAATGAGGAACAGTAGAATAAGACTGATCAATATCAAACGTGTAGGATGAAAGACGGATGAGCGTGCTAGAGAGGGCTGAGCAGGAGATTGTGATCTTGATGGATGATAGTTCTGCCCGGGTTTTGTACTCATTTCTGCGTTTAGCTCGACCTTATCACCAGCGAGATTGGAGAAGAGTGGAGTAGCAGCGACATCACTCTGACTGGATGTGGAAAAATCCCCAAGATCTGGCACTGGCAGATCGCGATTACGTCCCAGCCATTCACAGAAAATAGGTACAGCAATGTGATAGTTGCCATTCTCAGAGATGATCAGATCGCGCCTGAGCAGATTTTGCAGCGTGCGTTGGGTGGTTCGATCATCCAGCCCGGTTTGTTGCTCGATACGCAAGCAATTACATACATCCAGGTCCGCTATGGCGACAAGACACCTTCTCTGGTCGTTGTTTGCGCGTATCCATAAGTCCATAAAATAATCATTCCAGGCCTCTAAAACCCGGTCTATTGCTGTTCTTACGTCTGATACATTCGCTTGAGTGCGCTCTTCTCTGTTCAGAAAATCAATCAGTGCTGAGCAAATTGCATGTATCAGAAAAGGATGACAGGCGGTGACACGTATGATCTCCTCAATGATGTCGTCATTAAAAGGATGTTCGGCGGAAAAATCTGGATCATCAGGTTGCGCGATAAGTCTGCGGACTTCGGCGGGCCTCAGGAAACTCACTCTCAGCGTCTGAACATTCCCAAAATGATTGACCCAGTTCGATCCCAATTCGCTGAATGTTCGTATCCCACTGAAAAGGAGAGCCAGCCGTGGATGATTTTGCATGACGCTGTGAAACCAGTCTAGTAGGAGGCTGAGATTAAGGTAGATCGCTTCACCCGCTTCTGCTAATGCCTCAAACTCATCGAAAGTGATAAGCAGCGTTTTATCTTCCTGTTCCAGGCCCCACTCAACATCTTTTAACCATTCTTCAAACAGGTGATAGATAGCTGCTTCATTTTTCTGATGAGCCTCTTGCAAACGTGTGTACTCAAGTTTTTCTGCTCGCATCCCTTTGGATCTCATCACCTCGCATATCTCCCTGGCAACACTGGCGAGAAAGGTTACAGCGCTGGAGGATATACCAGGGGTTTGTAGATCATAGAAGATAGGAAGGTAATGAGGGCCAAGCAAGGTAGGCAATTGCTTGAGTGCACTGGTTTTGCCCATTCGTCTTTCGCCATTGAGCAGGAAGGTTGGTCGATGATCTCCTCGACTCAAGGCTTCCTCTAATTGCTGTACCAGATCGCGACGACCGACGAAGAGGCTATCGTGTGGTTTAAGTGCTTGCCCAGGACTGAAAGGATTGTCGATCTGGTCGATTACAAGAGGAGTTTTCTCCAATCTTTCTTGTTCTTGTTCAGCAACTGCTAGCCAGGTAGTGATCACTTCGTCTAAGCGTTTATTCAGTCCGGTATCTCCGGAAGTCGTTTTAGAACTGCTTCTTTTCAGGTTCGCTACTATATTTTGAAGTGCTCTACGCTGAGCTTTACGATTCAATGAGTGTAGGTAACGCTCGGCATCGTGGCTGGCATCACTCAAAGAGGTAAAAGGTTCTGCCCATTGAGGGTCAATTAATGCCACCTCTTGTGGTAAAAGCGCGGAGAGTCGCTTATGGGCCTGAGCAATACCAGGCAAATTTCTCCGCTTCTCCAGATCGCGTATGGCAAGTTCCTGTGAAACTGCTAGCGCGATACTGATCTGTTGCGGCCTCTCCGCTATGATGAAGGCAACTTCTTCCATTGATCTTCTTCCATCTTCATCCTGTAGGGCTGCAATGAGTAACGCCTGTTTCAGACCAGGTAGAGGAGGGAAGGTGCATTCATCCCAGTAAAGTGAGCATCGGCGTAGGTAAGTAAAAACACGAAATGGCTGTATTCTGCTGGCTAGATAAGTTCTGAGAGTCGAAAAGCAACTGAAAGGATAAAGGAACAGTCGGTAGTAGCCTAGCATATAACTAACAACCCCGAAGAAGCAAAATATTGCGTAAACTAGAATGATAAACGTAACAGCAGGAGAAGTAACATCAGTACTTGAACTGGCTAATATGCCAATAGGAATAGCAAGTGATATGCCCCAAATATTCCCCCATAATAGGGACTTTTGGAAAAACTTCTCTCTTTTGAGATTCTTCCTGCTTCTCCTATTGAGCCATGCAAGACTCCCTGCGATGCTCCCGACTGGCACAGTGATAAACAGAAGATCACCGAAATTCCAGATATGTACTGTAGTGATCCTTATAATAAATACTCCAGTGGTCCACACAATGTTTCCAGCCATATCTCCTGAAAGATCGTTGCTATTACCAAATACTGTTCCAAATAAAATTCCGCCGATAATGCCGAATCCTAGCAAAATGATCAGGAAAGTGTTAATGTTGAAATCAGATGAATAAAAAAGAGCCGTAAGTGTATATATGATGCTCCAAGAAACAGCAAGGGTGATACCTCGTGCAATGCTAAGGATGATGCCTCCTAGAATACTAAGTATGGTAAATCCAATAAGGAGCCAGGTGGTTGTATATAAAAAGGTTGAAATATCTGCGTCTACCGAATTAAATATTATGTCAATAAACGATGCACAACAAAAAAAGAGAAACGAACTGAGGAACAGGGGCGCGCTTACTCTGAGCGTTGGTATAGTACGTTTCAGCTTAAAGTAGCCGGGTATTTCGATTTCTCTCCGAAAGCGTGCAGGCTGAAAAAAACAGTAGAATATCCAGGTGAGAGGTTCAGTTAGCAGATAGTGCCAGGCTCTTTTCAAAGGTTGCATCTATTGTGCCTCCACCACTGCTTGATATTTTTCTTCTAACCTTGTCGTGAAAGACCGCTGATAATCCGTCTCATTCGGGCGGCAACTTCCTGCGTTTTTATCGTCTAACAACATTTTGCCTGCCAGTTGCAGTCGTAGAGGATACCACTGTAGTTCACCTTGTTGACCATATTTTAATAAAAGAGTGCGTTCTTGTTCACTAAACTTTGCTTGCTCTCCTTTAATTTGAATAAACTCTCTGGTATCTTTCTCATCGAAAGGCTTGAGAAGACAGGCTTCAAAGATGTTGAAAAAGCCGCTGGTGTGGCCATCGTTTCCAACAATACTCAACAATGTTCGTTTGCTTGCAATGACCAGGCGTAAGCCCTCATCGCTAATGGCCCGAAGTCCTCTGAAAAAAGGTAGATTAAATTCTGCCTGATTGCTGAAGCCTTCAAACTCGTCTATGCAAAGAATAGGAATCAGGTTATGTTCTTGCAGCTTTTTCGTAGCTGCTTCCAGCACTTTTAAGTTTAAAGAAGTCTCCCTGGGCCAGATGCGCACACCCAGGCTTTCTAGTGCAGCTTCCGTAAACCCCGATACTGTATCGCAGCGCGGCATGGTAGCATTCAAATAACCTACTCGATAGCCGGGCCCCAGTTGATCGGGTGCCACCTGTATCAAGTACTCGATCAGCCAGGTCTTGCCAATTCTTCGGGGACCAATAATTGATGTTGATGAACCTCTGCGAGAGCGTCCTAAGAGTGTTATCCGTTCTTGTTTTCTCCCAAAGAACTCTTGTGGGTTAATAAGGTGCTCATTGAAGAGAAAAACATCGTTATACGAAGTGGCTTTTTCTGTTCGCGCTGGAAGTTCTGTAATTTCTAGCTGTATCTCTTCCCCACGAGAGAGAGTGATGGTTGAGGGAGAGTTGAAAGCCGGGGGAAGGTCTAGCGAGCTTGAGTCGGACCACTTTAGTTTCTTGAAAATATCTAAAAAGAATTCACGGCTATATTTATTGAGCATCAGGCCGCCTATACTAGAAATTATAGGAAAAACCGTAACTAAAAAGCCTGACCAGGGCTGTGGAATCTTGCCCAATTGGATGAGAAACCAGGCGACACCAAGGCTGAGAAGAAAAATACCGACGATAACAATGCTTGAGAGAAGCCATGGAGAACTCATTGTGTGTGGCTGGTGTCTAGTGGAGGACGGACCTGGAAGCAATGCTTGATGGGAGCGATTGTGCATGACCTGATATGGCTGGGAGCCTTGTGTGTGCTGTCGTGCTGGTACAAGAGCTGATAGATCAGTTGGCGCGAACGGCGTATTGAGCGCCTCTGTAATGGCCTCTGCCACGCGCATCCAGGTCTCTTCACGCTCCGCTTCTTTCATTGCTAAGAGCGGAATGAGCGGCTTATTCACAAATTGGAACGCCTCAAGAGGAGTATTATTATAGTGACATGGTTTGAGCAGTACTGGTAAAATCGTGACCTTTTCTGATTCAGCTGCAGACAACAGCGGTGCGAGTTCATTGTGCTCAATGAAATCGGATGCCAGATAATCAGCACTGACCAGTAAGACGGCGACTTTTGCAGTCTGAAGAGCACTGTTAGTCTCTGATTTCCATTTTTCACCAGGCATAATCTTCGTGTCATCCCAAAGATCGACTCTTTTGTTCCGCACTTCAGGAGCGAGATGAACCTGGAGTCGTTGTAGAAACTCAGCATCTGTATGGCTATAGCTAATAAAGACCCTGGTACGTGCTGGTGGAGAGGATGCCATCTCTGTGTGCTCCTCGTGTATAAGAACTTATGTAAATGCATAATAAGTATACAAATAGATCGCTCTTGCTGTCAATATGCTTGTTCTGCTTTTATCTCGTTTCGTTAGAAAAATGTCAAGATTTTTTCATTGAGAAATCTCTCTTTTGTTGAAAGATTATTCATGCATAACCGTTAAAAAGCAATTGGAAACGCCGCTCTCGTAGCTAGTGAAGGCTCCTGTATCGAACATGGAAAGCTTATCTTGCGAGAGGAGGCAGCAGATGTCTCTCCAATGCACTCAACATCACTGCTGCTGGATCTTTTTGCTGGAGTAGGGATACTTCTGGCTCGTATAGAACGCATACCCCGTATCTTCTGAGCACGCGTATACTTCTCGATAATGCTGGATGATAGCTTAACCCCTCTCCTGTCACAGGAACTGCAACGATTGGCTTCTTGAGTCCAGTGTATTCACAAAGCAGGCCAACGGCAAGCGTATCAGTGATTCCTAATGCCCACTTATTCAATGTATTAAACGTCGCTGGAAAGGCAATGAGAGCATCTGCTTGCGGCAGAATATCAGGATCATCAGGATGCTTATACTCACTTCAGACTGGATAACAAGTAATATGCTCAATATATTTGATATCAAGAAATTTCGTTCCCTGTGGCGTTGCGATTACGCAGACGTCCCAATTGATAGTTTGTGCCTGTGTGACCAGCTCAGGGACCAGTTGAGCAACTGGAGACCCACATGAAATCACATAGAGCACTCTCTGTCGCTGATATTGCCACTCTCCCACGTGTGTTTCTACCTTGTCTCTGGTTGCTCAATATCAAAGTCGATGATGCTGTGACAAATCCGTACAAGTTCATCGCTCACAGCGCGATGCTCCGTTCGATATCCATGAATACAGTGTAAAACTTCGAGCGTGCTCAAAGTCAAGAGGAACATGCGGAAGTTTTTAGAAGAAGGTCTTCATGCCTCGGCGTCTTATTCTTGAACCGATGGAATAAGTGGATCACATCATTCCAGAAAGAATGCCAATCCTGGAAAAGATGGAAGGGTCCAGAGCAGCACACAAAAAATTGAAATGGAGATGAGAAAGCCTGAGCGCAGAAGCACTTCATTGCAGTGCCAGCAGGGAAAGCGTCAACAGGGAGAACACGCAGGTATCATAATATACGGTGCCTGGCAATGCAAGCATATTAGAAACTGTTGAGTATAAGGGGAAGGCCCGCCTCCCGTGCTGACTCGCCAGTTTCTGAAAACTTCATTCAGCCTTGCAAGGCGCTGGAAGAAAAGCGGCTCAAGGATACAGATACTGCTCAAAAGAGAGCCTCAAAAAGGACAGTATCGTACGCAGTGAACAATAACAATCCATCAAGAAGGGGATACGGATATGGTAGCAGCATCTCGCGCATCATTTTTATCGGTAACGAAGGTATGGAACAAGTACTCGTTTCTCATGTCGGAGCAAAAAGCCCAGGTAGAAGAAAGGCGAGAGCGATGTTAGCAGCACATGAACAGCGTAGTGAAGTCGCGCGGCTACTGAGGCAGATTAGTGAAGAGTATGAAGCTGCGCAGCGAGGGTTGGTAGGGCTCTCATACGGGACATCGCAACATCAATTCATCACCGAGAAAATGGAACGTATGGGAGAACTGCATACACAATTACATGACATTGTTGGTGAGGCTGCCATTGTTATGATTGCCGACCAGTTGAATGCATTTCCTGATCATGCAAGTCAACCTGTTCAGTGAAGATGGGATAGAGTCGCAAGGGAAAAGGAAAGAACACGATGACTGACCATCAAAAGAACAGCACGAAGAATACCTATTTTCTCGATCCTGGCAGTCCCGCTGAACTGGCTCGCTTAATAAACCAGGCTAACATGGTAGCACACACGATGCAATGGCTGTTCCCGCCTGGCGTCGAGCATTCAGGCTTCCGAGCCGTTCTTGATATCGCGTGTGGCCCTGGCAATTGGGTGCTTGATGTCGCCTTTCATCATCCTGATATTGAAGCTGTCGGCATTGACCTTAGCGATCAAATGATCTC
>WNGE01003117.1_pt1 | contig 19728 bp, 19 predicted proteins | sample 5400651 | NCBI WGS metagenome assembly WNGE01 (sample SAMN13153370, study PRJNA577476) | soil metagenome | isolation source: 60 cm soil or saprolite under grassland replicate 2 | place: USA:California | collected 2016-06-15
TGCGCTTGCCGCTGCTCCGCTCTTCGTCCCATCGCCATGCACGCAGTTTACGAACCTCCGCTCTGGATTACGCAAGAAACTTCACGAGCGAATCCAGACTTTCACCACGGACTGCTAGGGCTCAGCCGTCCAACCCCTTGAGTTCCGACGAGCTTGGAGCGGAGGGACTCCAATTGCCCCGTTCCGACGCACGTTTCCGAATCATAGTCGATTCGCATTGTTGAGTGTCATTACAAAGCGAGCAAACTACATATTCGCGTAGGCTTTGTCCGGCACGCAACGAGCACGAAATTGACGTTTCTACGGGGATTAAACATCAAGCTATGCCTCTCAGGAAAAACTATCCGCAAGACTACGTTGACCAGTGCAAGTTGAGAGTCAAGCAGCAGCTTGGCACCTGCCGAGATCTGATAGCTGCGACAACTCCGCACAAGACCCAAGGACGCGAAGATCAACGCCGCAGTCGAGTCCTTCGAGCCAGTTTCGCTGTCATGGGTAACGCGCACGTCATAGGCTGCGTGCTACCTCTCGGGCGTGCAATAAAGCTCAGATATGCTTTCAATCATTCGGCCGCTATTGTGCTCTACCTGCGGACCGGCTCATTCACTGCGGCTGCAATATCGTCAGATTTCTCGCCGCAGTCTGCACTGAAGAAGCCGAGCCAGCCCGAAGCAATAGCAGTGCGATTGCGAATAATGCCTGCGACTCGCAAAAGGCACGGTGTCTGGAATTCTATTTCGACTGGCTCACCGGGTCCCAGAGTAAGACCTGCGTAGAGGGCCATGCCGACGCGGCCCACCGCGCCCAGTCGTCTTCAGGCTATCTATTCCGTTGCGGACCACCACGTGAACCGGGAGGTCAACCGGGAATAGCGGCCAACGACGCGTGTTCACACCTGTAGTGTCCGGAGGGGCCCCACACCATATGGACTCTGTGGCCTGCAGGTGTAAGTGCAGAAGACTTCGTGAGCACTGTATTGCACATCTCGCCGCGTTTAGCTTGTAACTCAACCCACGACGTAGGGTGGGAAAGGGCAAAGATTCGAGCAGCGAAGGCCGAAGCCTAATCAAGACCGCCCTCCAGCAACACCGAATTCACCGAACACCCTTGGTTGTCTTGTCGGTGGCCCCCGTGTTCGGTATGGTTAAATCTCTGTATGTTTGCCCGGAAAATTCGCGTGGAGTACGAAGACAAGGGCGAGCGACTCCCCTGCCCGCTGAAGTGGCTGGACAATTTCTCCATGCGGAATTTCACGAATGCCAGCGTTTTCGACGACACGCTCCCGGTTGCCGATGGCGTGATGGAGATCGGCGCGAGAGTGCCGATCGATCAACTTCAGGCCGCGATGGAGGATTGGTTTCGGCGTAAGAATTATCTTGCCAAAGGGAGCGGATTGTTCCTGTCGCAAATGGGGTAGGCTTACTTATCGTAGTGCAGCAGGGAATAGACATCGTACTGTCGCAGCTTGTCGCGCCCTTTGAGGAAGTCTAGCTCCACCACAAATCCGAGTCCGGCGATCTCTGCGCCCAGCGAAGTGGCAAGTTTCGTGGTAGCTTCGGCGGTGCCGCCGGTGGCAAGGAGGTCATCAACAATGATCACGCGCTGGCCTTTCTGGACAGCGTCTTTGTGTATCTCAAGAATATTCGTGCCGTATTCCAATTCGTATTCAACTCTTGCGGTTGGGGCGGGCAGCTTGCCCGGCTTCCGCACCGGGACAAATCCGGCGTTCAGACGATAGGCGAGGGCAGGACCGAAGATGAATCCGCGAGCTTCCATTCCAAGGATCAGATCGACTTTCTTAGGCAGATAGTATTCGGCAAGAGCATCAATCAGTGTGGCGAGGCCCAGCTTGTCTTTAAGCAAGGTGGTGATGTCGTAAAACAGGATGCCCTTTTTCGGGAAATCAGGAATTTCCCGGATCAGCCTCTTCAGGGGCTCGCAGTTCACACCCGTCTTCGGCGCGGTGTCTGACATTCACCAGGCTCCTTCAATGCGGAATGTATTCAGGCCGGAAACCGGCTTGGCTTCAAATTCCTCGACGTCGTCCACGCGCGCGGCGCGCGGGCCTTGCCGCAAACGTGAGCGCAAGCCCAGGAGTTGCTCCCGAGTGCCTTGTGCCAGGACTTCAACACTGCCGTCGGAATTATTGCGCACCCAGCCGCTGATGCCGAGGATGTGCGCCTCGCGCTCGACAAACCAGCGAAAGCCCACACCCTGCACGCGTCCGCGGACGATGTAGCGATGGGCAAGTGCGCCAGTCTTCTCAGTTGAGGTCATGATTCAAAATCGAATGCAGAAGGAAGAAGTCAGAATGCGGAAGTGAGTACCCTCTCTGATGCTTATTCCCACTTCTCCATTCTGCATTCTAACTTCTGCATTCTGGTTTCGATTCATGCTCTCGACAAGTACACGCCTTCCGCGGTGTCCACGCGGATCTTTTCGCCTTCATTAATGAATGGCGGCACCTGAACCACGAGTCCGGTTTCAGTTTTGGCAGGTTTGGTGACGCTGGAGGCAGTCGCGCTCTTCAGCCCTGGTTCGGTCTCAACGACAGTTAACTCGACAGTCTGCGGTAGCTCGATTCCAACTGCCTTGCCATCGAAGAATTCCACTTTGATCTGGAGATTGGGAATCAGGTAATCAACCGCGTCGCCCAGAGTGTCTCTTGTCAGGTGCGTTTGCTCGTAGTTCGATGTATCCATGAAGTAGTAGCTGTCGCCGTCGTTGTAGAGATACTCCATCTCGACTTCGTCGACGGTTATTTTGTCGATCGGATCGGGCGAGCGGAAGCGGTGTTCGAACATCGCCCCGGTACGCAGGTTGCGCAGTTTCGCCTGGATGAAGGCGCGCAGATTGCCGGGAGTGCGATGCTCAACGCTGAAAACTGAATGAAGATCATTGTTGTGCTTAATGATCATGCCGGGGCGAAGTTGGGTGGCAGGGATAGCCATTGCGGCGTAAATCTCCTTAATTGCTGCGAAAAATAATGCTGCGAATCGGCAGCGGACGCGGGCAGGCCACAGGTTCCGCCGCGCACGAGGATCAAAGTCGTTATTTTACACGTAGTTGAGCCGCTTTGGGAATCGCGCCGCGCTCCCCTGATTAAAGTTTCTGCACAAACCAAAAATCCGATTTTAGGACAGCTAAAATTGAGAAAGTCGAATCCAAGAGCAAACTTTATCTACGGGAAAGGATTCTGCCATGCGTTATGGAAAGTATGAATCTTCGGAACGCGGCGGTGGTGCCGGAACGGCCCTGACTTTTTTGCTGATCGGACTGGGAGCAGGCGCAATACTGGGCCTACTTTATGCGCCGAAACCGGGCAAGCAGATGCGCAAAGACCTGAAGCGGCGCTATGAAGATGCGCGCGACACCTTCGACGATTGGAAAGACGAAGCGAGAGACTTCGCCGAAGAGGCTGTAGAGCGCGGCACGGAAATCGCAGACGAAGTACGGGAAAGGGTCAGACCGCTCGCGAAAGCGATGCGGAGGTGATTTCTCAGCTTTCAGCTCTCGGCTGTCAGTCTGCACTGAGATGCTGAAAGCTGATGGCTGAGAGCTGAAAGCCAGTTTCAGTACAAATGAAAGATTACTTCCACGTGGACCTGCACGGCTACCGGCAGACCGTCTTTTCGGCCGGGTTCGAAGCGCCAGGTGCGAACGGTTTCGAGAGCCTTCTCGTCCAGACCCATTCCCAAGGAGCGCACGACCTTCACTTCACGAGGGTGGCCATCCGGACCAACTACGAGCCACAACACAACTGAACCTTGAAACTTTGCTTTGCGGGCTTCATCCGAGTATTCGGGTTCCGGCTGATAAATGGCGTGGGGCGCGGTGACGCCGCCGCCGGGTCTATAGGCGCCGCCGCCCATGTTTGCGTCCGAACCGGGGCCAACGCCGGCTCCGTTGCCAGGTCCCACCCCGGCGCAGCAGCCGTTGCCGATACCGCTTCCTGACCCAGGGCCATTTGAACGCGGTCCGGAAATATGGGAGAGCGGATCGCCCGTGACTATAAGTTGCGCCAGTTGAATCTGCGGATTGCCGACGACCGTTGGATCGACCGGCAGAATAGGCGCTTCGTTGCGGGGCACAGCAGTCGGTGGAGTAATTTGCTGGTGGGTGAACTTGGGAGGCGATCCGTTTGATGCAGATAGCTTATCCCGATCACCGCCGCCCCCACCGCCGCCAGCCTGCGTTGGCGAGGGCAGGAGATAAGTTGCCTGATCGATTAGCCCACTCAGACCCCGCGATAGCTGCTGGCGATGCTGCACAAACCAATGACCTGACCATACCAGCAAAATAGTAACGAGCAGATTGCAGGCATAAGAAGCAATGAACGCACCTGGCTTGCTCTTGTAGGTCCCATAACCTTGCCCGAATAGAGTGGGAAGAATGCCTTCCTGCTCGAGAGCAAGCGGCTGCGCCGGCATGGGAGAGATATGCGCAGACATCGAGACTTCTGCCGGGGTCAGTATAGTCCTATAGGGCAAGAGAGCAAGGAAGAGTTGGCTGATGTTTACCGATTAGATATGGCGGGGAAGGCAGCAAGAATACGAAGAAGGCAGAAGTCAGAAGTAGGAATGCAGAAGTCAGAATAAAAAAACAAGAACGAAGAACGTACGATTTTTTACGTCTTCAGTTCTTACTTCTTCATTCTTACTTCTGCATTCTGACTTTGTATTCATTATTTGAAAATGCCGGAAAAGAACCCCTTCATCTTTCCGAAAAAGCCGCGGGGTTGCTGCTTCGGCGGAGGTGGCGGGAGCACGGTGGCGGGCATAGGGGTGGGTGTGCGCGGGGACGCGAGGGCCATGGCATCACTATTCAGGCGCGGCGTTGGCAGCGGTTGCAGTTCACTGGCGCGGAAGACGAGTGGCGCGTCCACTTGCACCTGAACCTCGCCGGCTTTGGAAGAGGGCAAGGGGATGCCTTGTGTGGACGTGATCGCCAGAGCTACGTGCGACGACGGCTGTGCGCTGGATACCGGGATGGAGCCGGAGCTTGGAGGCGGCACAGGCTTATCTTCATCTCCGGGCTGGGCGAGGTGAACGGAGGCTTGCAAATTGTCATCCGGTACAACCTGGGCTGGAGGAGCAGCGGCGCGCATGACAGGAACGGGCGGGGCCGGGCAGCCGCAATCTCCCGACGCAGCAACGTCGATCAGCCCCAGCCGTCCGGAGCGAAAAACAACCTTTTCGGTGGGCTTGACCTGGTAAGTGCCATCGCCCATCAATTCGGAAACGATGGCTGAGGCCGTGTTCCCGAGCAGGGCGTGAACACAAGTATTACCGTGTGAGTCGGCGCGGACGGCGTAGTGGAACTCGCCTGGTCCGGGAAACAAAATACGGAAATCCGGAGTAAGCACGGAATCAGCCGAGGCGTTCAGCGAGTAGTGAGCTTCGAGCGCGCCCGTGCTCATGCCAAGCATCAGCTCGTTGCCGTTCTGCGAAGAGGTGACGGAGACCGTAGTTCCGGGACAGACATGCACCTCGCCGCCACGTTGTAAGCGAAGAATGGCAGTATCCACGCCGGCCGTGAGCGAAGAGCCCGTTGCCATGCGGCTCCCCGCCATCACAATCGCACCCGAGTTTCCCGGGGTCATAGGAACTGCGACCGGTTGCACACCCGAGGTGAATGCGGGCACGGAGGGCAAAGCGGAACCCTCTTCTTCCGGTAGGGGGCGCAGACGAATCACTAGCCGGCTGTTTGCATTATCGAGACGGTAGTCGCTGGGCTTCAGAAGATCGACGACTACGCGGGTGATCGGCGGCGTGCTCTGATACTGGTCCACGCGAACCGCACTGATCTGATCGCTACTCACGGCCCAGCGCTTCCGTGGCAATGAGAAATTAGAGTTGGGTAAATCAACGACGAGGCGAGGCGGCATGTCGAGCTTTTGCGCCATTGCGGCGATAGGATGGTCGGAAATAATCTCTATGCCGAATCCTTCCTTGCTGTGTATGACTTTAACTGAGCGAATGACCGCTACAGCTCCCGGCGAGGGAGTTGCGAGGTCTGACTGCGCCGCGCCTGGGGTGGCGATGAGAACTGCGGAAACCAGCGACAGTACGCGAAGTTGGGTACCGATGCGCGGCAAGGACTTCATCCCAGAAAACAGGTTTACACATGGAACAATACCACTGGTTGGTGAGTGAGAGAAGTGGCGGGGAGAGCGAGTTCTGTCCTAATTTCATGAACCACGAAGGACACGAAGTTGCACAAAGGTTGAATTCTAAGGGGTTTCCTTCGTGGCCCTTCGTGGTTAAATCTGGACACTACCGAAAAGTTATTGGAAGCCTCCGCTGACGGCTATGCCGTAAATACCTTGGGTTGCTCCGCGGACCTGCCGTTTGTACTGAAATACGACGCCAAGGCCTGCCCGGTGTAGGACTTCTTGTTTCGCGCGACCTGCTCCGGCGTGCCTTGAGCAACGATGCGGCCACCTTCCTCGCCGCCTTCGGGACCGAGGTCGATAATCCAGTCGGCATTACGGATTACATCGAGGTTGTGTTCGATAATGACGACAGAATTGCCGAGATCGGTCAGACGGTGAAGAACATCAAGCAGCTTCTTGACATCGTCGAAGTGCAAGCCGGTGGTGGGCTCGTCAAGCAGGTATAGCGTCTTGCCGGTTTGCCGCTTGCTCAGCTCGCGGGCAAGTTTTATGCGCTGCGCCTCGCCACCTGACAGTGTGACTGATGACTGGCCCAGGTGGATGTAACCCAACCCAACATCAACCAGCGTTTGCAGCTTCTGCTTTACCTGCGGAATGTTCTCCAGAACCAGCAACGCATCTGAGACTGGAGTCTCCAGCAGGTCGGCGATCGAATAGCCTTTATATTTCACTGCAAGCGTTTCCTGGTTGTAGCGCTTGCCGCCACAGACTTCGCAGAGCACATACACGTCGGGCAAAAAGTTCATCTCGATGCGGCGCTGGCCCTCGCCCTGGCAGGCTTCGCAGCGTCCGCCGGAGACGTTGAAGGAGAAGCGCCCCGGCTTGTATCCACGTTCGCGAGCCTCTGGCAGCATGGCGTAAAGATCCCGAATCTGCGCGAAGACTCCGGTGTAGGTTGCGGGATTGGACCGCGGAGTGCGCCCGATCGGTGATTGATCAATGCGGATGACTTTATCGATGTTTTCCGCCCCGGAAATTGTCCGATGCACGCCTGGCTCCTCGCGCGAGCGGTAGAGCTTTTTGGCCAGCGCGCGGTACAAGATATCGTTTACCAGAGTGGATTTGCCCGAGCCTGAAACCCCCGTGACCACGATCATCACGCCCAGAGGGAACGTGACATCTAGATTTTTCAGATTATTTTGGCGCGCTCCGAGGATGCTAACGCCTGCGCCGTTCGGCTGCCGCCGTTCCGGCAGCATGGAAATGTGCATCCTGCCAGAGATGTAGGCGCCGGTGAGCGATTCCGGGACTTCGACGATGTCCTGAGGAGTGCCGTGCGCAACCAGAGCACCTCCATGGCGCCCTGCGCCCGGGCCAAGATCGATCACGTAGTCAGCCCGACGGATGGTCTCTTCGTCGTGCTCCACGACCAAGACTGTATTGCCCAGATCGCGCAGTTCTTCTAAGGCCTTCAGCAGGCGACCATTATCCCGATGATGCAAGCCGATTGAAGGCTCATCCAGCACGTAGAGGACACCGCGAAGCTTCGACCCAATTTGCGTTGCCAGCCGAATGCGCTGCCCTTCGCCACCAGAGAGCGTAGCCGCGGAACGAGCAAGCGAAATGTAGCCGAGGCCGACTGCGTCTAAAAACTGCAGGCGCTCAACAATCTCATGAACAATGCGCCCGGCGATGATCTCCTCGCGCCCGGTGAGTTTTATCTTCCTTGCGACTTCGAGCGCCCGAGATACCGGCAAGGCAGTGAAATCTGCGATGGAGATGCCATTCACTTTTACTGCCAGGCTCTCGGGACGCAGGCGCTTGCCATGACACGCCGGGCACTCTGTCGGCGACATGTGTTCCATAAGCCAGTCGCGGTAACCTTCTGAGGTCGATTCTTCGAGCGCCTGCCTCAGGTATCCAGAAATCCCCAGAAAGCCTGTTCTACCTTTTCCCTGCTCGCCGTAAAACAGCAAGTTCTGAATTTTGTCAGGAAGCTTCTCAACCGGTGTTGCGAGATCGAATCCGTAAGCTGCCGCGACGATTTGCAATTGATGGATCAAATTCTGCGAGGCTGAGCCGGGACCCAATCCGCCTTCAAGCAACGGCTTGGACCAATCATTGATCATCTTCGCTGGATCGAAATCGTACTTGCTGCCGAGCCCGTGACACTCGGGGCAAGCGCCGTAGGCGCTGTTAAAAGAAAAGGATCGCGGTTCCAGTTGCGGCACGTTGATTCCGCAATCCGGGCAGGCGAGACGAGCCGAATAAAGCTGCTCTTCACCGCCAACCACGGCAACCTGCACCAAGCCGCCCGCCAATTTCATCGCCAGACCGACGGACATCTCCAGGCGGTGCTCGATTCCAGGTTTCACCAGCAAGCGATCAACGACGACTTCGATCGTGTGATTCTTCCGCTTATCGAGCTGAATTTCATCTTCCAGGTTTACCAGTTCGCCATCTACACGTGCGCGGGTGAAGCCGTGCTCGACCAGCTTCTCCATTTCTTTCTTGAACTCGCCTTTTCGGCAGCGAACAATTGGGGCCAGAATCATCACCCGATCTTCGGGAGTGAGGACCGTCACCCGCTGGACGATTTGCTCAGCCGATTGCCTGGTAATGGCCCGCCCACATTTCGGGCAATGAGGCACGCCAATGGAAGCGAATAAGAGGCGAAGGTAATCATAAATTTCTGTAATGGTTCCCACGGTCGACCGCGGGCTGCGGCTGGTGGTCTTCTGCTCGATGGATATTGCGGGGCTCAGGCCGTCGATGGCGTCGACATCGGGGCGCTCCATCTGATCCAAGAATTGCCGCGCATAGGCCGACAACGTCTCCACATAACGCCGCTGGCCTTCGGCGTAAATTGTGTCAAATGCAAGAGATGACTTGCCCGATCCACTCAAGCCCGTGATTACGGTGAAGGTGTTGCGCGGAATTTCTACGTCGATATTTTTGAGATTGTGTTGGCGCGCCCCGCGCACCGAGATCTTGGTGATGGCCATCGAAAACCGAAGTAATACTGCAGTAATCCTGCTCTAGAAACTGTCCTTCCGTAACGTGGACGGCGTCTCAGAAATGTTGGAAAGTGGGATTGCGCACTTCTACTCACGTATCTTAGTTGCTAACAGCAGCAAGCGTCAACGCGAGTAAAGTGAAGGCGCGCAGCGCGATCCACCGATCACGCGACCGATTTCCGGAGATGCGGCTGCGGCAGCTCTTGGGGAAGTGGGCCGAACTTGGGAAGTTTGCTAAGCGCTCTAATTCTGTCGTTCACGGTCATCACCGCCATGACCTTGGGTATTTTGGCTACCTACGGCGCGGTCACCGGAATCCTGCACGCGTTTGCCTACCAGTCACGCCAGCGTGTACGCGCGACGCCTATGCTGGTGCCTAGCGAGAGCCACGCCGGCGATTAGAACTCATCTACTCATCTCATAAACAGACCACATTGGGCGTTACTGGTGTAGTGGCGATGTTTTCAACAGCTATCCGTTTTCGAGATCGCCTTCCAGCCGTTTGACGTAGGCGCGCTCCTTTCGTGGATGCCGTTAAACAGCCAATGACCAGATCTTTCCTAATCCTGCTCCCCAAGAGTTTGGACGTACGTTTTGCCGTACGGATAGAAGAGTTCCTTGCGGCCTTGCTGCCACGCCGCTTTGACTTCGGGCGTTGTGATGTCCCAGTCCGGGCGGCATTTCTTGGCCGAAGAACCAGTAGCCGTTGTAGATCTTATAAATGACAAGGCCGGGCTCGAGGACAATCACGTGGGGGATCATGGGATTGTGGAGAGGATCAGTGTATTGGGCGATGTCGAGATCTTTTTGGACGATACGCCCCGCATCGGAAAGGAAAGGCCAGTGGGCACCGACTCCGCTGCGATATTCATTCGTCTCAGTGATATTGTCGGTGCTAACCGTGACGAGCCGGCAATAGGCAACCTCAAGCTCACGATGCAGTTGAACTAGTCCCTCAGCCTGTCGGCGGTCCCTGGGGCAATACCCTCCGCGGCTGAGAACGAGCATATGAAAGCCTCAAGCGTTGATGCGCCTAGCCGCGTTAGATCTCAATAATTAGTATCCAAGCTTTCTCATAGAGGTCTCAACTGGCGCGCCGGGCGTTCAACTCCCCACGTGAAGAATCGACAAATCGTTGGACCAATGCGGCGATCTCATCTGCGGCGGTGTCCAGCGCGAAGTGACCGGCGTCGAGAACGTGAACCTCAGCGTTCGGAACGTCCTTGCGGTAGCGTTCCGGTTCGCCGGGATCGAACGAGAGGTCATACTTGCCCCAGATCACCAGCAGGCGCGGCCGCTTCTCGCGCATCCATGCTTGCCACTTCGGATAGGCCTCCACGTTGGATCTATAGTCGTAGAACAAATCGCTCTGAATGTCGGCCTGGCCGGGCTGATTGAGAAAATAAAATTCATCGGTCCAGAGATCGGGGTCATAGCGATCCACGTTGGGATCGTTTCCGATGTGGCGCGTGCGCGTCGTCGCCAGCGACAGGAGATTTGTGCGAAGCGCGCTTTCGTTGGCAGCGCGATCGGCCCAAAAGGCTCGCCGAGTTTTCCAATTCGCCCCCAGGCCTTCGTTGTGCGCCACGGCATCCTGGACGATGAGAGCCTCGATGCGGTCCGGATGAGCCAAGGCCACGCGAAAACCCACGGGGCCTCCGTAATCCTGCATGTAAAGCGTATAACGCGAAAGCCCGAGCGCTTCGGCAAAGTGATTCATGATCTCCGCATAGTGATCAAACGTATACGCGAACTTTTTCGGGTCCGGCCAGTCACTGTGTCCGAAGCCTGGGTAATCGGGCGCCACAAGGTGATAGCGGTCGGAAAGCCGGGCGAAGAGCGGCTCGAACATCCGCGATGATGACGGAAGTCCGTGCAGCAGGAGAAGCGTCGGCGCGTCTTTAGGGCCGGCCTCTCTGTAGAAAATCGAGAGCCCGTCTATCTGTATTGTGGGATAAAAGGTCGGGTACTTCATGGGATGTTCCTTTTCGTGGGTTTGAGGCAGCAATCGAAATGATGCGAAGATCAACAATGCGCCGCAGGAAATCCGCCAGCACTGGGTCCAACGGGGCAATGTGAAAAGACGCATCGCTTAGCTTCGCTCATGCGAACTCGTCGAACCAGTGCTCGCAGTATTTCTCATTGTTGCCAACATTACATCGTCAGAACGACGCGGAACTGTGCCTTGCCGCTCAACATTCGCGCGTAAGCTTCGCCCGCTTTTTCGAGCGGATATGTCTCAATCATCGGACGCACGCCGCTCAGTTCGGCAAAGTTGAGCGTGTCCTCGGAATCTGCCGATGTTCCCGCCGCCCAGCCTTGAATCGTTCGACTTCCACTGATCAGTTGTATCGGTGTGACCTCAATGGGATCGAATGTGGCGCCGATCACCACGAGTTTGCCGTTCGGACCCAGACCGTCGATCAACTCGGACATGGCTTTCGAGCTTGGGGCTGTCGCCAGAATTACCCGTGCACCGCCGAGCTTCTGTAATGCCTCTGCTGCGTTGGTCGATCCGCTGTCGATGTACACGCTTGCTCCGAGTTTCTTTGCTAGCAACGCGTTTTCAGACCCCCGCCCGATGGCCACGACCTTATACCCAAATTTGTTCGCAAATTGAATTCCCAGGTGACCCAGACCGCCGATCCCTTGCACCGCCACCAGGTCGCCGGGGAACGCGCCACTGTGCCGCAGCGCGTTGTAGGTGGTAATGCCGGCGCAGAGCAGCGGTGCTGCCTCGGTGTCACTTAGAGTTTCCGGTATCGCCGCCAGTGCCTCCACGGGAGCGACCATGTACTGCTGATAACCGCCGTCATAGCTGATGCCGGGAATTTTCAGGTTCTGGCAATTGCGAAAATCTCCCCGCTGGCACTCGCGACAGGTGCCGTCACGGCCGCCGTGCCAGCCGACGCCGACTCGCTGCCCCTTCTTCCACGCGGAAACGCCGGCCCCCACTTCATCGATGACGCCTGCCACTTCATGTCCGGGAACGCGCGGATACTGAATTCCTGGCCAGAGTCCTTCTTTCGTGAGCACGTCGCTGTGGCAGACGCCACAGGCCTGCACCTTAATGCGCACCTGTCCTGCACCCGGCTCAGGAATCTTGCGCTCGATAAGCTCGAAATCTGCTCCGGGTTTAGAAATCTGCGCCGCCTTCATTGGTGCCGCCTCTGGTTTCACCGCAACTCTCAGCGTTGCCATAAATCCTCCTATAATTTTCAGTGGTTGTTGAAAAGAACTTACTACTATTAGCCACGCGACCGACCATCGCGCGCGCCTTTACCCTATCACCTCAAAAATGACTTCCAGTTCGACCGGAGTGCCGAGCGGAAGGCTTGCTACGCCGTACACCAGCCGGCATGGGCTCTTGTCTTTTCCGAAGACGTCCTGTAACAACTCGGAAGCGGCATCAGCGACTTTCGGCTGATCGCGGACATCGCCCGAAGTGGCAACTGACACTCCGAGCCGGACGATCCGCGTCACTCTGTCGAGCGATCCCAAGTGCTGCCGCGCGACGGCGAGGACGTTGAGCGCCGCAAGCTGAGCCGCCTTGCGCCCGGCTTCCACATCGAGCTCCGCGCCGACGCGCCCAACGAATTTCGCGCCGTGTCCTTCCGTCGCAAGCATGCCGCTGAGAAAAAGCAGATTGCCCGTCTGCACCGCTTCAGCGTATGCACCGAACGGCTCAGGCGGTGCCGGCAGCTTGATGCCGAGTTCTTTCAAGCACTGCTCGGCGCCCGCCGGGTGAGAGCTCTCGCGTGGTACTAATTGCGCTTTCGGATTTGCATTCATCTCTCTCTCCTTATCCGATTGAAATCGATGTTGGCGCGCGCGGCGCGGCGCGGGAAAGCAGCGCCCTTGTGCGCCGCTCGCCTGAACTAACGCAGAGATCTGAATGCTGCACGGATCTCCTCGCTAAGAAGCTCCGGCTGTTCCCACGCGGCAAAGAGACGGCTGCGCCCAGCTTCGCAGGAATCAGACTGTTGACGGAGGCCGTGGCACTGCCAGCTAGACCACTCTGGGCGTAGACGGGGACGGCGAGCAGGACAAGGCCGAAGGCACCCGCGGCTTATGGTTTTGCGAGCAGAGCCTTCTGGCGTCACTGATTTCTCATTTTCCCAACCGTTACAAATCCTGCCACTACTGCGGCGGGTTCTGCTGTGGCTGCGGCTGTGGTTGAGGTTGTGGCTGATTTTGCGGGAAGCCTTGCGGTGCGCCCTGCTGTTGTTGCTGCTGCTGCTGACGCTGCAATTCCTGCAATAGCTGCTCCGGAGTCTTCACCTGCTGCTGACCATTGGGCGCTTGCTGCTCCTCCGGCTGGCCGGGCTGTTCAGCCTGGTCAACTTCAGGAGCAGCCTCATCCTGAACTTCCTCGACTGGCATCTCTTCGGTATCTGGCGGCGGAACTGGCTGTTGCGGATAAACCTGCTGGGTTGCGACTTGGCTGGGGTTCGACGATGCATTTTCTGACGATGCATTTTCTGGCGCTGCGCCAGCTTTCGAGGTGAGAATAATCCGCTGCACCATGTGTGGATCATTCGGCGAACCGAGCATCACATAGTTGAAATGCGATCCATTCAGTAGAGAGGCAAGCACGTCGCGCGCCGGGCCAGGTCCGAGATTGCTGACCACGCGCTCGGTCGCGTTTGAGGGTACGTCCACCGATGCGCCGGTTTGCGTGTGCACTGCGCGCAAGATATCGCCCAAAGTCGAGTTCCGGGCAACGATAGTCAACTGGCCATTGCGAAAGAACACCTGTGGCGCCGAAGCTGGCATCTGCTCCAGCGTGGGCGGAGGAGGTGGCGGAGGCGGAGGTTGCGGGGCCGGCGCAGGCTCCTCCTGCTTCACTGCACGCTTACGAGCGCTCTTCTTCGAGGTCTGCGCGGAAGCGATGGACAGCGTGAGCATGTACGCCGTCAGCAACAGGACTACGAATTTGGGTTGTCGCGCGAACATCAAATGCGGCCAGGCCCTCTGCCCTTAGATGCAGGCTGATGCCCTAAATTGTAGCATCGGTAGAACGCGCATTGACTTGCTCTTTGCGTTTCGGTTGCCGGCGTTTACCATTGCGGGCAATCCAGCTTCTTGCCGAGGGATTTATGACGAACAGAGATCACAAGCAATCCGTCATGAGTTTGCTGCCTTTAATAGCTGTACTGTTTATAGCATCTCCCGTCAGGCTCATTGCACAGAGCTCGCCGAGTTCCGCCGCCAGCGCACCCCAACCTGCGTATTCTCATGAGCTTCCAGCAATGGATGGCAATCATCTGCGGGTGTTTGTCAGCGATATCGAAGTTGCGCCCCGAGAGTCGTCGCCGCCTCATAGCCATCCCTGCGCGGTGATTGGGCATGTCGCCGCCGGCGCGTTTCGCCACAAAGTCAAAGGAGAGCCGGAAGCCGTCTACAAAGCTGGAGAGGATTTTTACGAGCCGCCAAATGGCGTGCACGAGGTATTCGCCAATGTGAGCGACAAAGATCCGGCACGCCTGATCGCGATCTTCGTTTGCGACCACGAAACCAAGCTTACGGTGCCGCCGATCGAGACGCCCGGAATGCAGAGGTGAGAAATTAGAATGCAGAATTAAGAAGTCAGAATCCAGAAGTAAGAAGTCAGAATGCAGAATTAAGAAGTAAGAATGCACAAGTAAGAATGCGCAATTTAAGCCTGGTTTACTTCTGCATTCTGACTTCTTAATGCTGCATTCTGACCTGAGCTATTGCCTGGGCGCGTAGTATCCCTTGCGGGCGCGGACCTGGAGATCTTTCTTCAGGGCGATGATTTCAATCGAGCGGTAGCGGCCATCGGCATCGAAATTGGCCGGCCTATACGAGACAACATACTGGCTGCGCAGCTCGTCTTCAATAGCTGAGAACGAACTCTTAATATCTTTTGTCTTAAATGGGAAGAAGGCGCGCCCGCCGGTCGCGTCCGCGAGCTGCTGCAAAACTTTGTCGCCGCGCAGGATCAATCCGCTATCGTCGGTGGAAATTGCATAGATGATGACTTCGGCGCGCTGCGCCATTTCGATGGCCTGTGCCCGGCTGACATCGCTCTGATTGTCCTCACCGTCGCTCAAAATGACGATTGCATGCCGCACCGGACGATCAGACTTGTCCTTCAGCAGCTTATCCCGGCTCGCGCGGTATATGGCGTCATAAAGCGCGGTACCTCCGCCATTCTGCAGGCCATGGACGCCGGCTTCGAGCAGTTGAACGTTATCGGTGAAGTCCTGCGCTATCTGGCTATGGCCATTGAAGCCCATTACAAATGCGCGATCAAATTTTGGCCGGAGCGTGTGCTGCAAGAAACTGATTGCCGCCTCTTCTTCAAAATCAAAGCGGCTGCGGACAGAACCGCTGGTATCAAGAAGCAAGCCCAATTCGATTGGCAGGTCGGTATCGCGCCGAAAATTGCTAATTGACTGCGGCGGCTTGTGATCGTCCAGGATCGAGAAGTCGCCCTGGTTTAGATTGCGAACGAACTTGCCATGGCGATCGGTCGCGATGAAGAGAACGTTAACTTCATCAACTCTTTTCTTTATGGTGAGGACAGGATCGGTTGCGTCAGATTCAGTACTGCGCGAGGCTGCGGCAACGGAGGTCGAAGCCACATACGAAGACTGCGCCAGCAGCGGAAGTTCGACTGCGGCTACCACCATGAGAAAAAACATCCATCGTATGTACTTCATGCTCGACCAGTCCTAGTTTTCCGCGCCAAATCACGGACTTGCAGCTTCCCTTTCATATAGATGCACGTAAGGGGCCGAAAGCCGCCGTCAGTGGCTGGTTTTACTGTTCTCACTGTAGGGGAGGCTAAGGGTACCGCCAAGTTACAAAAGGAGCACCCAATTGGTCATTCCCGGACAACCCCGGCTGTAGTCTAGATAAATTTAAGACGGCCGGTCGGCATCGTATCGGCGTTTGCTTCTCTCCCACGTTGCTGGTTTAAGATGAAATGCTCACCAAACGGAGGACTCATGAAAACCCTGTCAGCGATGTTCCTCGCGTGCGCGTTGCTATTGCCCGCATTTGCCGCGAATGATGTAAAAGAAGAAAAGCGCGTCAAGGAGTCAGGCGAAGTTCTCAAAGAGATTCTCGATATCCCAGATAACATTCCTCAGGATCTGCTCGACAAGGCTGAATGCCTAGTGATTCTGCCGTCGGTAAAAAAGGGCGCATTCGGGATTGGCGGCAGCTACGGGCGAGGCGTGATGATCTGCCGCAGCGGCCAACATTACACCGGGCCGTGGGGACCGCCGGCGCTTTATGCGCTTGAAGGAATAAACATCGGCTTTCAGCTCGGTGGCCAAGCGACAGATTTCGTGCTGCTGGTGATGAACCCCAAAGGCGCGCAATCATTGCTCAGCAGCAAAGTTAAACTGGGCGCCGATGCCTCTGCGGCGGCCGGGCCAAAGGGGCGCACGGCTGAAACCGCTACTGATGTGGTCATGAAAGCGGAGATCTTGTCTTATTCACGGTCGAAGGGGCTCTTCGCCGGAGTCTCTCTCGAAGGTTCCACGCTGCGCTCCGACGGCAGCGCCAATGAAAAGCTCTACGGCCAAAAACTCAGCGCGAAAGACATTATTCGCGATAGGAAGGTTAAGGCTCCGCCCGCAGCGCAGGAGTTGATTTCACTGTTGAACAAGAAAACACCGAAAAATCTTTCCGATCCAAAGTCGCTACAGTAGGGCAGGCGGGCTGCGACGCGCTCGAATCCGCTGAGGTATTGCAGCGACACGGGGTAGGTCCTATCTCCCCGGTTTGCAGAGTTTGTTCTCTGGCGCACTTTAAGAAAACGAAAGCCGCCAAAATATGGCGGCTTCGGCGAACTATGACCAGAGCAACTATGGCGACGTTTGCTCCAGCAGCCCTTGCTCCAGCTTCTCCTGGCATTCAATGCAATGCCGCGTCCACGGCACCGCCTCCAAGCGCTTGGGGTTTATTTCCTTGCCGCAGGAGATACACTCCCCAAAGTTGCCCTCACGAATACGATCGAGCGCACCCTCGACCATCTGCAGGAGCTGACGATCATTGTTGCTTTGGTGGAAGAGAAATTCCTTGGTATAGGAGCTCGCAGCGCGATCGGCGATATCCTGTGCCGAATCCTCATCTACGGTACGGCCATCCTGTTGCGTACGCGATACCATGCGCCGCAAATCCTGCTGCCGCGATTCCAGCCTCTTCCTGAAATAGTCAAGCTTCTTCTTTTCCATACAAAATGACTTCGCGGCCCCAGGCCGCTCCCCTAACCTGTTCGATTATGTTTGGCCAAACGAAAATGATAAGCGCCGCAATTCAGATGCGTCAACTGGCCCATGTGGATGGTAGAGCCTACTCACATCGTATACCCCCATCGATGTCGACGTGCATGAGTCAGCGCAGCTAGCCGCGAGAATAGCCAAATACTTCTCCTGAGCGCACAATAATTAGATACTCCAAACATGTGATTGGAGTCATAGCAACATTGATTAGGCCGCGAGAGAATGTTGCCGAAGCAGGAGGTTTTTTATGCCACTTACGATTCTGAGGGAATTTCTCGACAGCCACAACGTCAGATACATTGTCATCTCCCACTCGCCCGCTTTCACGGCGCAGGGAATTGCCGCACTCGCGCATATTCCGGGGAAAGAGCTGGCAAAAACGGTTATGGTCAAGATGGACCATTCCTTGGTAATGGCCGTTCTTCCGGCGTCGTTTCATGTCGATCTGAGCCGGCTTAAGGCGCAAGCGCAGGCAACAACTGTTGAGCTCGCCTCCGAGAGCGAATTCAAAGACCGGTTTCCCGATTGTGAAACAGGCGCCATGCCACCCTTCGGAAATTTGTACGGAATCAAGGTTTTTGCGGATGAAAGCTTGGCGAAGGATAAGGAGATTGCATTTAACGCAGGCTCGCATCGAGAATTGGTTCGACTGGCCTGGGAGGAGTTCGAAAAGCTGGTCAAACCGAAGATAATCAAGTTTGCCGCCGGAGCAGTCGGCGAAACGGCGGCCTGATTCATCGTGCGTTTGAAATTCCAGGGGACTCTTTCTATGAGTGGCTATCCTGGCGGGCGTTTATCTGGCCTGCTCACCGACCTCTATGAACTCACAATGGCGGCGGGCTACGTCCAGAAGCAATTCGAGGCACGCGCCACTTTCGAACTATTCGTTCGCCACCTGCCACCTCATCGCAACTATCTGGTTGCGGCGGGCCTGGAGCAAGGGCTTCACTTTCTGGAAAGTGTGCATTTCTCCTCTGAAGACATTTCCTATCTCCACTCGCTTCCGCTGTTTCGTCATGTTGACGGCGGCTTTTTTGAATTTCTTACGCGATTCCGCTTCACTGGCGACGTCTGGGCGTTGCCCGAGGGCACGATCTTCTTCCCCGGCGAACCTTTACTGCGCGTGACTGCGCCGATCGCGGAGGCCCAACTCGTAGAAACCAGCCTGCTTTCCATTGTCCACCTGCAAACACTCATCGCCAGCAAGGCGGCGCGAGTGACCACCGCTGCTGCGGGCCGGTCGGTCATTGAGTTCGGATCGCGTCGCGCCCATGGAGTTGAAGCTGGCGTCCTCGCGGCCCGCGCTGCTTTCATCGGCGGCTGCGAAGGAACATCCAACACGTATGCTGGGAGCGTCTTCGGAATCCCGGTGTATGGAACCCAGGCACACTCTTGGATCATGGCGCATGAAGATGAAAGCGAAGCCTTCAGCAGTTTTCTCGATGTGTTCCCCGAACAGTCCACGCTGCTCGTGGATACCTATGACGTCAGAGCTGCTGTCGAGAAAATCATAGGGCTAGGTCGTAAGCCACGCGCCATCCGCCTGGACAGCGGGGATGTTCTTGCGGACAGCCGATGGGCTCGGGAGCGGCTGGATGCCAGCGGCTGGAATGATGTGAAGATTTTCGTCTCTGGTGACCTCGACGAAGGCCGCATCGAAGGGCTGCTGCGTGATGACGCGTGCGTTGATTCCTTCGGAGTCGGCACCGCTCTCTCCACTTCCCCCGATGCTCCATCCGTTGGCGTTATCTACAAGCTGGTAGAAGTTGAAACGGACGGCCAGGTCCGCAGTGCAGCCAAATTCAGCGAAGAAAAGAAGACCTATCCGGGCCGCAAGCAGGTGTTCCGGTTCACTGGGAAAGATGGGACATTCTCCAGCGATGTCATAGGATTGGACGGGGAATCAATGGCGGAAGCAGAGACGCTTCTTGTTCCCGTGATGCGTCAGGGCTGTCGCCTCGAAGCAAGCCACCAGGATTCGACTTCAGCAGTTAAATCCGCGCGAGCACGATTCCTCACTTCTCGTCTGCGCCTGCCTTCTCATCTTCTGGCCCTGAGGGAGACTACTCAGCCGTTTCCTGTCCACTACAGCGCTCGTCTTGAGGAATTGTGCGATCAGATGCGACAAACATTTGTGAGGCCGGCTTCTGTTGGCGCATCACATCGGCAAACAATCTCGCCCGCGACAATTGAAAAAATTGGCGAAATCTGATGGTGCCGAGCCGAGGTCGTGATCTATGAGCCCTCCCGGGGTTTGCTCTCACGCGTCCTAGCCGCGATCCTGGGCACAAGAAAACTGCTCGTGATCGATCGCGTTTTTCGATTAATGCCCGCA
>WNGE01011264.1_pt1 | contig 19717 bp, 14 predicted proteins | sample 5400651 | NCBI WGS metagenome assembly WNGE01 (sample SAMN13153370, study PRJNA577476) | soil metagenome | isolation source: 60 cm soil or saprolite under grassland replicate 2 | place: USA:California | collected 2016-06-15
ATTGAAATAGGCATACCACGACTGCCTTGATGCCAATCAAGCTTGCTTGGGACTCTTAACATTAATGACTGGTTCTCCCCTCCCCACAAGAAAGCTCACCACCACAAGCGCTTCTTCTTCATTCGGATTCACATCGCGATGAACCAGACGTGGAGGAATGTGGAAAAAATCTCCCTGTTCCACTTCAACAGCGCCAGCGCCTTTCACACCGTATTCCAACCGCATGCGCCCGGCTTCGAGAAACCCGTAGAGATGCCGTGTGCCGTGATGGTGCCAGTCCGACACCGCTCCGCCAGCAAGCCTCGTCCGTGAGACAATGATGTATCGGTGGATTGATTCAAACGCTTTCTCGCCGACTATCCCTGGAGTCGAATAACCTGCCTTCAGCTCTGAGCTACGAACGACCTCAATTTCCTTCATGATTATGACATCTTCGCAAGACCTGAGACTTTTATCACGACTTTTTTCTCCAAATCAAGATCTTTGAGTAAGAAGAAGAGTCAGAATCTCTTGGCGAAATTGTCCGAGCAGTGATCCTTCGAGAGGGAAAGAATTGACATGTTCGACCCTATACTCGGCTGGTTTAAGGATGGGTTACTAACAATCTTAATGGATAGTTAGACCCTCAGAAAAAATCCCAAAGACGAGCTAGGCATGACGCTTCTAGTCGTATCCAATAGACTGCCTTTCACGGTCAGCAGTCGCGACAACAAACTAGTTTTCCATGCCAGCCCGGGTGGTCTCGTCTCCGGACTGACCGCGTATCTTGAGTGGGCAAGACAAGACCCCTCCAGAACAGATTACCTCTGGGTTGGATGGCCGGGCATAGACGTCGAGGAAGGCTCTCGAGAATTATTGAAAACGAAGGCTGCCAAGCAAAAGGCCTGCCCTGTCTTCCTTGACGCTGACACTATGAAAAAATTCTACCAAGGATTCTGCAACAGCACAATATGGCCTCTATTCCACTACTTTCCTACATACGCAAAGTTCAGAGAAGAGGACTGGGCGCAGTACGTGAAGGTGAACGAGGCGTTTCGAGATTCCATCCTAAAGGTGTACCAGCCCAACGATACGGTCTGGGTTCACGACTATCATCTCATGCTTCTCCCCAGACTGTTGAGAGAGAAACTGCCTGATCTCTCAATCGGGTTCTTTCTCCACACTCCCTTCCCCTCATACGACGTCTTCCGCACTCTCCCAACCACTTGGCGCAGGGAAATATTGGAAGGCATTCTTGGAGCCGACCTGATAGGATTTCACACAATAGACTACACGCAACACTTCCTCAGATGTATTCTCCGAATCCTAGGCTACGAGCACAGTTTCGGCCAGGTCCTTGTTGGTGGAGAAAGGACGATAAAAGTTGACACGTTCCCGATGGGCATTGATTACCGCGAGATTCGTGATGCCGCGAAAAGTGACGACATACAGGAAGAGGGCCGCGGGCTCCGCGAGAGACTCGGCAATCGCAAGATAATACTCTCCCAAGACAGGCTCGACTATACCAAGGGGATCAAGCATCGTCTGGAAGCATATTCGATCTTTCTCGATCGGCACCCTCAGTGGCAACGGAGGGTTGTTCTAGTATTATCAGTCGTGCCCTCAAGACTCGGAGCTGAACAATATGAGCAGATGAAAGAAGAGATCGACAAGCTTGTTGGAGGTATCAACGGAAAGTTCGGGACAATCGATTGGACCCCGATAGTATACCGGTATAGGTTCCTGCCGTACAATCAACTTCTAAGCCTCTTTGCAATCAGTGACGTCGCGCTAGTAACCCCTCTACGAGACGGGATGAACCTAGTCGCCAAAGAATACGTCGCATCAAAAACCGACCAGAAAGGAGTTCTGATACTGAGCGAGATGACAGGTGCCTCAAGGGAACTTGGCGAGGCACTCATCATAAACCCCAACGACACCTCCGAAATAGTAGACGCTATCAAGACCGCCCTTGAGATGCCTGAAGATGAGCAAGTTCGCCGCAACCAAGCAATGCAGACCAGACTTGAGCGCTACGATGTCATCAAATGGGGCCAGGATTTCATGGGCAAACTACACTCGATCAAACAACAACAAAAAAAATTCAGTGCCAAACTACTTGACGCTCTGACTAGAGAGAAGATGATCAGAGATTATGACGCCTCACACAACAGGATACTCTTTCTAGACTATGACGGGACACTGTCACCATTCAAAGCACGCCCCGAAACAGCCGTCCCCGAAAAGACCCTGCTAGCCGTCCTCAATGCGCTCTCAGAAGATCCACGAAACAATCTAGTAATAATCAGCGGACGCAATCGAAGCCTCTTGCAGGACTGGTTCGGCCCCCTCAATTTAGGAATAGTTGCTGAGCATGGAGCCTGGATCAGACAAAAAGGCAAGGACTGGGTCCCAACGATAAAGGTAGAGAGCAACTGGAAAGAAAAGGTCCGACCTACCCTCAGAGGGTATGAAGATCGACTGCCAGGATCTCTCTTGGAGGAAAAGGAGTTCTCCCTCGTCTGGCACTTCCGAGCAGCAGACCCGGAACTCGCTTATGTACGGTCAAAAGAGCTTGCCGATGAATTGTCCTACTTCACTGAAAACACTGAGCTCCAAGTATTACAGGGGAGTAAGTCAATCGAGGTGAGAAACGTTGGGATAAACAAAGGTATGGCCGCGAAGCTGCTTCTCTCCGAGACCACCTTTGACTTCGTGCTGGCGATGGGTGACGATTGGGCTGACGAAGACCTCTTCGAAGCGATTCCAGATCAGGCCTATTCGATCAAGGTAGGACTTTCGAAATCCTATGCAAAGTTCAACCTCAGAAACCATCGAGAAGTCATCCAACTTCTTACTGATCTGTATAAGACCGGCAAGTCGTAGAACCTCTTTCATATCGGACTTGACCACTAGCCGCTGATCTTGTTAGATAGAGCACGGGCATAGCGCATGAACCCGGTCTTTCGACGTGCCTCCTCAAGACGAACGGAGGCCGTTATCAAACCCATGTGAGTATAGGCTTGCGGAAAGTTCCCCAATGCTTCACCGGTGACCGGATCAATCTCTTCCGAGTACAATCCCAAGTGATTCGCGCGTTTCAATAACTGATTCAGAAGTCCCTCTGCCTCACCTAACTTCCCCAGCCGTGTTAGGCAGTCAACCATCCAGAAGCTGCACACCGTGAAAGCTCCTTCCTTTCCCAGTTGGCCATCATCCATGTTGTATCTGTAGACCAGATCGCCCTTGGACAGTTCTTCTCGGATACGCTGGATTGTCGAGGTCATCTTGGGATCCCTAGCCGGCAGAAACCCCACTAGGGGCATGAGGAGATTAGCTGCATCGAGGTCGTCCCCCTCGAGAACCATCGTGAAAGCCTTCTTCTTGGTTGACCAGCCATTGGCCAGAATCTGACTCTTGATCTTCTTCTTCACAGGCTCCCATCTCCGCCAGTCTTCGTCGTATCCTAGTTCTCGAGCTATCTTCATTGCCCGGTCGAGTGCGACATAGCACCACATTTTCGACTCCACGAACGATCTCGCCTCGCGCATCTCCCATATTCCACTGTCAGGTTTTTCCCATTCCGCTGCTGCCTGATCAGCCGAATACTTCACAAGATTTTCGTATGCTTGTTTGGTGGTCCATCCTAGCGCGCGATGTAGATAGTACATGGAATCAGCGAGGATTCCGTATATGTCCAATTGCAGCTGCTTGTACGCCGCGTTGCCGACCCGCACTGGGCTCGAACGCCGGTAGCCTTCAAGATGATCCAGGGTAGTCTCAGGGATCTCCCTTTCACCTCCAATGCCCATCATTATCTGCAACCTTTCCTTGGAATGACGTCGAATATTGATCATCCATCTAGTGTAGTCTAGGGCCTCCCTTGTGGCACCAGCTTCACTTAACGCCCAGACTGAGAGAGCGTTGTCTCTGATCCAAGAATATCGGTAGTCCCAGTTCCGCAGCGTGCCAATGCTCTCCGGTAGAGAGGTGGTAACAGCCGCCACCATGGCCCCGGTAGGAGCATACTGCAGCATTTTCAGCACGAGGCATGATCTTACGACGTGTGCCCGATACGGCCCCTGATACTTGACATGGCTAGCCCATCGTTTCCAGTAGGCTAATGTCTTGGATAGCTTCCTACTAGTTTCATATCTCCCCGCATGTGTCGGCGAGCTGTTTCCCCACTTGAGGACGAAGACGATTCTCTGTCCTTGGGACAGCCGGAAATCGTTGACCAGTAGGTCCTTGTCTGAGACAAGCAGTTTTAGAGACGAGGCGAGACTTACACGGTGCCTTTCATTCTTCGCAAGACACCCTTCCCTAGTTTCCAGTATGGACGTTTTTCCCCTGGCATAGTTGAAACGTGGTTGGAACGTGATTCTTAGTCCAGGATCACCGTCTAGACAATCTACTACCCTGTGGATTTCCTGAAATCCTTTCAGCTCTCCTTTTTCCATGAAACAAGGCATGAAGTCCGTAAGCTTGATGTGTCCCTCTTTCGAATCGAACGTCGTCGCTAAGACGTTGGTGTCGCCCTCATAGCTCTGTTTTGTCGTGAAATTCCCTGTGGGCGAAAGCTGGAATCTTCCTCCCTTTTGTGAGTCGAGAAGAGCGGCAAAGACGCTTGGAGAATCGAACCTTGGAGCACAGTACCAGTCGATGGAGCCGTCTAGTCCAACGAGCGCTGCTGTGTGCATGTCTCCGATTACTCCGTAATCGCTGATGGGCTTGTAACGGCCCGCGGAATCTGGCGTATCAGACAAGAATCCTAACTCTACTCCGACGCGTCATGCTTCCGAGAGGAAGGCTGTCTCAAAAGCGCTTCGATACTACTCTTGCAGAATTACTGAGCTTATGAGAGCGTTCTTGATCATCTAGGACGAAATTACAGCAACAAGCTCGAAACCCTGTTGAGAGAGCAGTTCAGATCGCGAGAGAGAAGCATGGAAGGTGCCCATTACACGCATACCTGGCTCGAGCTAGAGAGATAATCTTCAACTCGTCGCAAACGGCCAAGGGGGTTCCAATCTAGGCATTTCTAGCGGGATCGTTAACCGATCTGCGGAGTCTAGGCCTTCGCTATCTCGTTGGCAAGCCGATCGTGGATCTTCAATCTCTCAAGTGTTGCATCTGCTCCAGCTAGTTTGTGTTCGCTGAATAGTTTCTCGACTTCTCCGACCCGGCCGACGCCTAGGATCGAGATGTATGCGCGCATATAGGCCGAGAGTGTGGCTGTCCCTTCGTACATTTTGTCAAGCTTCTGAACATTGTCCTTGAACCATTCCCAGGTAGCGGCATGTGCATCCGGATTTGCGGTTGCGAACTGGAGTAGTCCACGCCCGATATCTTGACGTTTCACGTTGCCGGCCATCGCCCAGTCCTGAACTTTTCTGACCAAGTCGGGTCGCTTGAAACTGGCGAGTCCCTCCAAGTATCTGAGACGGTCCTCGTCTGTGGTACTCTTCTTGTACCACTCGATGAGCCCGTCGTAATCGTTGGACGATCTTGCATAACCTACAATCACCGCTCGTTTCATGTCCGGTTCTACTGTGGCTAGATCCTTGGATTTCGCCCCCGCCTCGCGCGAGTATGTATCATCTAGCAGAGCAAGTCGGACGGCAACGCTTCCCTTGAGCAGGGAGCTGTTCTCATCCTTTTTCCGCTCAAGTATACCCAGCTGTGACTTGTGGTACCTTCGCGAGAGATCAACGGTCTTTTTCGGCGCAATCTGGAATAGGGTCGCGAGCCGTTCAGACACATCAAAAGCAGGCAGATACTCTTCTTCGTTGGAGAATCGCTCGAGGAGGCCTTGGTACTCTTTCCAACTCATCTTGCCTGAGTTGAGGAAGGCCCAAGCGTCGTTTGCGAGCCCATACCGGTCGAGCCCGGACAGTTTGCTGGCCCAGACTAGTGATTGGAGCTCGCTTCCACGGTAGTCTACTCTATAGAAACCGGTACGTTCAACGTTTACTTTCACGGATTTTGGATTGGAAACGCTGATGTCAGCCCTCTCTTTGTCGAGCAAGATTTGCTGGGTCTTGCCATCTACCATTATTGAGACTGGGATAGGCCATGTTTGCCTTTCTCTGGACCCGGATAGCAAGAACCTCTCCTGCTCCAACACCAGCTTGCCTTCCGATAGTGAAGCTTTGACAACTGGGTATCCGACCTTGCTGATCCACTCCTCCATGACGCGGCTTACATCAACACCCGACGCTTGTTGAAGATGATTCCATAGGTCGCGGCCAGCGGCGTTGGAATAACGGAACTGTTTGAGATAATTACTAACACCCTTCTGGAACTTGTCTGGACCTATGTATGCTTCGATCATTCGAAGAATGCTCGCACCTTTGCCATAGCTGATCTCGTCGAACAGTTCCTCAATCTCTTCTGGAGAGCGGACTTTGGCCTCGATGGGATGTGTGTTCTTCAGAGCGTCGCGAGCCATCGCTCCACCTGTGCTGTTCTTGACGAAGTCTTGCCAGATCTTCCACTGGGGATAGGCCCAGTCAACTACCTTGTAGGCCATGAAGGTCGCGAAGCTTTCGTTAAGCCAGAGGTCATCCCACCATTTCATAGTGACGAGATCGCCGAACCACATGTGAGCAATCTCGTGCGCGACTACCTCAGCAATGCTCTTCTTAGTCGAGGTGCTCGTGTCCTTGTCAGCATGCAACAATATCTCCCGGAAGGTTATCGCGCCCCAGTTCTCCATCGCCCCATAAGCGAACTCGGGGACAGCGATCAAGTGGAGCTTAGGCAGATCATAAGGAATGCCGAAATATTTTTCGTAGAATTCTAGGGATTTCTGCGCTGCCTCGAAGGCGAGACCAGTCTTGATCTTGCCATCGGGCCTGACTACAGAGGCCGTATACAACTCTGTCTTGTTATGACGATTCTTGTCCTCCTCGAACCTACCGATTCCAAGATAGAGAAGATAGGTGGACATCTTCGGAGTCTTCTGGAAAGCTACCGTCTTAGTGTTCCCCTCCTTCCTCTCGGATTCAACGGGCATGTTCGAGATTACAGAGAGATCACTTCTTGTGCGCACTGTTAGTTTGAAGTCTGCCTTGTAGGCTGGATGATCGATGCAAGGGAGTAGTCTACGAGCATGTCCGGCTTCGAAGTGTGTTGTCAGGACGTACTTGTCTCCGTACGGAGCCTTGTAGAACCCGGTCAGGCTCTCAGAGACTTTTCCTTTGTATTCAACTTCTAGCGTTCCGGAGAATCGACCGGTCTGGATATCCACGACGTTTCCATGCTGTTTGAACGGTACGTTTCGATCGTTTGTCTTGACGCTTGCAACCTCTAGATCTACTGCGTCCAGGATGATGTCTCCAGTTGAGCTAATGTCGATTCTTACCTTTCCTGAGAATCTCAGAGCGTCAAAATCGACGTCAAGAAATACGTCGTACTCGTTGACCTGCTGGACGGCCTTGCCAGCTTGAGTCGTTACTTGCATGATGATCCAATCGCTGGGTTTTGCAATCCGGTACTTAAGGGCCATCAATGGACGTGATCATCCGAGCCTCCCGAGTCGTTAGGTTTCAGAGGCGGGATTCTGAGCTTCGGTTGGGTAGCTTTGGCCGATGGGGGTCGTGTCTTCCCGGGCTCCTCAGGCTACTCAAATGGAGAGCACAAGAGAGGCCAACGAGAGACCAGTAGCGAGAAGGAGCGGAGCATCGGGCAGATTGAAAGACGCGTAGGGGTCCAATGAACAAGCTGAACTTATTCTCTTGCGTGAACATTTGGAAGTAGAGAGGTCATTTTCCAATTCTTGAGGAAAAGCTAAACAAACCTCTCTCTTTATCGACAAAAAGGCAGGTATCGAGCATGCAGAAATATCGGACAGACACGTACGAGGGAATGATAGCAGAAACCGTAACGGTCCCTGGACATGATGGCTCCGTGATCAACGCATATTTCGCGCGGCCTCTGGGCTCAGGACCCTTCCCTGGAGTTGTTCTGATCCATCATGCACCCGGATGGGACGAGTGGTATAGGGAAACCACTCGAAAGTTCTCCCACCATGGCTACCTAGCAATCAGCCCCAACATCTACCAGCAATTCGGCCACGGCGTGCCAGAGGATATTGCCGCGAAGGTACGGGCTGCAGGCGGGGTGCCCGACGATGACGTCGTGGGCGATGTGAAAGGGAGTTTGGGTTACCTGAAATCTCTTCCGCAGAGCAACGGCAAGGCGGGAATATTTGGCACCTGTTCAGGAGGAAGGCAAGTGTTCCTTGTTGCTTGCAGAACGAAGGGCTTCGACGCGGCAGTAGATTGTTGGGGCGGAAGAGTTGTCATGTCCCAGCAAGAGCTGACACCGAAGTATCCCGTTGCACCAATAGACTACACGAAGGATTTGTCCTGTCCTCTGCTGGGCCTCTTTGGTGAGGAGGATCAGTTTCCATCTCCCCAACAAGTTGCCCATCATGAACAAGAGTTGAAGAAGTATGGAAAGACCTACGAGTTTCACATGTATCCGAAAGCCGGGCATGGTTTCTTCTATTACGACCGGTCGGGATACAGACAAGAGCAGGCAATGGATGGCTGGAACAAGGTGTGGGCTTTCTTCGAAAAATATCTTGGAACTAGTGACAAACGTTGACACGCATTTTGTACGTTTGGAGGGTGTGAGAAATGTGTACGGGGATCGTCGAGAATACTAGAGTCTCGGGCAGCGGTAAGGGTCCAAACGGCTGGGTCCCTTTGAACCAAGCGAGCGTTTCCTACGACCATCCCGATCATGCCCAAGCTGAACGGGCGGTCATCATTGACCTCATTAGCGAGAAGGCCGGACTAGAATCAAGGATCGCAGTCGAACTGACGCCCCAATCTGCAAGAGACCTAGTGCGTGCTATCCTCGCATCTCTATCCCGAGGAGAAGGCGATGAACTCGAAGAAAGAAACGGGAGTGTTTATTGATTCCGAAACATCTTCTTTCTGGACCGAGATTGTTTCAGGGTATTCCTAGTAGACGTTCTTCGGCCGAATAGTTGATGAAGGGTCCGCTCATCAAGGTGCTGTTGCCAATTATCGCAATGTTTCCCTCTTGAGTTCTTATCAACGTCGACCTCAGACCCACCCTGACAACTGTTCCCCTTATCCCGCTGTACGAGATTACATCGTTCAATCGTAGGGTCTTGTCAGAGAAAAGGAGCACCCCCGCAATAATGTTGGAGAGAGTTGCCTGCAGAGCTAAGGAAATTGTGAGGCCTGCTAACCCTGTGACGGTTAAAGCTTGAAATTCAGAGGCTATTCCAGTAATTATCAGGACAGCAGCGACGGCGACTACAATCCAGGCTATCCGGACGCCATCCCGGATATTCCTGATGAGCTGCTTGGAAGCGCCTGCTTTTCTGGCTAGAGCAGTAAGTCCTCGACGAAAAAGCTCACCAACAATTGCCCAGAGGGTGACAACGCCAACGATCTGGAATAGAATTGTAAGGAGATCGGGCAACTCTCAGGCTTTCCCAAGGAAAAATGCCTATGTGGGGTTCGAAAACCTTGCCTTCCAATTGAAGATCCGCAGGATCCCTTGAGTCTACCAGATGGACACACACCGCTCCAACTCGACGACAGTAATTCTTGCAAAACTAACTGCATTTCAGTGCATCATTCAGATCGCCCTGTGACGATACATGTGGTACTACATTACCTGATTTTCAGTGACACCAGCCTTTGGTACGCCGTACCACGCGACTTTATGAGTCAAACCTTCGAGGGATGCGGAGAAGCTCGGGACCAAAGGGAGTATTCCTCATCGTCCTAGTCTTTGCCATAGCTGTAGCTCCAGACCAAATCCCCAGCGCCGCCGCACCTTCGACCCAGCAACCGGCAACCTTCTTCTTCCACAAACAAGGCACGAAGACCCTAAACACGATAACCACAAACTTATGGGCCAACACAACCAAGTCTTGGTCCGCCACCAACCAAAACGAGCAGAGAACGGTTTCGAGCAGCACCCCTGGAATCTGGCACTTTTACTCGCAACCCGCGTTAGCCGGGAACACCACCCTGACAGCGCCCCTAACTTTTGTTCTGTACTTTTCCTCTTCTTCAGGCACCGGGACGGGTACGGTGATCACTGGCAACCTAAACAAGATCACGTCTTCAGGCTCGGTAATCTCCTTGGCTGTTGGCAGCCTCTCCAGCGCGCCGATATCATCGACCCTCACGGGGTACACTATCGCCATTACTAGCAACACGTACCAAATCGAGACAGGCGCGATACTCGACTTCGCAATAACTGTCAACATCCCCGGTAGCACCAGCCGGACAATCAGTCTCTATTATGACGCACCGTCAAATTCCAGCGAGGTCTCAATTACTTTCCAGCAACGCGTTGGAATCACGTCCTATTCGAGCTTCAACGAGACGGGGGTCCAGACCGGCTTCTTCAGCAAAAACTGGACCGCGATCAGTCGTCAGGTTACACTCAGAGCGTCAATCTTTGATGCCCTTGGTCTGTACGACCTAGCGTCGATACGTGCAAATCTCACATCCCCGACCGGGTCCCTCCTCCTGACTAACACTCCTCTAGTCCCTGTCCAGGGAACCGACTTGGACTACGCTGGAACCTGGTCCCTCAACTGGACCTATTCCTCTAACGATCCGAGCGGAGGATACGGTTCAAGCTTGGGAGCCATTGACGATGGAGGACTGTACATGACAACGCAACTTTCATACGTCGTATTCGCATCATGGCTGCTCAACCTTATCCCGTTACCAGACACTGCAACCTACACCATCAAGACTTTCTGGCAAGGGTCTCTTGTGAATCAGACATCCTTCTTCCCAAGGTCCTCTCTAACCATCACTCTCCACCTCTCAATCTACCAGGTAGACTTCAGTAAAGTGTTCCAAGATGGAAACGGCAACCCTCTACCTCATCCCCCATCGAGTATCCAGCTCTCGTACCCGAACGGCACCTCCGCGAGCCTCGTTCCAACGGGAGCCTATCTATTGCCAGGAGGAACGTACTACATATCCACTGTCACCTGGATGGGTGTCAGTGTAGCACCTTCTCCCAACACGTTCAATCCGATGAACGGATTATCACCGGTAAGCCTTCAGATCTACGACCTTACCGTGCTAGTAGTAGGCCAGGACGGCAGTGCAACTGCTGGCGTGACAGTTTCGCTAACGCTCGCAGGCGAGACGATCATCCAGAACACTACTGGAAGCAACGGTATTCTGGTTCTTCGCGATCTTCCCAAGGGACAGTACGTGATAGAGGTCAGCGGTCAATCGCAGACAGTCCGAAGCACTGTCGACCTTTCTCAGAATACGAGTAGTAAGATTCAGTTCAGCCCCGCCCCATCATCCTGGGTCACGCAATCTCTGGACTGGATACTCTTGGGTGCAGCTGTCGGTGGCCTCTTAGGATACGGGGAGTTCTACAGGAGGAAGCACCCCTACAAAGAGGAACCACTCGAGTATCTGAACAGTCTAACCTCGGGAGGCTTCCACGACGGCGACGTTGTTCTGATCGAGGGCGACACAGGAGCTGGCAAAACGACAATTTGCGAAGAGCTAGCCTACAAGTCCCTTCAATCTGGAAACCCGGTCGCATACTTGACCTACGACAAGCCTGAGAGCACTAGACAGCGAATGAAAGATTTCCACTGGGACACATTTGATTATGAACAAAAACAGCAATTCCAACTCATAGGCTGCGAGCTGACAAAGACTCTAGGGGAAGAGCGCGGCCTCGGAGTTCTGGAGAACTTCTATGATACGACAGCGCTAGACCTCACAATATCCACCGCGCTTTTCCAGCTGAGCAATGAGAAACCAGTTGTCCTAGTTGACGCCGCGTACCAGCTTGTTGAAAGGGCGAGGCTCAACGGCCTGGCAAACATGGTGTTGGATACCTCTACTCGGATCAAGAAAATGAAGGGTAAGTTCTTCATTGCCGTGAGGAAGACTGACTCAAAATCGGGTCTAGCGGAGCTAGAGGCGGCGGTAGACTCGATCATAACACTTGACACGACCACTGATGAGGGACAGATGTTCACACAACTCACAGTGAAGAAAATGAGGGGACGAAAATTCGACAACCGACCCGTAAAAATCAAAGTTCACCCAGGAAGAGGAATAGTGTTCCTGGTTCCCAAGACAGCCAAACATAAGCACGTGCCCACGACGCTTGAGTCCATGGTTAAGCTAGGAAAAAGCTGAGAAAGAATCTGTGAGAATCGAAAATAGAATGCCCAATTACTCCAATCATTGGACTAGAAAGATCTGACAGCAGAATGTATCAGCGACGAGAGGAGGCTTAGGATTGACCTATGGCTTTGTTCTCTTGGGGTGGCTTCAACCCGTGAAAGATCTTGTAGAGGGAGAGGTCGTAGGCGATCTTTAGTCCCCCTGCAATAACGAAAGGAGCTCCTAGCCACAGCGCCGCAATTGTGTACCCCGCCAGAGAGGGGCTAGGAGTTTGGGCAATACTTCGGGATACATTAGTGAACCCGGCTGCGGGGGTACGGTCGGCCTCTGGTACTACACTCATCACGTATGATTGTCGGGCAGGAACATCCATTTGGGATAGAGACTGCCGGGAGAGAAGTAGACCAACAGCGATTGGGACTGAAGATACGAATGGTATCATCGCCAAGAGGAGATTTGACGGGATGTGAGTATATACCATGGTCTTGATCAAGCCGATCTGGCGCGCGATCCGTTCGGCAACCAAGAACGAGATTGCTGTTATGATCTGTGTCCCTGCGAACAGCAATCCTAACGAGTCAAGCGACAGAAGATATCTCGTGTAGAAATAGTACGAGAGTATGCTGATGCCCACAAAGCCTCCACCGAACGAGTCCAAAGCGAACAATGCTGACAGTCTTTTTACAACTGGCTTCGACGCCTCAGACAAGACGCTGATACTCGGGGAGGTGGTCTTTTCCTTCTCGACCTTTGTCGATAGTCTGGAGTAGAGATATGCTCCTAGCAAGCCTGACGCGAGATATGCCATGAACAAGGGCCGATATCCTCCTATGCCGGGACCGATGTATTGAGGTAGGCCGGCTAGAAGGGCTCCGGCTGAAGATGAAACGTACCCGACGAGATTGTAGACGCTAAACCCCAACGTTCTCCGCCTGCTATCAGACGCGCCTGGAAGAATCGCCTGTTCCAAGGTCAGAAAAGGGCCAACTTCTCCCGCTCCCACAGTCATGTTGCCAACGATCCCGGCAGCTACGGGCGCCCACAAAGAATCAGAGGAGAAGAGAAGAGCGCCTGCCATTGCGTCAGTAAGGGCGAAGAAGATCAATGTCCGCTTGCGGCCAAAGCGGTCAGCGAATACGCTCGCGACGAGAGTGTAGATCGCACTGGAAGCAACGGTCAAGGCCAAGACTGCGCCAATGAGAAAGGCGTCGAGACCTAGCTGGCTCAGGTAGACTGAGAATAGGACTCCTAGGAAACCGTAGGGGACGGTGCGGACCGCTTTCTCGATGAGGATAACTTTTCCGTCTTTAGTCATCCAGTTGAAAGGCAAAGAGCTACCCGTTTCGTGTTATGCTAGGTCCGGGATTTGGATTTCTTCTACTAACGAGAGGGACACTGCGCCAATCTTCATTCCATGAGGCATGAGTCTCGACAATAATCGATTCCTCAATTGCCCGCAATCGGTGAGTTAGCTTATGTGTAGATGTTCTATCTATGCATATCATCTTTAGGTGTCAAATGAAATGAAATGGGTAACCCGAGAAAAGGCCAAGGTTGACCGGATAGCCTGTCCCTGGCTGATCAAGAAGTTCGTAGATAAGAATCCAGAATTCCTCTTTGTCCCCCCGGAAAACATACCACAGGTGGTGAAGGAAACCGGGGCTATTCCTTACGATGCGAAAGGGATTGAATTAACGCACTACAAAGAAGAGGGCAAAGAATACGTCAGCTTCGACGCGATTATCAGGAAATACAAGCTCAAGGATCCTGCGCTATTGGAACTGGCGAAGATAGTCAGAGGAGCAGATGCAAAGATTCCGGATGCTCCAGACGAATCAGCTGGTCTGGAAGCTGTGGCGCACGGTTTCCGAAACCTTGCGAAAGACGACTTCGACAACATGAGACTCCAGTTCCCGACTTATGATGCGCTCTACAAGTACTGCCAGCTAAAGGTTGAGGGGGCACAGAAGCTCGAGTACAATGTTTCGCAGCCCGCAAGATAGGGTCTCAGCATTACCCTCCGACATCTAGGACACATCGAACTTCCCAACCTCAAAACAACTCTCCTCCAACACGGGTTTGCAGGTTAGCAGGTAAAGTTCTGGGTAACATTTGCATCAGAGGAACTGAAAGTGCTCGGAGAAGCAGAGCACGTATGGGTCCCGAAGTAGGGACCCGATGTCATGTTCAACCACTGAACCATGACCGAGTACGAGTCTCCAATAGGAAGATAGATCCCATAGGATCCGTTAGAGGTAATACCGGAGCTAACGTTTCCAATCGCGGCACTGTTGAATATGATCTGGTCGGGGTTCCCATGAAACGGGCTGCTAAGGGTGACGGTTCCTGTTAGAAGGGTGACGTCGGGAGGTATCGGAAACGAAAAACCAATCAGTCCTCCGACGAGGAGACCAATTATGCCTACCGCAATGATTGCTAGAGTGTATTTTCTATGACTATGCGATTGGCCTCCTGAGGGAATCATAGATCCCCGTTGTGGGTAAGAATAGGCTGGCGGGTAGCTTCCGGTCGGCATCGTTGGACCCGCAGAGACCTGTCGAAGGTCTGTGCCGCAGGACGGGCAGTACGCGGTGGTTGGCTGAACCTCTTTTCCGCAAATAGGACAGTTAGGCATTGAATAATTTCAATGAGCCAGCATACTTCAGCATTTTCCTAGGTTAAGTGTCCTGGGCTATCCGCGATATTGTTCCGTTGACATTCCCAGTCGATTATTAGGAGAGCGCTTTGTCTCCAAGATCTCGGAGCAAAGCGGCCGCGGACCCGGCAGATGGCCTGTGCCGAGGGTCCTTGTCCAACATTTTCTTCAGGACAGGAACCGATGGTGCGAGCTTGGCGATTCTATCGAAATCAGGGTTGAATGAGTTCCAAGCCGACTTCAGCTCGTTCGCCGTTCTCCCAGATCCGGGGTTGCTTGTCATCGTGTTCATCAACTCGATGAGCTTCTTGGAATTCACAGGGGTCTTCGTCAGCATATTGTATAATGTAGCTCCTAGAGCGTAGATGTCCATGGAAGATGCCGTGCTGTCTCCAAGGACTTGTTCGCCGGGAGCGTATTCGGATGTGAACTGGCCGACTTTCCCTCCGATACGAACGGCGGAACCGAGGTCAGCTAGCTTCGGGACAAGAGTTGCAGACTTCATCTGGTTCCTCATCTCTTGTCCAGTGGCGGGGGGTTTGAGGTTGAACAGAATGTTCTGGGGTTTGACGTCAAGGTGTACGAAACCCGCGTTGTGAATCGTCTCTAGCCCGGTCGCGATCATGTAACCGATGAGCATGACTATACCGCCCCATTTCTCGGAATAGTACAGCGAGTCGTAGGACGGGTCTTCAAGAAGTCCTTTGGCGGCGCCGCCCTTCATCAACTCCATTACTATTGCGGGGGGACTACGCAGATACAATTGCGTATCGCCTCTCACGATCTCCTGAATGTTGAGTCGATCCACCAAGATTCCTCTGAGCTGGACCACGTATTTCGACTGCTCGGACAACTCCAAGAGTCGAGTGGCCTCTGACATGGTCTCTTCTAGGGCAGCCGCACCCGTCCCGGTTCTGAGGATTGGAATCTTTATCGCCATTTCAGTACCTGCCTGCCCAAAGCTGGCGCGGAAGACATAGCCGGTGAGCCCAGTGGCCAGGTGCTCTGTTATCTTGTAACTGTGAACTTCCTGGCCAACCCAAACTCTAGGGTCCCAATTATCCAAGCGCGGAAGGGTTCCCTTGACAAAGGGTATCGGAGGACGTGGAGGGAGTTGCACAGGTGAGGGCATTACTGGAGCTGGGGGAGGCGGACGAATCTGAGCTGGCGGATGTGATGCGGCAGGAGGAGGACTCGATTGAGGCGATTGGACGTCGAAGGAAAACGATTCGTTGGCTGTCTGGTGTTCCTTGCTCGTAGCAGTAACATGAACAGCGTAGTTGCCTGAACCGCCAGGCCTATAGTGAGCGCTATACTCTCCAAACGAAACCTGTGATACCTTCAGGGACTCGGTCTTACCTCCAGGCCTTGTGATTGTCGCTACGATTCTAGCCATCTTCTTTGCATGTCCACTAAATTGCGTGGCGATCTTGATTGTCTGTTCTTTGCCCTGTCGAACAATCGGTGCTCCCGTTATGGTAATTGTTGGTCCAAGGCTGGGTCCCGACGAGATTCTTTGTGCGAGATTGGTAGAGCCAGCTCCAACCAACGCCAATGCAGGCAAGAACCCCAGGGATGAAACGAACGGGTAGAGCTGGTTAAGATCTCGAGAAGCAACAAACCCGAGGACGGCCAATAGGTTGAAGGTGAAGAAAGCCGTAGGCATCATTGACATCGAGAGATTCTTGGTCCGCCACACTTTGTCGAGGAAATGGAAGAGAACCATCTGGGCAATGTTGGCGGCTACACCGAGCGTGATGAAGAACAGTATAGTGAGCGAGTCAACTGACAAAGCTGAACCGGCCTTCAAAGCCGACCCCAAGCCCAGCCCAACCGCCAACGCGACAGACGCAACGACATTTGCCTTGATCATCTTGTAAGGCGTCGCCCGCGAAAAGAAGAGACCCGCCACGAGGACCGCGATTGAGGGGGGAAGGGCAACGAGGAGTAAGGATAGATCCCCAAACGACAGCGGCGACAGGCCTTGTCCAGCGACTGAGTGTCCAATGACATAAAGAGAAGCGAGAAACGAAACAACGAATCCGACCCCGACCCTTGGAATCCCGCCTCTCAGATCCAGAGACGTCAGAACGCCGAGGCTGATCAGCCCGATGATGTATGCTGAGGGATCCCCTTGTATTCCTAGACCGAAGAGGAAAGCGATAGGCACAGAGAGCACTACGGTGAGGAACGGTCCGAAAGAGTCCCGCGTGAAGGGAAGCCTGCGGGCTTTCTTCAACTGCGGCAACGCGGAGCATGCGCCTTCCTAAAGGTAGACTTGCCATACTCAGATTCCTAGTAATCAACGGTGTGACCGACACCCGGCGGTTTTCGTTCCAGCGCAATTACATGCCCGCAACGCAGTAGAACCGAAGAGTGCAGCCATGAAGCGTCCATCTATGAAGCGTAAGACGAAGCAGAAAGACCCTGATCTGGATGCGGAGTCCGCGGAGACTCTAATCTGGACGTGCTCAGCGTGCGGGGCCGACAATCCTGACTCTAAACAATCATGCATATCATGCGGTGGAGCCAGAGCTGGAGACACGGCGACCCCGAAGGCCCCAGAACCAGTTGAAGAACAGGAACCCAAAGAACTCGAAGAACCCGAGCCACTAGAAGCTTCAGAACCGGAGAAGACAGATGCTGAGGAAACACCTCCTGAACCGACAATTTTTTCTTTCGACACCAGTGAGAAGAGTCCGGAGCCCCCATTACCAGAACCTGAAATTACCCCCTTCCTCCCAACCCCTACCCCATACACCCCATTCAGCCAATCGCCAGCCATACCGAAGATCGGACAGGGACGATACTACATGGTTTTCGTGAACACTCCCGCACAGTCCCTTATCAAGTCAAAGGTCCCGATCGAATTCGACGACTTCCCAGTCGTCAGTATCGGTCGGAGTCCAGAAAATGTGGTCGTAATCCCAGACCAGGAAGTTTCGAGAAAACACGCAGAACTCACAATGGACGGAGCCAGGCTGATGCTGAAGGATCTGAACAGCAAGAACGGCACGTTTCTCTACAACGGAAAGGAGTTCCAGCAGGTTCACGATAGCGTCGAGGTTAAACCGAACAGCATAGTAAAGTTCGGTACCGGCACTATCGTGAGGCTTACCAGTGAATGATTGAGGCCCTGGAAACTTTCCAGCTCATCGGCGAGGCAAAGGAGAAAATGGGAAAACCGCTCCTCGAGCCCAGAGAGGTAAACAGAGTCATCTTCGTCGGAGACACTCATACGGCGATCGATGTTACACAAACGGTCTTCGACAAGTTCTACGGGGATGCCGACCTAGTCGTGTTCCTGGGCGACTACGTTGACAGGGGAAACACCGGCGTAGAAAACCTGGGCCTTATTGCTTCAAAGTTTCTAGAGGACCCTAACAAGATCATAATGTTGAGAGGAAATCATGAGAGCCCTCTCACTAACCCCTACTATGGCTTTCTCGAAGAGGTTACAGAGAAGTTAGGAGAGGCCAGCTATGACAGTTTCAAGGAGTTCTTCCAAGCCATGCCATACGCCGTTGTAGTGAACAACTATCTATGCCTCCACGGAGGAATAGCCACCACACTTGACACCGTCTCTCAGATAGCAGACTTACCATTCCCTGACCTAAACCCCGACGACCCCATTGGGTTCCAACTACTCTGGAACGATCCTAGAGACATGATCGAGGGCTTCTTGCCTAGCGTAAGAGGAGACGGGGCATACTACTACGGAAGCGACGTGACTGAAAAATTCCTAGCTAACAACTCGCTAAAGGGAATCATCAGAGGCCACGAGGTCGTTGACGGATTTAGAGAAGACCTCGATGGAAAGGTGATTACGATATTCTCCAGCAAATATCACGGCGGAGCCGCAGGTGTATTGATTCTCGACGGTGATAAGATGGAGCAGGTCAGACTGTGACGCTATCGGCAAGAACGGAACTCAGCCACTCATACTCGTTCGACTCCAAGATAGACGCAATATTCAAGATTACACTCGTTGCAGAGAAACGCACTGAAGCGAAAGGGTTCCATCACATAATAGTGCTCGACACGAGTAAGTCGATGGACGGCCAGAAAATCGAGCTGGCAAAGAACGGCGCTCAGGAATACGTGAAGAGCATCCCCTCGGGAAACATAGTTTCCGTCGTCCTGTTTTCAAGCACAGTCCAAGCCTACCCAGAAACCCGTCTTTCAGAGGTTCTTCCCAAGATCAGAGCCTCAGGTTTGACTGCTCTCTACGCCGCGCTACAGTCAGCGTTCGAAATAGCACAAAAGAGCAGACTCCCGGGATGGATCGTACTCCTGACTGACGGCGAACCCACAGACGTTACCAAGCCCGAACAGTACTCAAAGCTAAAAATGCCGACCGGATTTCAGATGATCGAGTTCGGAATCGGAGCAGACTACAACCAGTCAATTCTGAAAGCTCTCGCAGACGCATCTGGCGGAATGCTCCACAACATCACCGACGCTCAAAAACTCAAGCTCCCCAGCCTCATGCAGGAGAGCGCGGTAAACGAGGTTGGCGCCAGAAACATAAGCGTCGATTTTGGAACCCCTGATGTCAAGATTCTCAACTACAAAGGACCCCCCGTTACGATCAACGCGGTAGAAACAGTCGCGAAGATCTGGGGTCGAGTCCAGATACCCGCCGGGTTCAACGGACGACTCCTCAACATCCAAATCACGTACGCTGACACGATCGATGACAAGAAGAAGACGATCAACGCCCCGGTTGAGGTCAGACTGGCGAAAAACGACGAGCAATTCGCAGAGGGAATCAACAACAACCTCGTCTCAGAATTCACATACTACCAAGGATTAGAGGAATACTACCAGCACCTTGCCGCGGGGCAGTTGAAAGAAGCAACCAAGACGATGAACCAATTATCTGCAAACGCAGAGCAAACACGAC
>WNGE01004913.1_pt1 | contig 19712 bp, 17 predicted proteins | sample 5400651 | NCBI WGS metagenome assembly WNGE01 (sample SAMN13153370, study PRJNA577476) | soil metagenome | isolation source: 60 cm soil or saprolite under grassland replicate 2 | place: USA:California | collected 2016-06-15
CTCCACGGCATTGGCTCCGCCGAAGAAGAGGTTGCGCTCCTTCCATTGCGTCAGGCGCTCGGGCGCCACCCCGCGCAGGTCGACTCCCTGCTCGGCGTGGACCACGGCGTCGTCGAGATGGATGCGCGGCGCATCCACCGCGTCGTGCACGTTCATGCCGCGCGCCAGCGAGTTGACGACGACCTGCATGATCGCCCCGCGCAGCCGCGCGCTGCCGGCGCTGCCGACCACGAGCCGCGTACGCCCGTGGTCGAAGCAGATGCTGGGCGCCATCATCGACGTCAGCCGGCTGCCCGGTCGGTGAAGGCCCGCGAGGTCGGCCTCGCCGAGCATGTTGTTCAGAGAGAACCCGGTGCCCGGAACAACGACCCCGGAGCCGGAGCCGGTCGAGCAGGACAGCGACGCCGCATTTCCGTCCGCGTCGACGACGGAGATGTGCGTCGTCATCGACGGCGCATCGACGAGCCGGCGCGCCAGGCCGCCGCGGTACAGCTGCGAATGGAACAGCCGGTCGCGCACCGCGTTCTGCTCGCGCATCGTCTCGAGAACGTCGGCTGCTTCGAAGCGCCCGCGCCGCTCGAGCAGCCGCAGGCCGTACGCGATCAGCACGCCGCCCGACGAGGGAGGCGGATTCGACGCGAACTCGTGGGCGCGAAACGTCGTCGTCACAGGCCTGCGCGTGATCACGCGGTAGCCCGCGAGGTCGGCCGGCGTGATCTGCGGCGCCGCTTCGCAGAGAGCGCGCGCGAAGTCTCCCTCGGACAGAAACGATGTCCCCTCGTCTGCGATTCGCTCGAGTGTCGACGCGAAGTCGACGAAGCGGAGCAGCTCGCCGACGCCCGGCGTCGGACCGACGATCGCCGACAGGATGTCGTGCAGGTACGCCTGGGTCGGCGTCACCACGACGCCGAGGCGCGCGAGGGCCACCGCGGGAGCGACGAGCTCGTGCCACGGCAGCGAGCCGAAGCGCCGGTGCGCGTGCTCGAGCCCGGCCGCCGCGCCGGGAACGGCGACGGACGCGGGGCCGATGAGGAACACCTGCGTCGTCTCGCTGTCGAACGGAACGTCGACCGCGCGCATCGCCTCCACGTCGGCGCCCCCGCTCGGCACCGTCACGAAGAAATCGAGCACGCGCGTCGAGCGGTCGCGCGCGCGGTGGACGAGCATGAAGCCGCCGCCGCCCGGGCCCGTGAGCGGCGACTCGGTCACCCACGAGGCGAAACCGGCGGCAACCGCGGCGTCGACGGCGTTCCCGCCCTCCGCGAGCACGCGCGCGCCGACCTCCGCGGTGACGGGATGACCCGCTGCGATTGCGCCACGCATACTCTCGGGAGTATGCGCACGTCGAGAGCCCGCCTCGCTCTTGCCGGACTGTCCACGCTCGCGGTCGTCGCCGTGGGAGCGACGCCGCAGCTGCTGGGCTCGCACGTCGGCACCGCGTTCGAGCGGCTCGAGGACGCGCGGCCCGAGTGGCTCTGGACATCCGGGTTGCTCGTGGTCGTGGCGCTCGCCGCCTGGGCGCAGGCGTGGCGGAGCGTCATCCGCTCGTGCGGCGGAGAGGTCGGACGGGCCGACGCTGTCGCGCGCTACGCGATCGGCTCCGCCGTCAACACGTTCGCGCCCGCGCGGCTCGGCGACGTCGTGCGGATCGCGCTCTTCTCGCGCACGCTCGACCATCCGGAGCGTGCGTGGACGAGCGCCGGCGCGTACACGACGATCGGCGCAGTGCGGACGCTCGTCGTCGCCGTGCTGCTGGTCGCGGGCTACGCCGCCGGTGCACTGCCGCTCTGGCCGCTGCTCGGCACGCTCGTCTGCGTCGGCGCCGCCGTGGTGGTCGCCGTGCTCGCGCGACGGCGGAATCCGCACACCCGCGTCGCGCACTTTTTCGACGCGTATCGCGAGCTCGGGCGCGTGCCGCTCCAGGCTGCGCCGCTGCTCGGCTGGATGGTTCTCTCGACTGCGGCGCGCGTCGGCGCCGTTGCGGCGATCGGCTCGTCGCTCGGCGTCCACGGTTCGCTCGGCGCCGCGATGCTCATCGTGCCCGCGATCGACGCGGCGTCGCTGCTGCCGCTGACGCCCGGGAACATCGGCGTCGCGAGCGGCGCCGTCGTCGTCGCGTTGCACGGCTACGGCATCGGTGCGGACACCGCGCTGACGATCTCGCTCGGCCTGCACGCCGTCGAGGCCGTCGTCGCCGTCCTCTGCGGGACGGTCGGCCTGCTTGCCGTGGTCGGCCGGCGCCCGCCGGAGGCGGAGCGCGCCGTCGCCCTGCCGTGACGTTCCAGCTCGTCGCGCGCACCGGGCATCCCGACTTCCTCGACCTCCCGTGGAGCGAGCCGCTCGAGAAGTGGGATTCGCCGCGCTTCGTGGACGTCGCGCGCGGGATCGGCCGCCACGTCGTGCGCTTCGTCGATTACGACGGCTCGCTCTATGCGCTGAAGGAGCTGCCGCCGCGGCTGGCGCAGCGCGAGTACCGCCTGCTTCGCTCGCTCTCCGAGTTGGGGCTGCCCGTCGTCGAGGCGGTGGGCGTCGTCAGCGAGCGCGGCGCGAGTGAGGAGTCGGTGCTCCTGACGCGCTACCTCGACTACTCGCTGCCGTACCGCCTCGTCCTGACGCGTGCGGTTCTCCCGGCACCGCTCGAGTTGCTGCTGGACGCGTTCGCGGAGCTGCTCGTGCGCCTGCACCTGGCCGGGTTCTTCTGGGGCGACTGCTCGCTGTCGAACACGCTGTTCCGCCGCGATGCGGGCAAGCTCTCCGCGTACCTCGTCGACGCCGAGACGGCCGAGTTGCACGAGCAGCTCTCCGACGGTCAGCGCACGCACGATCTCGAGGTCGCGCGCGAGAACCTCTACGGCGAGCTGCTGGACGTCGGCAACGAGGAGCCGTTCGAGCTCGCCGAGCAGGTGCTCGCGAGCTACGAGCGGCTGTGGAGCGAGCTGACGCATGAGGAGGTCTTCTCGCGGGACGAGCGCTTTCGCCTCGAGGAGCGGCTCCGGCGGCTGAACGAGCTCGGCTTCGACGCGGCGGAGGTCGAGCTGCTCGGCACCGACGAGGGCTACCGGCTGCGGCTGCGCTCGCGGGTCGTGGAGCCGGGACATCACCGGCGGCGGCTGCTGCAGCTCACGGGTCTGCGGGCGCAGGAGAACCAGGCGCGCCGGCTGCTCGAAGACCTCGACGTGTTCCGCGTGGATCTCGACGAGAAGGGCGAGCCACCGATCTCGGACAGCGCGCTCGCCGGACGCTGGCTGAACGAGGTGTTCGAGCCGGCGATCGCGTCCATCCCGGCGGAGCTGTGGGGGAAGCGCGAGGCGGCGGAGCTGTACCACGAGCTGCTCGAGCACCGCTGGTACCAATCGCAGCGCAAGGGCGGCGACGTCGGCCGCGAGGAGGCGGTGCGCTCGTACGTCGACTTCCTGCGCTCTTTGCCGGACGAACGGCGCGCGATTCTCAGTGACGACGTCTAGCTTCGCTCTCGCGGCGACGGATCTCGTCCGCGAGAAGCTTGTACTCGGACACCATGAGCTTGTCCCTCGGTCGCCCGGCCGCCTCCTTCATTGCGATCAGATGATCGATTGACGAAACCGCGATCGTCACCCCGCCGATGTCGTAATTCGTCGACGCGTCACGCAATACCTCATAGCGAGGCGCGCCGGCGGGGTCGCCGAGTATGTCGAGCGATCCGAATCGCGTTTCGAAGGTGAAGTTTTGACCGGCAGCGAGCGTTCGCGCATCGAGATGGGACGACACGTCCTTTGGGGCACCGCGGAGTGACGCGCCGAGCTCTGTCAGCCCGCGCGCCAAACGTTCGAGGTTTTCGTTCGAGCGCTCGTAGACGACGTCGACATCGCCCGTCTGGAACGCTGACCCGAGGACGACGCCGGCGAGACCGCCTGCGAGCACGAAGTCCACCTCGTGCCTTACAAGCACTTCAAGAATCGGCCGCGGATCGAAATCAGGTTGCAATGCGCACGGTTCGCGCGAAGCGAACGAAAGCGACGTCATCGGCAACGCGTTGAGCCGGCGTCCGGTCGAGCTTCGCTTGGATGAGCGTCAGGTCGTGACCCCAGTCGACCGGCTTCGCCTCGAGCTCGAGTTCCTCACCGAGGAGGTCGAGCAGGTGTGCGAGTGTCGCCACGGATGGCGAGACGGTGTCCCGCTCGATCCGCGAGATCGCTGCCTGGCTGGTCAGCGCGCGGGCGGCCAGCTGCTTCTGCGTCACACAATGACGGCGCCGGGCATCGCGGAGAAGTTGCCCGGAAGTCACGGCAAGAATATATCAAATCTGATGTATTACCGACAGACCGGTCGAAAAGGGCTCGGCCGCGCAAGTCATTAGGTTCTTTGCGGACATGCACGAGGGACAGTCCCTGAGCCATGGCCTAAGCGCCCCTGTCCGAGGGACTGTCCCCGGGACATGGCGCTGAGGGCCTTGGCCGGCGAGGTCGCCATCGGCCGCCGCACGGCGCAGCTGTCGCTCGCCTGGCGCGATGCAGTCGCGCTAGGCACCCTCGCCGGCGCGATCGGCGCCGCGCTCCTGTGGCTCGGGCCGCCGGGCGCGGACACGGCTGCACACCCGTCGCGGCCGCCGCCTTCGCGCGGCTCGTCCAATGGATGCCCGCGACGCTCACGTTCGCCGTCGTCTGGGGCCTGTACGCGCTCTCGGGGGCGTACCCGTTCATGCTCGGCGTCGCGTTCGCGCTACTCGCCCTCCTGTCGCGGCGCACGTGGCTCTTCGCGCTTCTCGCCGCGCTCGCGTGGGCCGCAAGCCCGCTCGCGGTGCTGCTGCTCGCGGTTGTCGTCGTCGGCCTGCGCCGCTGGCGCGCGGCGGGATTCGTCCTCGCGTTGATCGCGTTCCAGATCGTGCTCGCGCACCTGTACCACGGGCGCGGCCACTTTCCGTTCCCCTGGGGGGAATGGATCGCGGCGATCGTCTTCGCGGGCGGCGGCACGATCGTCGCTTGCGGGCCGATGCGCCGGATCTTCGCCGCGTACCTCGCGTTCGTGCTGCTCGCGTTCGCCTTCCAGTCGCAGCTCGGAGAGAACGCGGCCCGCCTGCGGTACATGGCGATCCCGCTCTCGCTGCTCGCCGTGCGCCGGCGGCCCATGTGGGTCGCCGTACCGCTCGTCGCGCTCTGCGTCTCCTACAACCTGTCGCCGCTCGCGTGGAACTACGTGAAGGGCGCCGACGAGCGCGCGAACCACCGCTCGTACTGGGCGCCCGCGCTCGCCTTCCTGCGCGCGCACCGCGATCCGAACTTCCGCGTGAACGCGCTCGACACGGTGACGCACTGGGAGGCGGTCTACCTCCCGGAAGCGGGCTTCCCGATCACGCGCGGCTGGTACCGCCAGGACGACTTCCCGGAGAACGAGATCCTCTATTCAGACGAGCTGAACACGACGACATACGTGCGCTGGCTGCACGAGCGCGGCGTGCGCTACGTGCTCGTCCCGGCCGACCGGCTCGACTCCAGCTCCAAGCGCGAAGCGCAGGTCGCGGCCAAGTTGCACTTTGTCACAAGGCGCGGGGACGTCTCGATCTACGAGGCGCCGCGGCCGGTGCCGATCGCGCCTCACGCGGAGATTCTGCGCCTGACGCACGAGGGCGTGACCCTGCGCGTGCCGCGCGCAGGGCGCTACGCCCTCGCGATCCGCGGGCACGAGACGTTCGTCGCGCCCGGCGGCGGGATCTTCACGCTCGACTTTTCGTAGCTAGGTCTGCCCGCCGATCCCGCAGTTCGCGGTGTCCGTGTTCGTGTAGAGCTGCTGCAGCTGCGCGCCCGAGCTCGAGTAGAAGTTCACGAGCGCGTACCAGTCGTGCGGCGTCGTCGTCGGAACGAGCGGCCCGGCGGTCATGAACGCCTTGTTCCCCTGGATCGTCGCGTCCGTGGTGAAGATGAAGATGCCGTCTTCGTACCAGTTCGCGAAGACCTGGCCCACCTTGACGTGCTGCCACGACGCGGTGATGAAGAACTGGCAGGAGCTGTCGTTCGTCATGACGGCCGAGTAGCTCGGGGCGGGCGGCGTGGCGCCCGCGGGGCTCGCAGCGACGACGCCACACGCGAGCGCCAGCAGACACAGACGTGTCCTCATCTGAACCCCTCCTTTGTCGCCGCGACTTTAACTCTGGAGGAAGCTCGGCGGGCCGAGCGGAGCTTCGCCGCGGCTCACGCCCGCGTACGTCCGGCGCCTTGGCGCGCCGAGGCCGGTCGCGATCACCGTCACCCACACCGAGCCCGTGAGCGACTCGTCCACGGTCGCGCCGAAGATGATCTGCGTGTCGTCGGTCGCGGCCCCGCGGATCACCTCCGCCGCCTCGTTCACCTCGATCAGCGACAGGTCGTCGCCGCCGGCGATCGAGAGCAGGATGCCACGTGCGCCCGTCAGCTCCGTCTCGATCAGCGGCGAGCGGAGCGCGCGCTCCGCCGCCTCGCGCGCGCGGTTGTCGTCGCTCGACGAGTAGCCGATGCCCATCAGGGCGGTCCCGGAGTCCTGCATGATCGTGCGCACGTCTGCGAAGTCGAGGTTGATCAGGCCGGGCATCGTGATCAGGTCGCAGATGCCCTGCACGCCCTGGCGGAGGACGTCGTCGGCGATCCGGAACGCCTCGACCATCGACGTCGACTTGTCGAGCACCTCGAGCAGCCGGTCGTTCGGGATCACGATCGTCGTGTCGCATGCGGCGCGCAGCGCCGTGGTTCCCGCGTCCGCCTGCGCGCGCCGTTTCGTCCCCTCGAACTTGAAGGGAAGCGTCACGATGCCGACGGTGAGCGCGCCGAGCTCGCGCGCGATGCGCGCGATGACCGGTGCCGCGCCAGAGCCGGTTCCGCCGCCCTCGCCGGCGGTGACGAACACCATGTCGCTGCCGCGGAGCGCGGTCTTGATCTGGTCGTAGGCCTCCTCCGCGGCGCGGCGGCCGATCTCGGGATCGGCGCCGGAGCCCAGGCCTTGCGTGAGGTCGCGCCCAACGTGGATCTTCGTCTGCGCGTCCGACATCTGCAGCTGCTGGATGTCGGTGTTGACGGCGATGAACTCGACCTGCGAGACGCCCGCGTCCATCATCCGGTGCAGCGCGTTCAGCCCGGCGCCGCCGACGCCGACGACGCGGATGACCGCGAGGTACGACGCCGCATCCCCGCGGGGCGCGCGGAAGATGCGCGGCGCGGCCTCCGGCAGCGAGTACTTTGCAGCGGGAGGCAACTCCGGCTCCGGCGCGGGCGCGGGCTTCGGCGCGTCGGCACGCTTCTTCTTCGCCGGCGCGGGCGCGGGCTCGGGCGCCGGTGCGACGACGTTCTCGACCGACTCCTCCCAGGTGGGGACGTGCTCGACCGTCTGCTCGTGCGGCTCCTCCGGCGGCGGAGACTTCTTGCCCTTCCGCTTTCCCTCGGACTGCTTCTGCGCAGCCTCGGTCGCGCGGAACAGCTCCGCGAGCGGGCCTTCACGCATCGATGCGCGCTTTCGCGCCACTGCGGAGCACCTCCTTCGCCAGATCGCGGTACATCTCCGCGGCCTCGCTGGTCGGGTCGTACTTGAGGACGGACTCGCCCTTCACGGGCGCCTCCGCATAGCGGACGGTCTTGCGGATCTTCGTGTTCAACACGAGGTGCCCGAAGTTCTCCTTCAGGATCTCGACAGCCTCCTTCGAGTGCAGCAGCCGCCTGTCGAACATCGTCGGGAGGATGCCGACGACCTCGACGCGCGGGTTCAGGTTCTCGCGGATCATCGTCATCGTGTTCTCGAGCTGGACGAGCCCGCGCAGCGACAGGTACTCGCACTGCACCGGAACGATCACGCCGTCCGCTGCGACGAGCGCGTTGATCGTGAGCAGGCCGAGCGACGGCGGCGTGTCGATGAGGACGAAGTCGTAGTCGTCCCGGATCGGCGCGAGCGCCTTCTCGAGCGCACGTTCACGCCCGATCATCGACGAGAGGGAGAGCTCGGCGCCGGCGAGGTCGATCGACGAGACGGCGAGCGCGACCTCGCGCTGCTCGATCACGTCCTGGAGCGGGATCTTGTGCACGAGCACGTCGAACATCGAGCGCTCGATCTCGTCCGGGTTCAGGCCCTGGCTCATCGTCAGGTTGCCCTGCGGGTCGAGGTCGATGAGGAGGACATTGTGTCCCAGCTCGGCGAGCGCAACGCCGAGGTTCAGCGTCGTGGTCGTCTTCGCGACCCCGCCTTTCTGGTTCGCGAAAGCGATGACCTTGGCGATCGTCGGTCCTTTGCCGTTGCTCGTTCGAGTGTTCGGACGCTGAAGTAGGCGCGCAAGCCCCATGGCTTCGTCCTTTCTGGCCAACCTAGCAGAGTCCTTCCGCGATACAGCGCATGGTTACGAGGCTGCCGGACGGAGGCGCGCGCGGCGCTCTACGCGAGTTGCGCGGCCGGGTCATCCGACGGCACGAACTGCGCGACGGCGATGACGTTGCGATCGGGATCCGCGAAACACGCGACGCGCTCGCCCCATGCACGTTCCGCGAGAGCGCTCAGCGGCTGTCCGCCCGCAGCCTCGATCGACTCGACTGTCGCGTCCACGTCCTCGACCCTCAGATAGAGATAAGACGACGACACACGCTCGTCTCCGATCTCGACAGGCTGGGCGCCGACCTCCGCGGCGTAGCCGTCGCGCGCGTAGAGGCCGACTGCTCCACCCTGCGGGAGGAGATACTCGACGTAATTGCTGAAGCCGGCGACGAGCGGGTTGCGTTGCCAGCCAAACGCGCGATCGTAGAACTCGCGCGACCGGGCGAGATCGGCGACGCCGAAGATGACCTGCATCGGACCGAGTGTACTAGCGGGGCTCGCCGTCCCAGTAGTCGAGTGATTCGATGCGGCCGAGGACGCCCACGCCGCGCCAGGAGATCTTGTTCGAGCGCGGGTAGTAGGAGATGTCGTTCGGCTTGCGCGTGCCGTAGACGAGGCACGTCATCCCGTTCGGACCGGCCTTGATGAGGTGCGAGATGCGCGTGCCCGGCGGTCGCGCGATCACGTGCCCGGCGCGGATCGCGTGCGTCTCGCGCTCCGCTCCTCGCGACGCGGGGACCGGCGACGGCCACAGCTCGAGCGTGCCGTCGCCGTCGAGGATGACGAACGCCTCTTCCTCTTCGGAATGGCAGTGCGGGATCGCCAGCTCCGCGTTGGGACCGCGGATCGACCACTTCAGGCCCGTCTGAACCGAGCCGCCGGCCTCGGCGACCATCGCGTCGCCGTCCTCGTCCAGCTCGAGGTCCTCGAGCGCGACGACGTTCGGCGGACGCTCGCCCGGCTCCGCGAACTCGAGCTCGCCCACCTCGGCCTCGATCTCCCACGGGTTGTCGTAGCGGCCCTCGATCCACAGGTAGCCGAACCGCATCGCGCGCGAGCGCGGCAGCCAGCCGTACTCGACCGGATGGCGCGTCCCGAAGACGACGTACTCGAGGCCGTCGGGACCGGCGCGGATCGTGTGCTCCTCACGGTTGGCGAGATGGACGATCGTGTCGCCCTCGCCCACCTCGCAGACCTGCTCGTCCTGCCACAGAAGACCCGAGCCTGAGAGGACGAAGAAGATCTCCTCCGAGGCCGCATGCGAGTGCGGCGGCGTCGACAGCCTGCCCGGGTCGATGCGCACCCGGTTGACGCCGATCCCCTTGGTGCCGGCCGCGTCACCGAGCCCCTGCACAGTCAGGCCCATCGGAGCCCTCTCTATGTGACGGGACTCGACGTCGTCCCAGTGCGCGATCACACGTGGACTATTTCATCTGCCATCGCCTCCTTGCACCGCTCGACCGCCAGCTCCGCGCGTTCGTCTCCCTCTCTGCGCGCCCAGACCTCCGCCTCGCGGACGAGCTCGCGGAGCTCCGCGAGCAGCGTCGACGCCGGCGCGCGCTCGCGGTCGAGCGCCTCGATTCGGTTCAGCCTGTCGATGACCGCGCGCGCTTCGTCCACGCCTCGACGCTACCGGGGATCGTGTGTCAGCTTGCTGCCCGAAGTGCGAAATATCCCGCCGGCCGCGGCGCGAGGCCGACGAGCGAGGCGTCGAGCGACGCGAGCAGCCGGGCGCGGTCGCCGTGCATGACGACCTCGACGAGAGCGCGCCGGACCAGGTCCGGCGGCGGCGCGCCGGCCCTCAGCCGCTCGAGCAGCCGGCCGCATTCCTCCGGGCTCTCGCCGAGCAGCACCGCGGCCCGCAGAGAGGCAGCCCAGACGCCGTCCCCGTTACCCAGGAGATAGGTGAGCGACTCGCGCAGCTGCTCGGCGCGGAACGGGTCGGGCTGGAAGAGCGAGAGCTCCCAGCGGTCGAGCGCCTCGCCGAGCTCCTGGTCCTCGTCGGCGGCGAGCAGCCGGCCGCGCAAATCGGCGGCGAGCCGGCCGCGGAACTCGTCGAGGCGCGTCGGCTCGCCGTCCGGGGGAGTCGCGGCGATCGGAAGCACGGGGCGGATCCCGTACGGGCGCCAGTCCAGGCGCTCGAACAGCACCGGCCCGGCTGCAACGGGCCCGGCCGTCACGAGGCGGAGCGCCGTCACGGCGTCCGCGAGCTCGCCGGGTGCGTCCGGCGGCTCCGGCTCTCCCCTGCGCAGGCTGCGCTCGAGCTCGACCACCGCCAGTCGGTCGGGCTCACGGCCGAAGTCCGGCGGCAGCAGTCCCTGCGCCTCGGGCCAGTGCACGGCGAGCTCGCCCGTGGCCGCGTTGCGGACGCGCAAGCCGTCGCCGAGGTCGATCACGGTGCCTACGGAGATGCCGACGAGCGGCGCGACGGCCGCATAGGCATGGCCGTTTCCGAAGAGCGACTGCTCGAGCTCGGCGTATGCGTGATCGAACGCTGCGTCGTCCCAGTCGAAGCCGCCGCATGCCTCGGCGGTCGACATGAGCAGCGGGAGGACGACTGTGCGGAAGAGCGCCTCGTCCTCGTCGGCCCGCGTACCGGCATGCGCACGCGCGAAGATCCGCGCCGCCGGCTCGCCGCGCAGATCCTCGAGCGCGAGCCGCGCATCCTCTCGCTTGGCGAGCGCGGATGCGCGCGACTCGATGAACCTCCGCACGAGCGGGCGGTACTCGTACAGGGCCGGGCGTCCCACCGACTCGTGCTGCTCGAACGCGAACGGCAAGTCCTCGTCGACGAAGAGGCGGAACGCGGCGAGCGCGAAGCCGCGAAGAGAGCGATAGAGGTGCGGAGCGCGCAGAGCCACCGCGTTCCCTACTGCGCGCCGGGGCCCTCTCCTCTTTGACACGTCGGGCACCAGTAGGACATGCGGGCCGAGTCGCCGAGCGGCCACGAGCGGATCGTGTCGCCGCAGCGCGGGCACGGCCGGCGCTTGCGCCGGTAGACACGCGGGCCGCCTCGAGCGCCGTCGAGTCGGGCGTGCATCAGACGGGCGGCGGCGACGAGTGACGCGCGCAGCTCGTCGTCGGTCGCCTCGGCGAGCGTGAGCCACGGTGACACGCGTGCGTCGAAGAGCGCCTCGCTCATCCACTTGTTCCCGATCCCGGCGACGGCGCGCTGGACCTGCAGCGCCTCGCCGACGCGCATGCTCGGCGGCAGCGTGCGCAGGTTGGCGACCATCGCGTCGAGCTGCGGCGGATCGGCGAGGATGTCCGGCCCGAGCCGGAGGCGCGCTCGGTCGGTCAGCTCGAGCACGGGCCCGTGCCAGAGGACGGCCTCGTGCGCTGCGCCGCGCAGCACGAGCCACGGCTTGCCGTCGAGCTCGCGGCCGCGCTCCTGCACGCGCCAGCGTCCTTTCATCCTCAGGTGGCTGCGGAGCGTGACGCCGCCCTCGAAGCTCAGGAAGAGGTTCTTGCCCGCGGCCTCGACAGACTCGAGCCGCCGCCCGTCCAGGCGCTCGGCGACGTGCTTGACGGCCGCGCGGGGGTTCGGAGCCTCGACCTCGAGCCGCTCGCCGACGAGCACTTGGAGGCGCTGCGCCGCGCGTGCGAGTGCGTCACCCTCGGGCACGCGTCCAGTGTGTCGCAGTGACGAGGGCGCCCGCAGGCGCCCTCGTCGGTTGTCGCCGGCTCAGGCCGGGCAGGGGTTGGAGCTCAGCACGTTGCGGAAGTTGTTCGTTCTCGTCCGAATTGCGGGATTCGGATTCGGATAGAAGCTGAAGAGGAGCGGACCGAACTCCGCCGCCGAGTTTCCACCGAAGGTGTTCGTCGTCCCCTTGATGTTCGCGCCACCGAACTGCCAGACGCACGAGCTCTTGGAGTCCGAGTTCTGCGTCGACGCTTCGGTCGTGTAGATCGGGTAGAAGTTCGAACCAGGCGGCGGGTTGACGCAGTTCGTGCCGGTGAAGCGGTTGCAGCTCCCGCCGAAGTCGGCCGCCTCGATCCGCGGCAGGTCGGCCTCGAATGCCACGCGGCTGTAGTTCTCGGTCGCGTTGAAGAGCGGGCTCGAGAAGACCACCGGGCTCGGGTGGTATTTCACGTCCTGGCCCCGGTTCGGATTCGTCCCGGGCCAGACCGGCTGATACGACACGCCGTCGAAGTCGTTGTCGGTTGCGATGCAGCCTCCGATCGGGACGAGGAGCGAGAGCGCCGCGCTGAAGCAGCCGTCGTCGTCGGCGTCGAGGCTGGACTCGCCGTTGTCGGTGCACTTGCCGCCCTCGGACGCGACCGCGTTGCAGTACTCGAAGTGCCCGATCTCGTCCGAGAAGGCGACGTTGTAGTTGTGCGCCGCCCACGTGACGCGCGTGTGCTCGCTCGAGGTGGCATACATCGGCCGGAACGTGTACGGCAGCTCGTGGCACGTCGGCGAGCCAGGCTCGTAGAGGATCTGGGCGAACCCGTTCGCCGCGCTCGCCGTCATCGAGCCCGTCTGGCCGGTCGTGAGGTCGTGGATGATCGCCGTCAGGCCGGCGGCGCCGTCGTGGATGTCGATCGCGAGGTTGTCGCCCGGATTCATGAACAGGTCCGTGGTTTCGCTCGGCGTGAAGGTGCCCGCCGTTTGATCGAGCGGCCCGGGTGGTGCGTGCGGCACGCCGCTCTTCGTGACGAAGGCGAAGTTCGCGGGCTCGAGCCCCACGCTGCCGAGGCAGTCCGCGTTGTTGACCGCTCCCGTGTTCTGATCCTGGTTCAGGCTGAAGATCGCCATCGCCGCGCACCACTTGATGGCGTCACAACTGACGGCCGACGCCCAGCCGGGCGGATAGAACTGCAGCTCGAGGAAGGCGCTCCCCGGGTGCTTGCCGATGTAGTCGGCCCCATCCGGGTTGGTGCCGTCGAAGATGTTCGTGTCGCTGTCCGGCACGCACGGTGCGTGCGTGGACTCGGGCGCGGACTGGTTGTCGCACAACGCCAGTCCGAGCCAGAAGGCGATATGGAGCTGGAAGTTGAACGTCCCCGCCGTTCCGGCCTGGTTCGGCAGGACCCTGGGCTCGGTCGGCAGCTGCAGCCGGTAGAAGTTCGAGTTCCCCGAACCGGGCGTGTTCGAGTAGAAGAGCAGCGAGGGCTCGTCGTGCCCGGTGTACTCGCCGCCGTAGCCGATCGAGTCGGCCGGCTCGGCGCAGATCGCCGTCGGCTCGTCGCACTCCAGCCTCTGTGCGGCGCGCGCAGATCCGACGAAGAGACCGAACGCGATCACGGCGGTCACCGCGACCGCGCCCGGAAAGAGTCGTCTCATAGATCCCCCTTTCGACCCCTTGCGGAGGGCCGAGTCTTGCAAACGGGGACCGCCGGGTGGCCTACCTACCGTCGAGGCTGAACCCGTAGAACTTCGTGTTCCCGTTGCCTTCCGCGGCGCGGGCGTAGCCGGAGCCCCAGTAGACCGACCCGTGGACGACGGCCGGCCCGGCGTTGACCGTACTGCCCGCGGCGAACTGCCAGAGGATCGCGCCGGTCGCCGCGTCGAGGGCATACATCTGGTTGCCGGTCTTCGCGACCGACGACGCGTAGACGACACCGTTCGCGACCGTCAGCGGGGCGAGGTCCCACGCGCCCTGGGGGTCGGCCGTCTGCCAGAGGATCGCTCCGGAGTCCGGGTCGAGCGCCGCCCACGAGCCGCCGGTCGCGGTCGCGCCGGACGGCGTCAGCTTGTAGGAGATGTGGTGCTGGTTGGTGATCGGCACGTAGATGCGGTCGCCGTCGTATGCCGTCCCCCACTCCACGCCGCCCTGGTCGCCTCCGGGGCCGACGAGGGTGTTCCAGATGAACTCACCGGTCTTCGCGTCCAGGAGGATGTAGACGCCGCTCTTCTCGCCGAGACCGACGACGTCGCGCGCGTGCTTGCCCTTGCCCAACTGGAAGACGTTCGGCCCCGAGCCGCCAAGATCCCATTTCTCGCCGTCGGATTCCGCGGCGCACCAGGTCACCGAGGCGGGCTGTGCGCCGCACGCGCGCACCCAGGCATCGTGGCCCTGCACGCGGTACGACCACTGCGGCTCCCCGGTGCGGATGTCGAACGCGACGAGCGACTTGAAGTACGCGCCCGGCGGGATGCACGACTCGCTGAAGCCGTTCGGCGAGGCGGCGTTGCACGCAGTGACGCCGGCGGGGAGTTGTAGAGATTCCCGTAGGTGCCGTAGACGAGACCGGCCTTTATGTCGACAGCCGGCGGGGCGATGATCGCCGCGCCGGCCCAAAGACCGGGAACGCTGCCGTTGTCCGGAAGCCCGTACGTCTGCCAGATGATGCGCCCTGTGTGCGCGTCGAGCGCGACGAAGTCGCCGCGGAAGATGCGCTGCGCGAGCGGCACGTTTTCGCGCGACGAGACGCCGACGTAGACGCGGTCGCCCGCGAGGACCGGCGGGCCGGTGATGATCCCCCGCGGGTGCGGGTTCACCTGGGTGAGCCAGCGCAGCTCACCCGTCTTTGCGTCGATTCCCATCATGTTCGGAGCGAGTAGGTCGCCGATCACGAGCGTCTTGCCGGCGAGCGAAGGACTCGTGCGCGAGAGGTCATTCGCAATTCCCGTGTACTCCGAGATCGCGTGCGACCAGATGACCGCGCCCGTGCGTGCGTCGAGCTTCCAGAGCTTCCCGCCCCAGTCGGGGAAGTAGACGGCTCCGTGCGAGACGACCGGCGTCGCGGAGACGTCGCCCGCCGTGGTCGCGATCCACTTCGGCGCGAGACGGCCGACGGTCGACGGGCTGATCTGGTGCTCGAAGGGTTGATTGCGGGTGCCGGCCGGATCGCGGCCGATCATCCTCCAGCCGTGTCCCAGTCCGTGTTCGGCGGCGCCGGCCAACGCCTGTGAGACAACTGCGAGCGCTACGAGGAGCGCGGGCGCAAGCGCAAGCTTGCGGAGGCGCGGCTTTCGGGACATCGACTCCTCCTCCGTCAGCCGATCCTCTCACTCTTTGGCCGGGGTCAAGTCCCCTACGGGCGGAGGACGGCACGCCGTGGGCCGGCGAGGAAGCCGGCCTCGAGCAGCAGCGGCATCACGTCGGTCTCGCCGACCGGGCGTCCGTCGAAGCGCTCGACCGCGAGCCGTTTGGCGCCGCCGCGCTTCACGTGGTCGACGAGCGAGGCGAGCGCAGGTCGCAGCCACGACTCGTCCGGCTCGCGGAGCGGCACGAGCGAGCGGCCGCCGCGCTCGACGAAGAGCGCCGCCTCTCCTCCGAGGAGGACGACGTGCGCGCCCGCGACGCGGGCGGCGCGTGCGCCCGCGCGCTTCGGCCATGGAATCGCAGCGCCGTACGGCTGCGCCGGGTCCGCGGCGGCGAGCACGAGCGGCTCGGGCTCCTCTCCTTCGCGTGCGCGCAGCTCGCGCAGTCGCTCAACCGCGCCCGGCAAGGCGAACTGCGCGCCGCCGAGCCCCTCGACGAAGTAGCCGCGGCGGCAGACGCCGAGCGTCTCGAGGTCGCGAAGCTCGCCGTAGACGGCGCTGTAGCCGCCGGGGATCCCCTCGCCGCGCACGCCGTCGCGCGTGACGATGCCCTGGCGCTCGAGCAGCAGCTCGGCGAGCGCGCGCCGGTCGGGACCTGTCCCAGGGACTGTCCCTGGGACATGGCCGAAGAGGCGTGTCGTGAGAGACCAGCGTCCCTGCGTGGACGTGATGTTCGCGCTGCGCTGCCTGGAGAAGCGGCGCGGGCGCGCGCGTTGCCTCTGCTGCGTTGCGTAGCGGCGTCCCGCGCGGAGCGGCGTCCAGGCATCGTTCGTCACATCGCCGGCCCAGACGAGCTCCCACAGCGCGGGGAGCGCGACTTCCGCTTCGAGGCCGGTCGCAGCGAGCAGGTCGAACCAGAACTCGGCGCTGTGCGCCAGCGCCTCCCGCAGCTTCATGGGTGCCTCCCCTTCGGGCGCTGGTGCGGCGGCCGGCGCGCCGAGCGCAGGCGCGTCCTCCCGGAAGAAGATCGCCACGCGGTCGAGGCCGGCGCCGGTCCAGACGACTTCGCCGGAGGCGCAGAGCTGGTCGAGCTGCGCAGGCTGGTAGCCGCGAACGCGGCGCGGCAGAACTTCGGATTCCCAGAGGCTCACCGGCAGCGCCAGGCCCTGGAGCGGGACAAGCGCCTCGCGAAGCGACGCGGCACGGTCGATCCCGTGCCACGCCGGCAGGAACCGGCCGTACGCGGCCTGCTCCGCCGGCTCGATCTCGCGCCGCAGGGCCGCGAGCGAGGCGCGTCGCAGCCGGCGCAGGACGTCGGGCTCGCACCATTCGCGCTCGACGCCGCCGGGACGGAGCTCGCCGCGCACGAGCTTCTCGTCGCGCTCGAGCGCGAGCAGCTCAGCCGCAACGTCGCGACCGAAGTGCTCGTTCGCCTCGTGCGTCGTGAACGGGCCGCGCCCGCGTGCGTAGCGAAGGACGAGCGAGAGCAGCGGCTCGTCGCCGGACTCGAGGAAGACGTCCGGCAGCCCTCCCGGCGGCATCACGCCGAGCGCGTCGCGATAGCGGCCCGCGTCCTCCGCGGCGATCAGCCGGTCCTCGGCCTTGATGCGCGCGCGGAATGCGCGACGCTCGGCCTCGAGGACTGCCGCGTGCGCCTCGTCGAACTCGCCCGGTCGCAGATCGCCGCGCAGCCGGAGGAGGTCGTGCAGCTCGTCGGCGTTCCGCGGCTGCGGCCGTAGCGTCCTCTCGACGTCGGCGACCGCGTCGGGATCGAGCAGGTCGCGGAGCTCCTCCTGGCCCAACAGCTCGCGCAGCAGGTCGCGGTCGAGCGACAGCGCCTGGGCGCGCCGCTCCGCGGGCGGCGTGTCGTCCTCGTACATGTACGTCGCGATGTAGTCGAAGAGCAGGCTCGCGGCGTACGGCGACGCCGTCGCGGTCTCCACGTCGACGAGGTCGAGCTCGCGCGTGCTCAGTCCGTGCAGCAGGTTCTTCAGCGACGGCAGATCGAAGACGTCCTGTAGGCACTCGCGATAGGTCTCGAGCACGATCGGGAACGAGCCGTAGCGCCGCGCCACTTGAAGCAGCGACTGCGCCTTCAGCCGTTGCTGCCAGAGCGGCGTGCGCTCGCCCGGACGGCGGCGCGGGATCAGCAGCGCCCGGGCCGCGTTCTCGCGGAAGCGCGCGCCGAACAGCGCGCTCTGGCCGACTTCCTGCACGACGAGGTCCTCGACCTCGTCCGGCGCGATCAGCAGATCGTCGGTCGGCGGGGGCGCGTCGGCGTCGGGAAAGTGGAACGCAATTCCGTCGTCCGACCAGATCGACTGGACCTCGAGGCCGAGCGACTCGCGGATGCGGGCCGCGGTCGCCAGCGCCCACGGCGCGTGCACGCGGGCGCCGAAGGGCGTGAGGATGCAGACACGCCAGTCGCCGATCTCGTCGCGAAAGCGCTCGACCACGACGGTCCTGTCCGAAGGGACGGCGCCTGTAGCGGCCTGCTGGTCGTGGAGAAACTGCAACAAGTTCTGCGCCGCTCTCTCGTCTAGGTCAGGTATGGACAAGCCCTTGGCCTTGTCTATACAAGGCCAACTCGCGACTTTGCGAGAAAACTCGCCGATCGCCTGCCCCAATTCGTACGGCCGGCCCACCCCCTCGCCCTTCCAGAACGGGACCGCTCCGGGCACGCCCGGGGCGGGCGAGACCAGGACGCGGTCTCGGGTGATCTCCTCGATCCGCCAGGTCGAGGCGCCGAGCAGGAACGTCTGCCCGGCGCGCGCCTCGTAGACCATCTCCTCGTCGAGCTCGCCGACGCGGCCGCCGCCGTCGACGAGGTGCACCCCGTACAGGCCGCGGTCCGGGATCGTGCCGGCGTTCGTCACGGCAAGCCGCGCCGAGCCGGGCCTACCGCGGATCACGCCCGCCGTGCGGTCCCAGATGATGCGTGGCCGCAGCTCCGCGAACTCGTCCGACGGATAGCGGCCCGCGAGCATGTCGAGCACGTTGTCGAGCTGCATGCGCGACAGGTCGGCGAACGGATAGGCGCCGCGCACGAGCTCGTGCAGCTCGTCGACCGTGATCTCGCTCTCGGCACAGACCGCGACGATCTGCTGCGCGAGCACGTCGAGCGGGTTCCGCGGGATGACCGTCTCCTCGATCGCGCCGTCCCGCATCTTCATCGCGATCACCGCGGCCTCGAGCAGGTCGGCGCGGAACTTGGGAAAGATCCGCCCCTTCGACACTTCGCCGAGCGTGTGACCGGCGCGGCCGATGCGCTGCAGGCCGCGCGCAACCGACTTCGGCGACTCGACCTGGATCACGAGGTCGACCGCGCCCATGTCGATCCCCAGCTCGAGCGACGACGTGGCGACGAGACACGGAATCGCGCCGCGCTTCAGCAGCTCCTCGATCTCGAGCCGTTGCTCGCGCGCGATCGACCCGTGGTGTGCGCGCGCGATCTCTTCCTCGGCGAGCTCGTTCAGGCGCAGCGCCAGCCGCTCGGCGAGCCGCCGGTTGTTGACGAAGACGATCGTCGAGCGGTGCTCGCGCACGAGGCGGAGAACCTCCGGGTAGATCGACGGCCAGATCGACGTCCCGCGCCCCTCGCCGCTTCCGCCGGGCAAGCCCTCGAGATCGGCGCCGGCGCCGGGCTCGCGCATATCCTCGACGGGAACGACGACACCCAGATCCAGCTCCTTCGCCACGCCGGCGTCGACGAGGCGGATCGGCCGCGCGCCCGAGACGAAGCGCCCGATCTCCTCGAGCGGACGCTGCGTCGCCGAGAGGCCGACGCGCTGCACAGACGTCGCGACGAGCCGGTCGAGCCGCTCGCAGCTCAGCGCGAGATGGGCGCCGCGCTTCGTACCCGCGACCGCGTGCACCTCGTCGAGGATCAGCGTGCGGACGTTGCCGAGCATCTCGCGCGCCCTCGACGTCAGCAGCAGGAACAGGGACTCGGGCGTTGTGATGAGCACGTCAGGGTGCTCGCGCAGCATCTGCGCGCGCTCCCGCTGCGGTGTGTCCCCGGTGCGGACGGCGACGCGCAGGTCCGAGTGCAGACCGGCGAGCGGGCCGCGCAGGTTGCGCTCGATGTCGTAGTTGAGCGCCTTGAGCGGCGACACGTAGAGGAGGCGCAGGCCTCGCCCGGCGCCCTCTTCGGTCAGCCGGTCGATGCCGTAGAGGAACGCGGCGAGCGTCTTGCCGGAGCCTGTCGGCGCCTGGATCAGCGTGTGCTCGCCGGTGGCGATCGCGGGCCAGCCGAGCGTCTGCGCCGGGGTCGGTGCATCGAAGGCCTGCTCGAACCAGGCTCGCGTTGCGGGTCTGAACACGTCGAGCGGGTCCACGACTCCAGGGTATTGAATCCGGCCCGGCACGCCGGCGCGATTACGTGCGCGTCGGGCGCGCTACTTTAAACGCGTACCAGACGACCAGCAGCGCGATCATCAGCACGGCGACGACCACGCCGATGACCAACGTGACGCCGGTCAGC
>WNGE01003125.1_pt1 | contig 19709 bp, 20 predicted proteins | sample 5400651 | NCBI WGS metagenome assembly WNGE01 (sample SAMN13153370, study PRJNA577476) | soil metagenome | isolation source: 60 cm soil or saprolite under grassland replicate 2 | place: USA:California | collected 2016-06-15
CCTGCCAACCGCTGACGGCGAAACGGTCCGTCGTCTGGGGGCCCGGCACGCCCTCAGTGTCTTCCCGTTCGTGGACGGCACTCCCGGCCGTTTCGGCCAAACGCTCACGCCAGCCGAGCGCGGCCTGGTCGTCGACCTGCTCGCCGAGCTGCATCGCGGGACACCTCCCGCCTCGGCCCCTGTCCTGCAGCCGGACCTTCCGGCACGGGTGCGACTGGAGGAGGCCCTTGAGGAGTTGGACCGGCCCTGGCAGGGCGGGCCATTCGCCGAACCCGCCAGGGTCCTGGTGTCGGAGTGCGCCTCCGGGTTCCGCCGGCGGCTGGACGAGTTCGATCGGCGCGTCGGGGAGGTCAGCAGGAGGTGCGAGGAGCCCGTTGTGACCCACGGCGAGCCGCATCCCGGCAACCTGTTGCGGCTGGAGACCGGTGCTTGCTGGTCGACTGGGACACGGTGGGCCTGGCAGTGCCCGAGCGGGACCTGTGGATGGTCGCCACGGAGCCGGACGACCTCGCGGGGTACGCCGCCGCCGCCGGCCGGCGTCCGGATCCGTCGGCCCTGGCGCTCTACCGTCTTCGGTGGGACCTTGAGGAGGTGGCCATTTTCGTCGACTTGTTACGCTCCCCCCATGACCGGACGGCCGATGCCGAGCAGGCATGGGCGGGGCTCACCAGCAGCATGGAACGGCTGACAGGTCGGGCGTGAGATAGGTCACCCCAGGGGTGACGCGTGCGCAAGACCTCTGCGTGGCGATGGCGGAACGTCCCGCTGCCGGAGCCCCACCTGGCCGATCAGCGCAGCGCAGTGGTCAGGTGGTGACGTCGCGGCGGGCGAACAGGGTTGCGCCGGCAGTGACGGCCAGCACCCCGTAGATCGCCAGCGCAAGCGCGGCGCGGGGTAGGTCACCGTGGCCGTGCCACCGTCGGCGAGCACGCCCAGGAGCTGCCCGGGCAGCCAGCGCTCGCCGGAGCTCCAGGCCGCGGTGACCAGCTCCTCAAACGGGATCGCATAGGCCAGCCCGACACCGACCGCGGGCGCCGGCGAGCGCAGCAGCAGAGCGAGCAGTGCGCCGAGCAGGCCCCAGCCGAGCGTGGCGAGCAGCAGGTTGGCGAACCCGGTGCCGAGCGCGGCCACCCGGCGCTGGTGAACCAGGCCGTGGTCGCCACGTCCTGGCTTGGGGCGAGGGCGAACGCCGTCGCCACCGCCACGACCTCGGCAGCGACGATCGCGATGGTGGTGAAGCCGGCCAGGGCGAGCAGCTTGCCGGCCAGCAGGCGCACCCGGCGGGGCTGGCGGACCAGCAGGTTGCGCAGCGTGCCCTGGCTGTACTCGCCGGCGATCGAGATCGCGAACATCGCCAGGGCGCATGGCGAGGCGGTTCAGCGGCCCGGCGAAGCTCGCCGGTGCCTGGACGCGCAGCATGCGGCCGTCGGTGGTGGTGGAGGGGTGCCCGCCTCGGCGGCCAGCCTGGCGACCGTTGCCAGGTCGCCGGGCCGCTCGGCCGCGACCACCAGCTCGGCGCGGGTGCGGTGCAGGAGGTCGCCGATCGGGCCGTCGAACTTGAGCCGGCCGTGGTCGATCATCACCAGCCAGGGCAGGCGGTCTGCAGAACGTCTATACATGCGTATAGTTTCCTGCCATCATGAGTAGCCACCGATACCTGGATATAGGGGTTGAGGGATGGTGGCAGAGCACCCGGTTGGCGGTCCAGCGTTCGAGGACCTGACGGCCCGCGCGCGGATCAGGGACGCGGCGCTGCGCCTGTTCGCCGAACGCGGCGTCGACGGGGCGACGATCCGGGACATCGCCAAGGCGGCGGGCGTGTCGGCGGGGCTGGTCCGGCACCACTTCGGGTCCAAGGAAGCACTGCGCGACGCCTGCGACTCCTACGCGCTGGACCGGCTCATGCGCATCAAGGAGCAGGCGATCCTCGAAGGCCAGATGGCCGACCAGGGGTTCCTGCCCGCCGTCCACCCGACGGTGGTGCCGCTGTATCGGTACCTCGCGCGTGCGATGCTCGATGGTTCGTCGGCAGCCGCGTCGATGTTCGACGACATGGTCGAGCTCACCGAGCAGTGGCTGAACCGCCACCACCCGGGCCAGTCCACCGATCCGCGGGCGCACGCCGCGGTACTGGTCGCGATGCAGGTTGGCATGCTCGGGATGCACGACCACCTGTCCCGGGCGCTGGGCGCCGACATCCTCAGCCCCGAAGGACATCTGCGGATGACCCGGGGAACGGTGGACCTCCACTCGCACGCCCTGCTCAGCCCGGACCAGGCCGCCCAGGCACACGCGGGACTCGACCAGCTCCAGGCACACAGACCCGCTACCGCGGCGCAGCCGCGCTCCACGTCTGAAGGAGCACAACGATGACCGAGGCGATCCGCACCGACGCTCTGGTCAAGGCGTTCGGGCACGCCCCCGCCCTGGATGGACTGGACCTGACCGTGCGCACCGGCGAGGTGCACGGCTTCCTCGGCCCCAACGGGGCCGGGAAGACCACCACCATCCGCATCCTGCTCGGCCTGCTGCACGCCGACGCCGGCACGGCCCGGCTGCTCGGCGGCGACCCCTGGCACGACGCCACCGAGCTGCACCGCCGGCTGGCCTATGTGCCCGGCGACGTCACGCTGTGGCCCAACCTGTCCGGCGGTGAGGTCATCGACCTGCTCGGCCGGCTGCGCGGCGGGCTGGACAAGCAGCGCCGCGCCGACCTGCTGGAGCGTTTCGCCCTGGACCCGCGTAAGAAAGGCCGCGCCTACTCCAAGGGCAACCGGCAGAAGGTGGCCCTCATCGCCGCGCTGGCCTCCGACGTGGAGCTGCTGCTGCTCGACGAGCCGACCTCGGGCCTGGACCCACTGATGGAACAGGTCTTCCGCGAGGTGATCCGGGAGGAACAGCGCCGCGACGGGCGCACCGTGCTGCTGTCCAGCCACATCCTCGCCGAGGTCGAGGCGCTGTGCGACCGGGTCACCATCATCCGCGAGGGTCGGACGGTGGAGACCGGCACCCTCACCGAGCTGCGCCATCTGACCCGAACCTCGATCCGGGCCGAGCTGGCCGGCCCACCAACCGGGCTTGACTCCCTGTCCGGCGTGCACAACCTGGACGTACAGGACAGCCGGGTGCGCTTCGACGCCGACAACGACGCGCTCGACGCGGCGCTGCGCCACCTCATCGACGTGGGCGTGCGCAGCCTGGTCAGCCAGCCGCCCACCCTGGAGGAACTGTTCCTGCGGCACTACGACCTGACCCGCGCGGCCGGCGCCAGGCACGCGGAGGTGTCGCGATGACCACCCTGACGGGCACCGGCAAGCTGGTCCGCCTGATCCTGCGGCGGGACCGGCTGCCGATGGCGCTGTGGATCCTGGTCATCTGCCTGATCCTGATCAGCTACGTGCCCTCCCTCGCCGACGTCTTCCCCACAGCCGCGGCACGCCGGCAGTACGCCGACAACGCGGGATTCGTCGCGCTCTACGGTCGCCTGTCCGGCACGAGCCTCGGCGAGTTCGTCACCTGGCGGGCGGGGTTCATCCCCGTCATCGTCGGGCTGATCAGCCTGCTCACCGTCATCCGGCACACCCGCACCGAGGAAGAAACCGGCCGCCGCGAGCTGCTCGGCGCGACCGTTGTCGGCCGGCACGCGGGCCTGGCGGCGGCGCTGGCCGCGACGTTCGGCGCCAACCTCGTCCTCGGGGCACTGGTGGCGCTGGGCATGATCAGCCAGGATCTGCCCGCCGCCGGATCATTGGCCTTCGGCGTTGAGCTCGCCGCCGCCGGCTGGGTGTTCGCCGCGGTCGGGGCTGTGGCCGCACAGCTCACCGATAGCGCCGGCGGCGCCCGGGGCATCGCCCTCAGCGTCCTCGGCGCGGCCTACCTGCTGCGGGTCGCCGGCGACCTCAGCGGCGAGGCCGGCAGTGGACTGTCCTGGCTGTCGTGGCTGTCGCCAATCGGCCTGGTCCACCAGATCCGCCCCTATAGCGGCGAACGCTGGTGGATCCTCACGCCTGCCGCCGGCCTCACCGCGTTGCTCGCCGCGGCGGCCGTTGCGCTGTCCGCGCGGCGCGACGTGGCGCCGGCCTGCTGCCGACCCGCCCCGGCCCGGCCACGGGGGCGCCCGGCCTGCGCACGCCGCTGGCCCTGGCCTGGCGGCTGCACCGTGGCCTGCTGGCCGGCTGGACCGCCGGGTTCGCGGTGCTCGGTGTCGTGCTCGGCAGTCTCGCCAGCGGCATCGGGGACATGCAGAATAATCAGACCTTACAGGACATCTTCGCGCGGATGGGCGGCCGAGCCGGGCTCATCGACGCCTACCTTGCCGCCATCATGGGCATCCTCGGGCTGATCGCCGCGGCCTATGCGATCCAGGCCACCCTGAGGCTGCGGGTCGAGGAGAGCAGCCTGCGGGCCGAGCCGGTGCTGGCCACCGTGGTCGGCCGGCTGCGATGGGCGGGCAGCCACCTCGTCTTCTCGGTCCTGGGCCCGACCGTCGCGCTGGCAGCCGCCGGGCTGGCCGCCGGGCTGGCACACGGGCTCAACACCGGCCACGTCGGCCGCGAGCTGCCTCGTGTGCTGGGTGCCGCGATGGTGCAGCTACCCGCGGTCTGGCTGCTGGCCGCGATCGCGGTCGCGCTGTTCGGCCTGCTGCCCCGCCTCGCCCTCGCCGCCTGGGGCGCGCTCGCGGTCTGCCTGCTGTCCTCCTGGTCGGCGCCTCCGTCCAGCTCAGCCAGTGGCTGCTGGACGCCTCGCCGTTCACCCACATCCCCAAGGCCCCCGGCGCCGCCGTGTCCGCCACGTCCCTGGCCTGGCTCGCCGCCGTCGCGGCCGCGCTCGCCGTCGCCGGGCTGGTCGGGCTGCGTCGCCGCGACATCCCCGCCACCTGACAGACCTCAGGACGCGGCTCGGATGGGTCTGGCAGTGCCGTCACACGAAGGCGCTGATGCCGGTGATCGCGCGGCCGACGATCAGCGTGTTCATCTCGCGGGTGCCTTCGTAGGAGTAGATCGCCTCGGCGTCGGCGACGAAGCGGCCGACGTGGTGCTCGAGCAGGATGCCGTTGCCGCCCAGCAGCTCACGGGCCCAGCCGACCGTCTCGCGCATGCGCACGGTGCAGAACGCCTTCGCCAGCGACGCGTGCTCGTCCCTGGCCAGGCCGGCGGCCTGCAGCTGCGACAGCCGGGCGCACAGGGTCGCCGACGCGGTGATGTTCCCGAGCATCCGCACCAGCAGGTCCTGGACCAGCTGGAAGCCGCCGATCGGGCGGCCGAACTGCTCGCGCTCCAGGGCGTAGGCCAAGGCGTGCTCGTAGGCGCCCCGCGCGCAGCCGACCGCCATCCAGGCAACGCCGGCCCGCGTCATCCGCAGCACCTCGGCGGTGTCCCGGAAGGAGGTGGCGCGCTGGAGCCGGTTGCCCTCAGGAACCCGCACCCCGTCCAGGGTGATGCGGGCGTTCTGCACGACCCGCAGCGCGATCTTGTCCTCCAGGTTCTCGGTGGTGAACCCGGGTGTCCCAGCCTCGACCACGAAGCCTTTGACCTGGCCGTCGTCGGCGTCCCTGGCCCAGATCACCGTCAGGTCGGCGAAGCTGGCGTTGCCGATCCACTTCTTGCGCCCATCCAGTATCCAGGTGTCGCCGTCGCGGCGGGCGGTGGTCGTCAGGCCCCGCGAGGCCCCGGAGCCGACTTCGGGCTCGGTGAGCCCGAAGGCGCCGAGCTGCTCCATGCGGGCCATGGCGGGTAGCCAGCGCTGCTTTTGCTCCTCCGAGCCGCACAGGTAGATCGAGCCCATCGCGAGCCCGCCGTGGACGCCGTTGAAGGTGGCGATCGACGGGTCGGTGCGGGCCAGCTCCATCGCGACCATGCCGTCCAGCAGTGGGCTCTTGCCGGGGCAGCCATAGCCGCTGTAGGGGAGCCCGGCGATGCCGAGCTCGCGCAGGCCGGGCAGGAGCTCGTGCGGGAACTTCGCCCTGGTCCAGAATCGGTTGATGACCGGCTGCACCTCCTTTTCCATGAAGCCACGGACACGGTGCAGCAGGGCGCGGTCCTCGTCGTCGAGGAAGAGCTCCAGAGCGTAGAAGTCGGCATCGGTTGGCATGGGGGCCTCCTCGCGGGCACGGTCAGGCGGGAGCATCGATCGTTCGGCCGTCGCGGCGCAGGAACCGGTCCACCACCGGCGCCAGCTCGGCCGCCTCGGTGAGCAGGCCGAGGTGGCCGCCGTGGTAGACGTGCAGCTCGGCGTCGGGCAGCAGGCGCCGCATGATGCGGGCGTTGACCGGTGGGATGATCGGGTCGTCGTCGCCGGCGAGCAGCAGCGTCGGCTGCCGGATCCAAGGCAGCAAGGGCAGGCTGCTCCAGCCGGCGCCGGCGGCGAGCTGGTAGAGGTAGCCGCGCCAGGGGCCCACGCGAGTCCGGCCGTGCAGGAGCGCTCGCGCCCGGCTCGGGTCCGACCGCATGGTGCCGCCGTACAGGTCGGCGGCGATCCGCACGGCGTAGTCGGGATCCAGGTACCGGCGGGGGGTGGCCATCCGCGCGAGGACCTGTGGCCGGCCAGGCACCATGAGCATGCCGGTGCCGGTGGCGGCCAGGACCAGCCGCCGGCAGCGCTGGCGGTGGCACAGCGCGAACTGCTGGGCCAGGCCACCGCCCCAGGAGATGCCCAGCATGTCGACGGTCGTGTAGTCGAGCTGGTCGAGCAGGCGGGCAACAAGCCGCGCGAGCGCCGGCAGCCGGTAGGGGACCCTCGGCGGTGGTGAGCCCCCGACGCCGGGGACGTCGAAGCGGATCACCTCGATGGAGCGGTCGAGCGCGTCGACGAACGGCTGCAGCAGCTCCAGGCTGGCGCCGATGCCGTTGGCGAGCACCAGCGGGGTGCGGGTGCCATCGCCGGGACGCACGGCCACCCGCAGGTGCTGGCCCCCAACCGCCACGGTGCGCACGGACCTGGGCATGCCGGCGCCTCAGCGGTCCAGGACGTAGGTGCCGGGGGCGGTGTCGACCGGGCGGAACCCGGCCGCGCCGAGCCGGCGGGGTGGGGCCTTCTCGCCGCCGCCGTGCTCCTCGAGCCAGCGGACATAGTCGGGCCACCATGAGCCGCGCTGGGTGGTCGCCTGGCCCAGCCAGTCGGCGGGGTCCGCCGGGGTGTCCGTTGCAACCTGGAAGGTGGCCTTCGGGTTTCCTGGCGGGTTGACGATCGAGGCGACGTGGCCGCTGGTGGACAGCACGAACCGCGTCCGGCCGCCGAGGAGCTGAGTGCTGCGGTAGCAGGACTGCCACGGGCAGAGGTGGTCGGCGATGCCGCCGACGACGTAGGAGTCCACGTCGATGCTGGCCAGGTCCACCGGCGAGCCGAGCATGCCGGCGGTGCCGGGGTGGGTGAGGGCATTGTCGACGGCGAGCCTGACGAGGTCGCGGTGGAGCCGCGCGGGCATCCTGGTCGTGTCGGCGTTCCAGTACAGGATGTCGAACGGGGGTGGCGTTTGGCCCTGCAGGTAGTTGTTGACCCAGTAGTTCCAGATCAGGTCCCCGGGTCGGAGCCAGGCGAACACCTCGGCCAAGGCGCGACCGTCAAGGAAACCGCGCGCCGCGGAGGCGGCGACGGCGGCCTGCGCGGTCGCCTCGTCCAGAGCCGCGCTGGCCATCCCAGCGCGGGCCTGGTCGAGCACTGTCACCGCCAGGCCCAACCCGGCGACCCGGGGCTGCTGTCCGGTGGCGGCCAGGTGCGCCAGCGTCATCGCCGCGAGGATGCCACCAGAGCACAGCCCCAGCAGCAGCGACTGGTCGGCGCGGCAGATCCGCCGGGTCGCCGCCAGCGCCTCGACGATCGCCTGCCCGTAGGTGTCGGCACCCCAGTCGCGGTGGCGGGCGTCGGGGTTGCGCCACGAGATGACGAAGACCTGCTGGCCGCTGCTGACCAGGTACTCGACGAGGCTGCGCCCTGGGGCGAGGTCGAGGACGTAGTACTTGTTGATCGTCGGCGGCACGATGAGCAGGGGCACGCGGCGCACCTTGGGTGTCTGGGGCTGGTACTGCAGCAGCTCGAACACCGGGGTGCGCAGCACGATGGCGCCGGGGGACACCGCGAGGTCGGCGCCCACCTCGAACGCGCCGGCGTCCACCATCGACGGCACCCGGGGCGGCGCGGCCAGGTCGGCGGCCAGGTGGCGGGCGCCGCGGACGACGCTACCACCGCCGGAATCAATCAGCGCCTTCCAGAAGACCGGGCTGGTGGCCGGATTGTTGCTGGGGGCCAGCGCCTGCACGAGGTTGTCGACCACAAACGTCAGCCGTGCGGCGTCGCGCCAGTCCAGGTCGGCGTCGGCCACCAGCTGCTCGGCGGTCTGGCCGGCCGCCAGGTAGGCCTGGACGAGCCGGCGCAGCAGCGGGTTGGACGTCCACGCCGGGTCGGTGAAGCGGCGGTCCCTGGGCGAGGGCGCCAGGGTGGACCTGCCCAGACCGACACGGGCGAGCTCACCGGCAAGCCAGGTCGCCTTGCGCGCCAGCTCGTGCGGCCGGCGGGCGAGCGTGGCGGCGAACCGGACGCCCGCCCTGCCCGGCACGAAGCGGCGTAGCGGCCCGAGCGCCGCGGCCGCCAGCAGCAGGTCCAGCACCGCGGCCGCGTCGGTTGCTTCGGCGGCCGATGCCGTGCCCGGCGGCTGGGTGACCGTGGGCTGGCCGGTCACGGCGACAGGCCCTCTGGGGGCTGCACCTCGCGGCGCAGGAGCTTCCCGGTGGCCGTCTTGGGCAGCGCCGCCTCGAGCCACACGTGCCTGGGGTACTTGTAGGCCGCGACCCGCTCCTTACAGAAGGCCCGCAGCTCCGCCGGAGTGACCTCGGCGCCGGGCTTGAGCACCACCGCGGCCCCGACCTCCTCCCCGTGCGTCGGGTGCGGGATTCCGACCACGGCGGCCTCGACGACCGCCGGGTGCTCGTAGAGCACCTCCTCGACCTCCCGCGGGTAGACGTTGTAGCCGCCGCGGATGATGAGGTCCTTCTTGCGGTCGACGATGAAGAAGTAGCCGTCCTCGTCCTGGCGGGCCAGGTCACCGGTGCGAAGCCAGCCGTCGGGGATCGCCTCACGGGTGGCCTCCTGGCGGCGCCAGTAGCCGCTCATGACGTTGTGTCCCCTGATCGCGATCTCGCCGACCTCCCCGCTCGGGACGTCGTTGCCGACAGGGTCGAGCAGCCGCATCTGGACGCCCTGGATGGGAGTACCGATCGAGCCGGGCTTGCGTCGCCGGTCGGGGTGGTTGAAGGAGGCGACCGGGGAGGTCTCCGACAGGCCGTAGCCTTCCAGGATGATGCAGCCGAAGGCGTCCTCGAAGCCGCGCAGCACCTCCACCGGCAGCGCGGCACCCCCGGACACGCAGACGCGCAGGGAGCTGGTGTCGTGGTCGCCGCCGTCGGGATGGTTGAGCAGGGCCACGTACATCGTCGGGACACCCTCGAAGACGGTGACCCGGTCGCGCTGGATCACCTCCAGCGCCTTGCCCGGGTCGAACCGCGGCAGCAGCGTGAGGCAGGCGCCGCTTGAGACCGCGGCGTTCAACCCGCAGGTCTGGCCGAAAGAGTGGAACAGCGGCAGGCAGCCCATGACGACGTCGTCAGGCTCGAGGTGGAACAGGGTGGTCGCCGACACCGCCGCGTTGCGGCTCAGGTTGGCGTGGCTGAGCTCGGCGCCCTTGGGCTTGCCGGTCGTGCCCGAGGTGTACAGGATCACGGCCGTGTCATGGTCCTCCCGGCTGGTCACCGTCGTCACGGGAGCGTGGTCGCCCAGCAGGCGGTCGAGCGCCTCCGGGGCGACCGACACGAAGCCGACCTCCGCGACCTCGGCGCCCTTGGCAGCCTCGGTGGCGATGGCGTGCCAGGCAAAGATGAGCTTGGCGCCCGAGTCGCCGAGGTAGTACTCGACCTCGCGCGCCTTCAGCAGCGGGTTCATCGGCACCACCAGCGCCCCGGCCCGCAGCACGCCGTAGTACAGCACCGGGAACTCCGCAACGTTCGGCAGCATCAGGCCGATCCGGTCGCCCGGCTCCACACCCTGTGCGGCGAGCAGGCCCGCGACCCGTGCGGATCGCTCGTCCAGCTCCTCATAGGTCAAGACGTAATCGTCGAGCCGGACCGCCGCCCGGTCGGGGTACATGTCCTTGGCCTCAGTCAGGCCCAGAGCCAGGTTTGCCATTGCCACCCTCCGAACATCGGTTGCTACCGGCAAGGGTCCGATCAGCCAGCGCCAAAGGCAATGGCCGGCGGGACAAGAAGCGCGCCGGACAAGTGTCACCGGCGACAACGGCCGTGGGCACCAGCGCTGGCCGCACCCAGATGGCGCGGCACTCAGCGCTCCCTCGACCAGCTCGTCCCGTGCATCAGGCGCAGCGCCTCGAGGGCGGCGAGCAGCTCGGCCACGGCCCTGGGGTCGTCCAGGGACCGGCCGGTGTGCTCCTGCAGCCGTCGCAGCCGGTACCGCACCGTGTTCGGATGACAGTAGATCCGCCTTCCGGTCTCGACCGCGGAGCCGCCGGCCTCAAACCACGCCCGCAGGGTGTCCAGCAGCGTCGAGCGGTCGTGGGCGGGAAGGTCGAGGACCGGTCCGAGCACCGTGCGTGCCAGTTCCCCGGCCGCATCCGGGGCGGCGGCCGCGAGCACCCGTAGCGGTGTCTGCTCGAACTGGGCGACAGCCTGGGTACCTGGCGGCAGGCTGCGCTGGACCAGTCGCGCGTAGTGCAGGGCGCGGGGCGTGTCGCCCAGTGAGTGGTAGATGGGGCTGACGCCGGCCCGGGCGCGCACGCCGCGCCCCAGCAGCTCGAGGAGGAGGGCGGCCGTGTCATGGTGCCGCAGCGACACCACACCCGTCTGGGACTCGGGATGCAGCAGCCAGGCCGACCCGATCCCGCGGGTGGCCAGGAATGCTTCGGCGTCCGGCAGCCCTTCCTGCGCCAGCCCGGGCGCCTCGACGGCCACCACGACGAAGACTCCCTCCCATGGCAGCCGGAGCAGCTTCGCGGCCTCCCACAGGGTGTCCCGGTCGGGGATGCCGCCGGTGAACAACGCCTCCACCAGCGCGGAACGTTCCCGCGCTCCGGCGAGCAGCAGCTCCGCCGCGGCTTCCCGGTAGGCCACGGTGAGCTCCTGGGTGTACTCGCCGATGAGCCACCACACGCCACTGGCCGCGTCGACGAGCAGCTCGGACGGCGCCTGCGTGCTCCGACGGGCCTCATCGACGATCGCGCCCCAGAACTCGGTGAAGCCGATCCGGTACGCATGCAGGATGTCCGCCAGGGGTACGCCCTGCCGGGCGCGCTGGCGACCGGTTGCGCGAGGCGCGGACAGGTCGGGCGGCTGATCCGTGGTGAGCTGGTCGACCATCGACGAGAGGTTGCTGCGAACCGAGTCTCGAAGGTCCTCGAGGCCGACGACATCACCTTCGCGATAGAAGTCGAACTCCGCCAGGATGCGCTTGACGATCCGGTCGACGAGGTCGGGAAAGTGCGCCGTGACCGACCCGGCGATCTCAGCGATCTCCGGAGCCAGCACGGCGCGCGTGCGGCGCGTCGGGTCGGCGCCGGGCGTGCTCATCGTGGAGTCGGCTTCCGGGTGGCCACGGTCCCTCCTCACGCGGACACGCCGAACCAGCCTTGATGCACGAGGGCTCGCGGCGTCGGGCGACAACAGTCGGGCGACAACAAGGGTGACGGTACGTCCCCACGGCCGCCTGTCAACCCCGCTCGAGCACAGGGCGCACCGCTACCCTTCTATCCAACGTCTTTGGAGGCTCACCAGTCTCGAACCTGGTCGTGGGCTGGGCCTCGCGTTTGGAGCAACACGCCACGACGGGGTGCAAGCTCAGGTCATCCGGCCCGGCAATGAGCAGGCCACCCCGTAGGGCCAGCTCCGGCGCGGGACCCCCGAACCTGTCCTCATGGGCCGGGGGTCCCGCGCTGTCGGTTGTCTGGACGGTGGCGGCCGGACGTTACTGGAGGAGGTAGTCGAAATCGCCATCCTTTGCGCCCTGGAGAAGCGCTCGGATCTCGGCCTTGGTGTAGACCAGCGCCGGCCCGTAGGGGTCTCTGGAGTTGCGGACGGCGATGTCTCCGCCGGGCAGCAACGCCAGCTCGACGCAGCTTCCCTGCGAGTTGCTGTACCGGCTCTTCTGCCACCTGACCTGCCGCAACTGTGCGGCCGGCACGGCGGGTACCTGATTCCTGCTAGCTGTCTGTGGCATCGTCATCGTTCGGTGTTATCTCCTGGAGGATCCTGCTCAGGATCTCGACAGTCGTGCGCGGCGGTGCGCTCTCGACACTGAGGCGGTCCACGGCCGCCATATAGGCGTCCACGTCATCGCGCTTGTCCAGATAGAGCGCGCCGGTGAGCTGCTCGAGGTAGACCACGTCGGGGAGGTCGTGCTCAGGAAACCGCAGGATGGTGAATGCCCCGGCCTCGGCGGCATGGGCGCCAGCCTGGAACGGCAGCACCTGAAGGGTCACGTTCGGCAGCTCGGAGGCCTCGATCAGGCGCTCGAGCTGGGCACGCATCACCGCACGGCTACCCATCGGCCGCCGCAACGCCGCCTCATCCACCACCGCCCACAACTGTGGGCCATCTGACCGCTTGAGCAGCCGCTGCCGTGTCATCCGCAGGCTGACCCGTTGCTCGAGCTCGCCGACAGAAGCAGTCGAATTGCCCTGGGTGATGACCGCACGGGCGTAGTCCTCGGTCTGCAGCAGGCCGGGGACGAACTGCACCTCATAGGTTCGGATCAGCATCGCCGCCTCCTCCAGCCCGAGGTACGTCTGGAACCAGCTCGGCAGGATGTCGCCGTAGCGCTGCCACCAGCCCGGGTTGTTGGCCTGGCGGGCCAGCGCCAGCAGCGCTGCCCGCTCGTCCTGGTGGGCGATGCCGTACAGGGTGAGCAGGTCGGCGATGTCGCGTTCCTTGAAGCTGACCCGCCCCAGCTCCATCCGGCTGATCTTCGATTCGGAAGCCCGGATCTGGTACCCGGCGTCCTCGCGGGTGATGCCCTTGGCCTCGCGAAGGCGACGCAGTTGGGTGCCCAGCATGATGCGCAGGACAGTCGGCCCACCGGTTGACCCGATGGTTGGGCCGCTCGCCTGCTGCTCGTTGGTCACCCTGCCTCGAGACCTCCCCAGGGTCCAGGTCAGCGCATAGTCTGTCACTCCCTTTCGTCGCTGTGATGTCGTCAATCCTGTACATGCCGCTACCCGCCGCTTCTGCACTTGCATCGGTCCTTGCATCTGCACGGTACAAGCCCCAGGATAAGGGCAATGCCATCTGCATGTGCATCCGCACTTGCACCGAGCATCGGCAAGGAATATGGCTTAGTCGATCTCGTCCGAATGCCTCACCCCGCTGGCCTCTCCAACGGGGCATCTCCCGCGAGCTCGTAGCGGTAGTAGGCGCGATGCTGTCCCGCCCCTCGCCCGAAGTAGCGCCAGTCGGGGAAGTTGAAGTCGGCCGTCACCGACTTCGGGAGGAGGAGCGAAGCCTCCAGGAACGCCTCGAGGTCGGGAACGCCGTAGACGTTGACCTCCCACCCTCCTTCCTCGAGGCGATCCATCAGCTCCCTGATCCCTGGTGTCCGCCAGTCCAGCGACCAGCGGTTCACCCCCCAGGACCGCAGCGTGGCCACGACCTCCTTGGCCAGGGCTGGAGCGGCGAGGAGCAGGGGACGAAGGAAGTCGACGGGGACCGAGACGGTCGCTTGCGGGTATGCCTTGGCCAGGCGCCGGATCCCGGGCTCGCGGAGGACCTCGATGGACCCGTTGAACCACAGCGAGCCCTCGTCGAAGCCCATGGCGGCGACGATGCCAAGCACACGCTCGATGACCTCGCTGCCCTCCTTCAGGTCGAGCTTGACCGAGCGTTGCTGCTTGCGGAGCGCCCGCAGGCAGACTTCCAGCCGGAATGGGTGCTCGGCGCGATGCCAGGGGGTCTCCTCGAAGGAGTCATGCCGCAGCACCAGCCGGTCCAGGGGATCCCGGCGGACGTCGCACTCCGCCCAGTGGACGCCGGAGGCCAGGAACTGCCGGAGATTGGCCTCGTCGTTCACGCCATGCCAGACGAACTGCACCCGCCGACGCAGCTCCTCCTCGGAGACCAGCTCGGCCAGGCCATAGGTGGTGCCCTGGACCGTGCGCGGCGTCACCAGCCGCTGGGACTGAAAAATGGTGTCGGCGTGCAGGAACAGGATCTCGTGGGTCTGGTCGGCCGTGGCCATGACCTGGATGGCGGCCGGCTCGTTGTCCACCGCCGCCATCACCCGCAGCCCCCGCTCCTGGAGCGATCGGATGCCGGCCACCTTGGAGTCGCCGACGCGCTGCCCCCAGCCGTAGGGTCACAAAGCTGCTGCCGGGATTATAGACAGATATAGGCGAACATATGTGCTAAAGTTCTGCGTGTGAAGCTTTCCGAGTGGGCAGAACGCCAAGGCAGCCACTACATGACCGCGTGGCGGTGGTGGAAAGCCGGCAAGCTGCCAGTGCCTGCCTACCAAGCCCCGTCCGGCTCGATCATCGTCGAGCTTCCCCTGCCCGGCAGCCAGCCAGGCCGCGCGGTAATCTAGATGCGGGTGTGATCACACGAGCAGCGTCCCGACCTGGACCGGCAGATCGCCCGCGTGACCCGATGGGCGACGGGGCAAGGGCTGGCGGTTGAGGAGGTCGTCGCCGAGGTCGGGTCTGGGCTGAGCGGCAAGCGGACGAAGCTCCGGCGGCTGCTGGCCGACCCTCAGGTCGCCACGATCGTGGTCGAGCACCGAGACCGGCTGGCCCGCTTTGGGGTCGAGCACCTTGAGGCCGCGCTGGCCGCCCACGGCCGCCGGGTGCTGGTCGCCGACCCCGACGAGACAACCGACGACCTGGTCCGTGACATGGTCGACGTGCTGACCAGCTTCTGCGCCCGGCTGTATGGGCGCCGGGGCGCCCGCAACCGGGCCATGCGCGCGGTGACCGCGACCAAGGACGCCACGGACCGGGTGGCATGAGCGGCATGATCGTCCACCAGGCCTACCGGTTCGCCCTGGACCCCACCCCCCGCCAGCAGGGTGCGCTCGCGTCGCACACTGGCGGGGCCAGGTTCGCGCACAACTGGGGCTTGGGGCTGGTCAAGCAGCGCCTGGACGCCCGCGCGGCCGGGCAGGACGTCGAGGTCCCGTGGACGCTTGCGGCGCTGCGACGCGAGTGGAACCGCGCCAAGGGTCAGGTAGCCCCCTGGTGGCCCGACAACTCCAAGGAAGCCTACAGCTCGGGGTTGCAGGCGCTCGCCCGGGGACTCAAGAACTGGGCGGACTCCAAGGCCGGCCGCCGGCCCGGCGCCACGATGGGCTTCCCGCGGCCAAAGCGCAAGGGCCGCAGCCGGGACACATGCCGGTTCACCACCGGCGCGATCAAGGTCTTGGCTGACCGCCATCATGTCCAGCTCCCCCGGCTTGGGATCCTCAAGACCCACGAGTCGACCCGCAAGCTCGCTCGCCGCCTGGAGCAGGGCTCCGCCCGGATCCTGGCGGCCACGATCAGCCGCCAAGCCGGCCGCTGGTTCGTGTCGTTTACCTGCCAAGTCCAGCGCGCCGAGCGGCGTCCCCGCCGGCCGGAGGCGACGATCGGTGTGGATGTGGGCGTCAGGCGCTTGGCGGTGCTGTCCAGCGGCGAGCAGGTTGCCAACCCCCGCCCCCTTGCCACAACGCTGCGCAGGCTCCGCCGGCTGAGCCGCCAACTCGCCCGCCGCCAAGGGCCCCGAGCGCCGGACGAGACGCGACGGACGCCGTCGGCGGGGTGGCGCAGCGCCCAGAGGGAGCTGGCCCGGCTGCACGGGCGGGTGGCGAACCTGCGTGGTGAGGCGCTGCACCAGCTCACCACCCGCCTCGCCGAGGAGTACGGCACGGTGGTGGTGGAGCGGCTCAACGTCGCCGGGATGGTGCGCAACCGTCGCCTCGCCCGGGCCATCGCCGACAGCGGCATGGGCGGGGTCCGCCGGCTGCTCGCCTACAAGACCGTGTGGGCCGGCGGGCGGCTCCTCCAAGCCGACACGTTCTTTGCCTCGTCGAAGATCTGCTCCAGCTGTGGGATGGTGAAAGCCAAGCTGTCGTTGGCAGAGCGGATGTATCGCTGCCAGGCGTGCGGGATGGTGTTGGACCGTGACGAGAACGCGGCCCGCAACCTCGCCGCCCTGGTGGAGATGGTGGTCGCCGGGAGTGGCTCGGAGACCGTGCAAAACGCCTGTGTGAGGGACTGTCAGCCCACCGGCGACGGTGGCAGGTCCGACGACCCCGATTCAAGTCGGGAGGCAGCAGGAAGCCAGCAGCCCATCTGGGTGTGAGGCTGGCACCGCTGGCTGGCAACGGCCGGCTACCTGAAACAGACGCATACGTCTCAGGTAACGGGTTCATGCACAGCAGGTCCGAGCGGAACGTCACCCGGTAGGCCTTTCCCAGGGCGTTCAGCGCCTGCAGCGTGAGGTCGCGGATCTCCTCGGGTCGTCCGGTGTTGAGGGCCCGGAGGTCGCCGGCTGGAGCTGGAACCACCGGATCACGTCCAGGACTCCCTGGTAGGGCCGGTTGGCGGCGAGGATCGCCTCAGGGCTCCACAGGTGCTCGGCGTACCAGACCAGGACGTCGGCGCGGACGGGAGCGGGAAGGGCCAGGTCCGCCAGGAACTCGTCGATGCGGTCCTCGTGGACCCTGACGTCCTCCGCGCGGAGTCCCTGGAAGTACTCGGTGTCGTGCGCCCGGTCGTAGGCCAGCAGGGCGTGCACCACCAGGTATCGCAAGTCCAGGATGGTCCCGTCGATGTCGAACACGATGCAGAGCTCGTGATCGGGATAGGCCCGGCGCATGCGCTCGTAGTGGACCGCGAGCTCCCACATCCAGTCGGGGCGAGGTCGCTCCACCGGACCATCGGCCGCGGGCCGCTCCCCTGCGGTCACACCCATCCCCTTGCGGATCGAACCTGAGTGCCAGGCCGAGTCTACTTGCCCAGCGACGGGTAACGCTTTGGCGTGAACGTTGTGTGAACGGAGCAGGGCCAGCGCATGATAGTCCTCTAGCGAAACGAAGCTGAGCCCGCTGGGCTGCCACGAGGAGGTACTTGGCCGTGACCACGAGCGACCACTTCACGCAGGTTGCCTCCATCTATGAGTCGCTGCGCACGACCGACGAGGCGCCAGTACGGTGGCTCCGCCAGCTCCTGCCTGAGCGGCCGATCACCGGCGTCGACGTCGGCTGCGGGACTGGGCGTTACTCAAGGCTCCTGGGTGCCCTCCTGCCCGAGGGCTCGCTCCTGATCGCCGCTGACATCTCAGCCGCGATGCTCGCCGAGCTCCCGGCCGGCAATCACGGCCGTTCCAGGGTCGCGCCACTTCTCTCGGCCGCCGAGGTATTGCCGATTCGGACCGGCAGCCTCGACCTGGTGACCTCGTTCAACTCGGTGCACCACTTCGACCTGAGCCGCTTTCTGGTTGAAGCCGCCCGGGTACTGCGGCCGGACGGCCAGCTCTTCATCTACACCCGCACCCCGGAGCAGAACGCGCGGACGATCTGGGGCCGCTACTTCCCCGGCTTCGTCGAGCATGAGCAGCGTCTGCACGGCGAGCGGGCGCTGCGGGCGGCCGTGCGCCAGACCGGAGGGCTTGTGCTTGCCGACACGCGCACCTTCCGCCACTTGCGCTCAAGCACACGTGAGCGGCTTCTGGCGCAGGCCGAGGGGTGCCACTACTCGACGTTCTCCCTCTACGCACCGGACGAGCTGCCCTCGGCCATCGCCACGTTCCTCGCCCGCCTGCCCGGCCCCGAGGTCTCCTGGGTCGACGAGCATCTTCTCGTGACCGTCCGCCGCCGCCGCCGCGGTGCTCGCCCATAGCGTCAGAACTAGATCGCAGGCGGCGAACCACCGTCGTCAGCGTGGAGTGGCTGGCCCCGTTCTACGGGCACCAAGGGTCGAGGCTCACTCGTCCCGGGATATCGGATCGCGCATCGCCACTGTCCCCGGACCTCCGCTGAAGCCGAAGGACCACCAGGTGCCAGCCGGCGGGGGTGGCAGGGTGCCCTGGAGCAACTGGATGATGGCCTCGCCAAGCTCCGCGATCGGCGCTGTGTCCACCGCATCGGCGGACCTCCAAAGGACCGTCTCGTCGTCCAGGACCCTCCATTCGGCGGCCTCGGCGGCGGTGACGGTCCGCCGCTGACGGAGGCGTCGGCTGGCCTCCGCAATGAGCGCAATGAACTCGTCGAGCGGCTCGTCCTCCAGGTCAAAGTCGAGGTCGAACAGAAAATCGCCCACAACGGCATGGATGCGAAGCTGCGGCAGTACGTCTGCCAGCCACGGTGGGCGTTGTTCGGGCTCGAGCGCTTCAGCGATGTCGATCAGCTCGGCCAGCAAGATCGACAGGCTGACATCGAAGGCCCAGAAACCGCGCCCACGGAACTCCACCGGGGTCGTCTTGCTCATCGTCTATCCTTCAGGGTCATCTCGCGGATCCTGCCTCACGCGGAAGACGGTGACCGCTAATCTCGGCTCGCCCCACAGATAACCATGGATCAGCGCATTTGACGAGAACGTCAACGCCACCCTCGCCCGGGTCCCAAACCGTCGGCGCGCGCCAATCCCGCTCGGTGGAGCGCGCCGACCCGCGCCCGCGTGGACGAGGTTCTGCCCAGGGCCGACGCGGTGTGCTGGGTGCTCGACCCGCAGAAGTACAACGACCGGGTGCTGCACGAGGACTACCTGCGGCCGCTCGCCCACCACGCCGCGCGCCTCGGTGATGCGACGAGTGGACCTGCCGGGCTGCCCACCCCGTGGGGAGTTCCATGCCGCTGATACTGATCGGCGGCGGTGTGGTGGCCGGACTGGTGCTCGTTCGTGTGCTGGAGGGCAGTACGGTCATGGTCGGGCAGCGCTGGGCGCGGCGCCTGGCCGCAGCGTGGCGGCCGAGATGGAGCGGGAGCTGGGCCGGCCGCTGAGGTGGCGGGGGGCCGAACGCCGGGGGTGTGCGACTCCCCCCGGCGACTCAACCACGTCCACGGTCAGAAGCCGACCTCGATAATTTTCGACTGCGAATACGCCGGCAGCGTATTGATGTAGCCGGTTACAACGTCGACTTGCTCCTGTGTGAAGCCGGTGTAGTCCATGACAGTGAAATCGGCCTTGTTGACATGCCTGTCGATTGCCGCAAGGAACACGCGCGGGTTGCTCGGGTTCAGCCGCGCCGCGGCAGGTGGGCCGCCTATGGCGTCATAGGTGCGCCCCATCTCATCCACCCAGTCTATCTCCTTGATTGGGCTCTGCCTGAAAGTCCGCGCACGGAACCCTGGTAGCTGCTTGAGGCGCGCCGCAGTATATTGCTCTGCGATCCGCGGGGCCTGCAGGCCCTTGACCAGCTCTATTGCCTTGCCGGCCTCGACGGTTTTGACTACCTCAAGCTCTCTGAAGAGCTTGCCGAGCCTGGCTAGCTCTCCTGCCTTACCGGCTGGGAAGACATTAGCGGCCGTCCAGATGCAACCGCTCACGGAGCGGTGAGTGCAGTCGTTCGCGTCTTTGAAGATCGCACGAATGACCAGCTCCAACAGGCTGGGACGGCCGCCGTAATCGGACTCATTGGGCCTTGGCGGCCGACCGGGCCGCGCCTGCGTGGGAGTCGGCAGGGAGGGATTTTCGGGGGGCGGCGTCGTAGCATGCGGCTGGCCATCTGGCGACGGCGTCGGAGCAGGCG
>WNGE01007344.1_pt1 | contig 19708 bp, 16 predicted proteins | sample 5400651 | NCBI WGS metagenome assembly WNGE01 (sample SAMN13153370, study PRJNA577476) | soil metagenome | isolation source: 60 cm soil or saprolite under grassland replicate 2 | place: USA:California | collected 2016-06-15
CCACGCTTTCCTGAAGAAACCCCAAAGTTTGCTCACCAGTCGCGCGCAGCGCATCCTCGTCCGTCACTCCGATAACATGCAATTTCGCCTGATCGTGCGTGGTTGAGAGTGCCGACCAAACCTTCTTGTATTCAGAGCGGGCCGGCTGATGTTCCATCCCGCGTTAATTAGCCCATGATTGCAACGCGTCAATCTTGGCGAATCGTTCTGTCTTGCCTCACCAGCGACGCACAAATTCCAATGCTAGCCTGTTCCCTGCTGCGGCGTGGATTCAGGAGAGAGCCCTCCCGCGCGCTCGGGGCTGGCGACGGAGCGGAGCGAGAATCTTGCGGCTGATGTAGAGACCGAGCTTGCTTCCTCCAACAATGCAGCCCTTCGCGAAGGTTATCACCAGGCTGTTATCTTGACAGGATGTGCGTCGCAAGGCAGCCTCGGGACCGATTACGTTATCCGGCGTTTTAAGCGCGAAAGCATTCGGGCTGAGACATCGTTTAGCGCTATCTCCAGATCCATGTGGAACGACGAGTCAGCCGAAATGAGGCCGCTATTCAAAGCGGCTCGTGAGGGTGGTTCCCGGTTCCGCGCGGAACTGGATTGCAGTTAATGCAGTTCAACAATCCCAACCTCAACAAAAATGAAAACCAATAATATGACAACTCTATACTTAGGAAAATCAATCGGCCGCTCGCCTCTGCGGCGCGGTTTACCGCGTGTCCAGCCAATCTGGATTATACGCGGTTTTCTTCTCATCGTCCTCGTGCTCGTTTGCATTGGGCTTTTACCAAAAGCGCAGGCGGTGAGCCCGCCACCGGATGGAGGCTATCCCGGTAATAACACGGCGGAGGGAACTTCAGCGCTTTTCAGCTTGACCAGCGGCATCGCTAATACCGCTCTCGGTTCTCAAGCGGTTTATTCCAACACCACGGGGCACTACAATTCGGCAGAGGGATTTCGCGCCCTATTCAGCAACACGACTGGCGCTCAAAACACGGCCATCGGCTCTAGTGCCCTCCTAAGCAACACTACCGGGAGCTTCAACATGGCGAACGGCGTTAATACGCTCTATAGCAACACCATCGGCAGCAACAATACAGCCAGCGGCACGCGTGCGCTCTTTAACAACACCACCAGCAGCTACAACACGGCCGTTGGATCTGAAGCACTCTTTTACAGCACCGGAGGCTACAATACCGCCCTTGGTTTTCGCGCGGCTTACAACAACGTTTACAGCCACTACCTTACCGGCGGGTTCAACACGGCCCTTGGTGCTGAAGCGCTCGGGAACGGCTCTGGCGGCTCCTACAACACGGCCATCGGTTTTAGGACATTACAAGAAGGGGTCTGCTGCTTCGGCGGCGACTTCAACACGGCTGTTGGAGTTCAAGCGCTCCAGCAGAACAGGGGCGACTATAACATCGCCGTGGGCGCTTTTGCCGCCAGCAATGTGAACATGGCCAATAACGTTATCTGTATCGGCGCCGCTGGTGCGGATGTGGACAATAGCACTTGGATTGACAACGTGTTTGGCGCAACCACGGTGAGCGGTGTCACGGCACCGGTTATCGTATCTGATACCGGCCAACTCGGGACAGTGGTCTCCTCGGAGCGCTTTAAGAAAGAGATTAGCACGATGGAGAAAGTCAGTGAAGTCATCCTGGCGCTCAGACCGGTTACGTTCCACTACAAGAGTGACGCCAAGGGAACACCGCAATTTGGTCTGATTGCCGAAGAAGTAGCAAAAGTGAGTCCGGCCCTGGTGCTGCCGGATAAGGAAGGAAAACCGTATACCGTTCGCTACGATGCAGTGAACGCGATGTTGCTGAATGAGTTTCTTAAAGAGCACCGCAAAGTGGAGGAACAGCAGGCGACAATCACCGAACTGAAATCTACGGTGGCCCAGCAGCAGAAAGACTTCCAAGCGACGGTTGCGCAGCTCACTGCGGGCCTTGACGAGCAGGCGTCTCAGATCCAAAAGGTGAATGCGCAGCTTGAAGTGAACAGACCTGCGCCGCAAATGATCAGCAATAATCAATAATCGTCTAACAGTTAATCCAGTTCAACAATCTAGCCACAAAAAGAATATGAAAACAAATCAATTACTTAAATCATCCCTCACGCATCTTCTTCTTGGGCTTCTTGCTGCCGGCGCCTTACTTGCTACTGCGCTTTCAGCAAACGCCAGCGTTGTCAATTTTGCTTTGGGTGCTGATGACTATGGAACGTTGACAATCGAAGGGGTTACTCTTTGCACTTACGACAATATCTCTGCTGCAGGCGGGTGCAATTCATCATTCGATATGCAACCTGGCGTCTGGTATGATATTGCCATCGACTATAAGAACCGCTTCGGTTCCGATGGAATGTCTCTGTCGTGGGATCGGCCGGGACCGGCGAGCATAGGCTACGGCTTCAGCGGCTCTTTTCCGGGGTTGGTTCCAAAAGCCAATTTCAGGACGCTGGATGCTACCCAAACTAACTATGTCAGCGGCCTGCGCGGTGATTATTACGACCTGAGTGGCAACCTTCAGTCTACCGTAATCGGCGAAGGGCCGATCGACGCAATTAACAATGTGTACAACAATCAGGTCGTCGGGTCCTGGAATGGCTACGGATATTTCAGCTTATTCGAGGAGCGGCTGTCGGGACAGATCCAGCTAAGTACCACTCCCACGACTGAATCGCAGCTAAGCAATATCAGTACTCGGGGCTTTGTTCAGACGGGCGACAACGTGATAATTGGCGGGTTCATTATTGAAGGACCCACACTCACGCCAAAGACGGTGATTGTGCGTGCTATTGGTCCTGAACTTACGCCATATGGGGTTCCCAATGCATTGGGTAATCCGACATTGGAACTGCACGACGGCACAGGAGCTTTAATTGCCTCTAACGATAACTGGCAGACCACGATAATCGGCGGCATCATCACTGCTGACCAGGTTACCGCTATCCAAAACAGCGGGCATGCTCCGAGTCAGCCAAGCGAGTCTGCGATCATTGCAACGCTGTCACCGGGAAATTACACCGCGATCGTACGCGGCGTAAACAACACCACCGGCGTTGCTTTGGTGGAAGTGTACGATCTCGGCCCCACCACTGCTTCAATTCTAGGCAATATCAGTACTCGCGCCTTTGTTCAGACGGGCGACAACGTGACGATTGGCGGGTTCATTGTTGAAGGGACCGGACCAAAGAAGGTCATTGTGCGCGCCATAGGTCCTGAGCTCATTCCCCCTCCATATAATATTCCCAATGCATTGGCCGATCCGACATTGGAACTGCACGGCGGCACCGGGGCTTTGATTGCCTCTAACGATAACTGGCAGACTACGATAATCGGCGGCATCATCACCGGCGACCAGGTCAGCGCTATCCAGAACAGCGGGCATGCTCCGACTCAGCCGACCGAGTCTGCCATCATTGCAACCCTGCAACCGGGTAATTACACCGCGATCGTGCGTGGTGTAGACAATACCACCGGAGTTGCACTCGTGGAAGTGTACGATTTGGATCAGTAAGTGCTGGAAAAAGCCTACTCACCTAATTTCCGCGGCCCGCAATGAGCGACGAGGAGGTTGCCGAGTCGAAACAGTCTTACCCCTCGTGAAGCTCTAAGCGACCAGCTACTGACACTGTCATTGTTATGGTCGTTACCAAGCTGGCCGCGTGATAGCAGTCGCGCGAGTGAACAAGGCTTTATCTGATCCAAAGATGCCGAATGACGTTCGCATCTTCACGATCGTGCTCGCGCCGAAACTGCGCTTGCGCGCTCCTTGGTTACATGTCATGTGACATCAACTTTATGCTGGTCCTGAACGGGACGATGCTCTCGGAAGGATTGCGCACTCTCTATATGAAACGGATCGATACGCAGGCCAAGATAGACATGGAATCACGAAAATGAACGCCTCGGTTGAGCCGCCGCCAAAACGAGGAAAGGGCTGTTTCGCAAAAGGTTGCCTGATCCTCATCGCGGTCGGGATCGTACTGGTCGTGGGAGGGATCGGCGGCTCTTATTGGAGTCTCCGTCACATCTATCTTTCCGATAAACCTGCACCGATTCCTGAAGCTTCTGCGCCCAGCGAAACCAGCGCCGCCACGCCTGGCGGAACAAGTGTGGCCACACCGAGCGAAACGAGCGCCTCGGTTCGCGAACGCTTGGACACGATCAAGTCAGCGGCGCGCGCTCACGAGCAAACCGGAGTGGAGTTCACCGCCGCGGACATCAATGCACTGATCGCGGCCAATCGAAAATCGCGCGGCATGGCCTTTGTTCGCATCGACGGCAATGTCGCGCAGGTCCAGTTGTCCATTCCGCTGCAAAGATTGGACGTTCCATTTCGAAATGCATTTGGTCTGGGCGATCAGTATTTGAACGCCACTGTCACGATGGTAGCGCCCTCGGGAACCAACGCGAACAACGTGCAGCTGAGCGAGGTGACACTCAACGGCCACAGCTTTCCCGCCGATCTGCTGGACCGGCGATTACTCGGAGTCGGAAAATCGCTGCGAAGTTACGTGATCAAATATGCCGCCCAGTATGGCGTAACGGACGGAGAAATCAGCGATGGCAAAGTAATCTTGCACACCAGCGGCTACTGATTCTACTGCATAATTTCCCGCGCAAAGATATTGAGCTGTCCATCTTCCTGCCTGCGCACCTCGGGTTCGCTGGCGCAGCTGCGCTTAGGGCTTGCTTGCGACGAGCTCGAAGCCGGCACTGATCCCGCTCTGGAATTCGTTAGGCAAGTTTTGCAGCTCTTGGAAGACTGCCGGCACTTTTGAGCGATCGCTCCACAAATCCGCCCAATCTCGCAACGTGCTTTGACCCACCGCTTCGCGCGCTTCCTTTCCGCAGCTCGCTCCGACCGATTCCAGAACCTGGCTGAGCAGGAATGCGAGCATGAATGGCACGGTAAAGTTTGGGCTCACGTGGCATTTTTCCACGTCGAAATCTTTGAACCAAGAGCGCACGCCATGTTCCGTCGCGTTGTAAAAATGAAATGGCGCTTCGTGGAGCGGTTGCAGGAAAGCTGTGTGGATCACCAGTGAACCGCCGTGTTTCAAGACACGCAAAATTTCGGCCGCAGCGCGGCGCGGATTCTCCAGATGTTCGAAAACGTTGAACGCAAAAACGCAGTCGAAAATTCCGTTACGAAACGGAAGGCAATGCGCGTCACCGACGACGTCAGTGTGACGAAAGATCTTATGCTCGAATTCGATGCAATTCGCGTATCGCATCGCGGTCGCGCCAGCACCGATGTTTAAGACCAACTTTTTGCCTTCGCGAAGAATCATTTCGTACTCAGCACCGAGTGGATTGCTCTTATGTTCGGCGGGAACAATCTGCACGGGCTCCGGCAAGAAGAGGGCGGTTTGATCGCGCATCTCAAAAGAGCCTGCGCAATTTTCGCACGTTAGCCGACCGCGCTCCAAATGAAGGGCGTGGCGGCATTGAGGGCAGGCCAGAATCGAAATTAGTCGCGGGTTCATCGCTAGAGGTTACGGCGTCTGGCCTTCGCCCAATATCAGAGCTTCGGAGATGATACTGCAAGACCGAAAGCGCCTTGCTTTTGCAGAGCACCTTTCAAACCTGATCGCAGATGCGGACTCCCTAAAATCATCTGCACGCTTGGAGCTGGCGACGGAGAGGAGCGAAATCTTGCGGGCTGATGTAGAGACCGAGCTTGGTTCCCCACCAATGCATCCCTTCACGAAGATTATCACTAGGGTTATTATCTTGACAGACTGTGCGTCGCAGGAGAGCCTAGCGGTTGATTACGTCATCCGACGTTTCAACTTATCTTCGGCCGGGCTGAAGAAGCCCGTGGGGCTGGATCTTCGGTGAGACACCGCTTAACGCGATCTCCAGATCCAACTGGAGCCCGGAGTCAAGCCGAAGAGAGGCTGCTGTTCAAACCGCCTCGCGAGGATGGTTCCTGGTTCCGCGCGGAACTGGGTTGCAGTTAATGCAGTTCAACAATCCAGCCTCCACAAAAAATGAAAACAAATCAATTACTTAAATCATCCCTCACGCATCTTTCTCTTGGGCTTCTTGCTTTCGGCGCCTTGCTCGCTACTGCGCTTTCAGCGAACGCCAGCGTGGTCAATTTTGCTTTGGGTGCTGATGACTATGGAACGCTCACAATCGGGGGGGTTACTCTATGCACTTACAACAATATCTCTGCCGCAGGCGGGTGCAATTCATCATTCGATATGCAACCCGGCGTTTGGTATGATATTGCCATCGACTACAAGAACCGCGCCGGTTCTGATGGAATGTCCCTGTCGTGGGATCAGCCGGGGCCAGCGAGCATAGGCTACGGCTTCAGCGGCTCTTTTCCGGGGTTGGTTCCGAAGGTCAACTTCAGGACGCTGGATGCTACCCAAACTAACTATGTCAGCGGCCTGCGCGGTGATTATTACGACCTGAGTGGCAATTTTCAGTCTACCGTAATCGGCGAAGGGCCGATCGACGCAATTAACAATGTGTACAACAATCAGGTCGTCGGCTCATGGAACGGTTATGGATATTTCAGCTTGTTCGAGGAGCGGCTGTCCGGGCAGGTCCAGCTAACTACCACGACTGCATCGCAGCTAAGCAATGTCAGTACTCGTGGCTTTGTTCAGACAGGCGACAACGTGATGATTGGTGGCTTCATTATTCAAGGGACCGGATTAGAGACGGTGATTGTGCGCGCCATAGGTCCTGAGCTCACTCCATTTGGGATTACCGATCCATTGGCTGATCCGACATTGGAACTGCACGACGGCACAGAGGCTCTGATTGCCTCTAATGATAACTGGCAGACTACGATAATCGGCGGGATTATCACCAGCGACCAGGTCAGAGCTATCCGGAACAGCGGGCATGCTCCGAGTCGGGCAAGCGAGTCTGCGATCATCGCGACCCTGCCACCGGGAAACTACACCGCAATCGTGCGTGGTAAGAACAACACCACGGGAGTTGCTTTAGTGGAAGTGTACGATCTGCAATAACATTGTCTTCTGAAAGCCAACTAAATGGAGCCAGTGGCTTCGGTGATTCCCCAAGGCACGGCGCGACGTTACAGACGAGGCAGGGGCCTAACAAACAGCAGCCATTAACAATCCAACCTCAACAAAAAATGAAACCAGAAAATATGACAACTGTACACTTAAGAAAATTAATCGGCCGCTCGCCTCTGCGACGAGGTTTCGCTCTTATCCCGCTAGTGCTCGCCTGCTTTGCGCTAGCCCCGGCCCCGAAAGCTTTCGCGGTTACTCCGGCCCCGGACGGAGGCTATCCGAACTTCAATACCGCTGAAGGAACTAATGCCCTCTTCAGCCTCACCAACGGCGACCGCAATACGGCCAACGGTTTTGCTGCGCTCTATAGCAACACAGGCGGTTTCCAAAATACGGCCAACGGTGCTGCTGCGCTCCAGCACAACACAACCGGCAACTACAACACGGCCAACGGTGCTTTAGCGCTCTTTTACAACACAACCGGCAGCGAGAACACGGTCAACGGGGTTGATGCGCTCTTTTACAACACAACCGGCAGCGAGAACACGGCCAACGGTTATCAAGCGCTCTTTCACAACACCACCGGCCACCACAACACGGCCAACGGTTCATTCTCGCTTTACCTCAACACCGGCAACGACAACACGGCCAACGGGTCTGGTGCCCTCTCTGACAACAGCACCGGCAGCGAGAACACGGCCAACGGTTATCAAGCGCTCGGTTTCAACAGAACCGGCAGCGACAACACGGCCAACGGTGCTTATGCGCTCTTTTTCAACAGAACCGGCTACAACAACACGGCCAACGGTGTTGACGCGCTTCTTAACAACAGAAGCGGCAGGTCCAACACGGCCAACGGGTTTGATGCGCTCTATAACAACACAGGCGGCAGCTTCAACACGGCCGAGGGTTTCAACGCGCTCCTGAGCAACAATGGCTCAAATAACATCGGGTTGGGCTACAGTGCCGGCAGCAGTCTCACCACCGGCGGTGGCAATGTCTGTATCGGCTCCGGCATCTTCGGGGTTGCTGGCGAGAGCAACACCACGCGGATCAGAAATATTTACTCTTCTTTCGCGTCTGCCCGAGCAGTTTACGTTAATGCCGACAACAAGATCGGCACGCTTGTCTCCTCACGACGGTTCAAGGACGAGATCAAGCCCATGGACAAGGCCAGCGAAGCTATTCTGGCGCTGAAACCGGTCACCTTCCGTTACAAAAAGGAGATTGAACCCAATGGCGCCATCATGTTTGGACTCATCGCCGAGGAAGTGGAAAAGGTGGATCCCGAGCTGGTGACTCGCAATGACAAAGGCGAGGTCGAGACCGTGCGCTACGAGGCGGTGAACGCCATGTTGCTCAACGAATTCCTCAAAGAACACCGCACCGTACAAGAGTTAAAATCCACTTCTACAACACAGGAAGCGATGATCACACAACTAAAGTCGACCGTCGCGCAGCAACAGCAGGACTTTCAGTCCAGGCTCGCCGAGCAGCAGAAGCAAATCAAAGCGCTCGCTTCCGGCTTGGAGAAGGTAAACAATCAGCGTGAAATGAGCAAACCTGCGCCGCAAATGGTCAGCGGCAATCAGTAAAGGCTTCAGAATCCACCAATCAGTTAGTGCAGTTCAACAACCCAGCCTCTAAGAAAAAATAAATCAAAAAATATGACAACTCTACACTTAAGAAAATCAATCGCCGGTCGCCTTGGCAACTCGGCTTCCTTGATCCCGCTCCTGCTCGCCTGCCTTGCGCTTTTGCCGGCCCCGAATGCTTTCGGGGTTGTCCCGCCGCCGGATGGCGGCTACCCCGGCAGTAACACCGCTGAGGGAACCGACGCTCTCCTGAGCCTCACCAGCGGGGTCTGGAACACGGCCCTTGGGTTTCAAGCGCTCAATCACGACACTACCGGGGGCAACAATACGGCGACCGGTGTTCGGGCCCTCTTTAGCGACACCGGCGGCAGCTACAACAGCGCCGCTGGCATTTACGCGCTCTACGCCAATATCAACGGCTGGTAACAACAATGCCGTTGGCGCGTATGCGCTCGCCAACAACATTAGCGGCAATTCTAACACGGCCAATGGTTACGCTGCGCTCTACCGCAACACCACGGGCGACGCCAACACGGCCAACGGTGCGCATGCCCTCCTTGGCAACACCACCGGCGGCAGCAACACGGCTACCGGTGCTGCTGCGCTCACTAACAACACAACCGGCAATTCCAACACGGCCAACGGGGTTGACACGCTCGCGCTCAACACAACCGGCGGCGGCAACACGGCCAATGGTTCGGGTGCGCTCTTTAGCAACGCAACCGGCATCGAAAACACGGCTAATGGTGTGGACGCGCTCACTAGCAACACAATCGGCATCGAAAACACGGCTGATGGTGTGGACGCGCTCGTTAGCAACACAACCGGCCAGCAAAACACGGCTACCGGTTGGCAAGCGCTCCTTAGCAACACAACCGGCGTCGGCAACACAGCCAACGGTGGAAACGCGCTTGTTAGCAATACAACCGGCAGCGCCAACACGGCCAACGGTCAGCAAGCGTTCAATAACAACACGAGCGGCAGCGGCAATGTCGCCTTGGGCGTGGCAGCCGGGTCCAATGCAACAACAGGTGACAGTAACGTATATATCGGCGCAGGCATGATTGATGTAGCTGGCGAGAGCAACGCCTGCTACATCGCGAGCATCTTTGGGCAGACGTCTGCCAGTGGAATCCCGGTTCTAATTAATGCAAGCAATAAGCTCGGTACGACCACTTCCTCAAAGCGCTTTAAGGAAGGCATCAAACCAATGGACAAGGCCAGCGAAACCATCCTCGCGCTCAAACCGGTGACCTTCCGCTACAAGAAGGAAATAGATCCGGCAGGCACATCGCAGTTTGGTCTGGTGGCCGAGGAAGTGGAAAAGGTGAATCCTGACCTGGTAGTGCGCGACCGGGAAGGAAAACCCTACAGCGTGCGCTACGATCAGGTGAACGCGATGCTGCTCAACGAGTTCCTAAAAGAGCATCGCAAGAACGAGGAACAGGAAGCAACCATAGCCAAACAGCAGAAGCAGATTGAAGCTCTCACTATGGGCCTCCAGAAAGTGACCGACCAGCTCGAACTGAGCAAAGCCGCGCCGAGAACGGTTGGCAACAATCAGTAAAAGCAGGGACCTAACACATAGCGGCACTTACAATCAGCACCAGCGGCTACTAATTCTACCAGCGACGCGGGCATATGTAACGAACACGCGCGCGCTCACGGCCAGACCCACAGGGTTCCGGTTTTTGACTTGTGTGATAAGAATGGCCCACCTAAACTGGGCGGCTCTCCTGTGATGATCCGTTTTCCGTTCGGCAAGACTGGCTTTTTCGGTTGTCTGCTTGCGCTGTGGTTGGTTCCCGTCGCTTTGGGCCAGGCTATGCCGCGCAAGCCGTTCCCGAAAGAGCCGCTGGAGAAACTCGAGAACCCGCCTGCGCTTTATTGGGGAACGGGCGTTTCGTCGCGTATGGTCTCGCAGTACGAAATATTCACAAGTCATCAGGTGAACGTTAATGCCAGTGGGCAGAACGTCACCGGCGATGCGGCGAATGAGCCGTCGATCTGTGTCGATCCGATCAACGGCAACAAGATGTCGATTGGCTGGAGGCAGTTCGACAGCATAACTTCCAATTTCCGAAACGCTGGTTGGGCCTATACCAGCAACGGCGGTACGTCATGGAGGTTTCCTGGCGTTCTCGAAAATAATGTTTTCCGCAGTGATCCAGTGTTGAACGCGGATAGCACCGGAAAGTTTTTTTATCTCAGCCTGCTGGAAACGTTTTTCGACGACATGTGGCGCTCGCTAAACGGCGGCATGTCGTGGGCGAACATTGCGCCAGCACGGGGAGGCGACAAACAGTGGTTTACCATCGACAACACCAACAGCACCGGACATGGATTCCAATATCAATGCTGGAGCACTGACGGGAATAATTACGGCGGCCGACAATTTACCCGTTCCACGGATGGCGGATTCACGTGGCTCAACCCGATCAACATTCCTAATTCTCCCACTTGGGGAACGCTCGACGTGGACACAAACGGCAACCTATTTATTGCGGGCGTAAATCAAAGCACTGGCCAAATCTGGTGCATTCGCTCCAGCAACGCTAAGAACGGCGCCGTCACACCGAGCTTCGATCAAAGCACGCTGGTGAACCTTGGCGGCGACATAGATGTCGGCGAACCAATCAACCCCGTCGGCTTGGTCGGGCAACTTTATCTGGCGGTGGACCGTTCAGGCGCCAGCACGAATAACAACATTTACATGCTGGCGAGCGTCCTGCCCACTGGCTTTACTACCGGCAGCGACATCATGTTTGTGCGCAGCACCAACGGCGGACGAACCTTCAGCGCCCCGCACCGAATCAATGACGACCCTGTCAATCACGCGAAGTGGCACTGGTTCGGCGCGCTTTCCGTCGCGCCCAACGGTCGTCTCGATGTTATCTGGCTCGACACCCGCAACGCCGCCAACAACACCAATTCGCAGCTCTTCTATTCCTACAGCATGGACGGTGGCAACACTTGGGCGGCCAATGTCGCCGTGAGCAATTCGTTCAATCCGTTCCTCGGTTATCCGAACCAAAACAAGATGGGCGATTACATGTCCATCGTTTCAGATAACACCGGAGCTAATGTTGCATACTGCGCCACGTTCAATGGCGAACAGGATATTTATTACGCGCGAGTTGCCCCCGCGCCTGTACCAACGACGCTGGGCAACATTTCCACGCGCGCGTTTGTGCAGACGGGCGACAATGTCATGATCGGCGGCTTTATCATCACGGGCGTGGGGCAGAAGAAGGTGATCATTCGCGCGATCGGTCCCAGCCTGGTGAATTATGGCATTACCAATCCCCTGCAAAATCCGACACTGGAGCTGCACGATCACACCGGCGCGGTAATCGCTTCCAACGATAACTGGATGGATGCGCCCAACGAACAGGAGATCATCAATAGCGGGAATTGGACTGGTGGAAGTATATGATCTGGATCTCACCGCTGAGTCCAAGCTGGGCAACATTTCCACGCGTGCCTTTGTGCAGACGGGAAACGATGTCATGATTGGCGGGTTTATTGTGAGTGGACCCGATTCGGGAAAGGTGATTGTGCGCGCGATTGGTCCCAGCCTGGTGAATTATGGCATTACCAATCCCCTGCAAAATCCGACACTGGAGCTGCACGATCACACCGGCGCGGTAATCGCTTCCAACGACAACTGGATCAATGCGCCCAATGAACAGGAGATCATCAATAGCGGACATGCCCCAAGCAATAACCTCGAATCGGCTATTCTGATGACGCGCGATCCCGGTGCTTACACCGCGATTGTGCGCGGCGTAAACGCCGGGACCGGTGTCGCTCTCGTGGAGGTTTACGGGCTGCAATAGTTCTGGCCGTCACGGAAATGAGGGCAACCTCAGCAGCGAGCAAAAGGCGCTTTCGGAATTAGTCGCCTGATAAAACCATAAAAGCCAAGGCTTCGTGCAAGTCCCGTCTGAGTAATCCAATACTCCACGCCGCCATGATGTGACCGCGGCGTCAAGTCTCTCCTGCCAGTGGGGAAACTTGCGCCGGCCGAGTGAAATTCGTAAATCAAGAGTGAACATGCCTAACGAGACCATCACGCGATTCGAAAAGCTCGCGCAGATGCACAAATGCATTGATGCTCCCAGGCCTGATCAAACCGTTTACGATGCGTGCATCTCAATCGCGGGATGGATCTTTGTCGAGGGGAGCGATCCGGCAGCCTGTCGCGTCCGCGCGTGGCTCGAGGGCGCTCCCATCGGGGAAACCCGGCTTCTGTTTGCGCGTCCGGATGTGTCCGACTTTTTGTCTCTGCCCCACGATGTTCCTACTGCATTCCGTTTTCTAGCGCGCGCGGTTGCGTGCAACGAGGCGTCGCGCGACGCCACGATCCAACTGACCGCGTCGTGGAATGGCGATGCCGCCGAATATTTAATTGGAAAAGTGTCCGTGCACCTCGTTCCAGCTCTTCTCCAGAAACGCCACTTCGGTGAACTGGTTTTCCCAGCGCAAAGCAGATTGCTTCATCGGGAAAACATTTACGGCTCCGGCCCGCCGGTGCTGGAACCCGGGGTCCAGATGCTGCGTCTCATCCTCGATTATCTGTCGCCCGGCAGTTCCGTCCTTGACGTGGGATGCGGAGCAGGCGCCTACGCTCCAGCCCTGATCGCAGCGGGGCATCAATGGACCGGGGTGGAAGTGAATCCAGACTGCTTGCGATTGCTGGAGCAGCGCGGTTTGCCATTTCGCAGAACCGCACCGGGGACGGAGCGGTTTCCCTGCGCGGACGAGGAGTTCGATGAGGCAATCTGCATCGAGGTGCTTGAGCATATCGAGCATCCGGAGTCGTTTCTGGAAGAGATCTCGCGAATCGTTCGCCAGAGAGCGCTTTTCTCGGTGCCGAACATTGAGGTCATTCCCTATTTCAAGGATTGGGAAACTGTGCCCTGGCATATGCTGGAGGGCGACCACAAAAATTTTTTCACCCGCACCAGTCTCCGCGAACTGCTGACTCCCCATTTCTGGCACGTAGAGGTCTTCTCCTACAGTGAACATCCGTTGCGGACACGGGACGGGATCGCGCTTCACGCGCATCTGTGCGCGGTGGCGGATAAGCGGTAGCACGAGCGTCTCGCTTGTGACCGATAGCCTCGCCCGTCGGAGGCGCCACGAAGAGCCGCACACGTTGAAAAACAAAAAACCGCACCATGATGAGATCGACCCGCCCGGCGAGGCGATTATGCTGGAATGGTGGTCTGGCGTTTTGCAGCGGGACCCTTATTATAACCCAAGTCTTTCTCGCGAAGACGCCGATTTCTCTTTAGGCAAGCGAGACCACCGTTTGGATTAAAATGAGCAAGCACGAACAGAATCTCTGGCAGGGCATCGATGTCGGTGCGCAGAAAGCATTGAACACGCGCAATTACCGCACGGCATCATTCGCGCAGGAACTTTCGGAGCGAGGCGTGGATGCAAGCGAACTCGCCGCTGCGGACCGGAACAAGCGCGAGATAAAGAAGGCTTGGATTCCGGGAGTGGAAATTTTCTCGCGAAAGATTCACGCGCAACGTCACCGCGGATCTTTTGGCGAACTTGTCCGGCGAGACGAAGGCATTCTCGCGCAGATTGGCTTCTGGCCAAAGCAATGGTCGGCGGCGCGAATGTTTGCGCAGACGGCAAAAGGTTTTCACGTGCATCCGCCCAGCATTCCAGCGGACGCGACTGTAGCAGATTGGTTGCGTCGCTTGTTTATCGATGAGCGGGACAATTATTCGTTGCGCCGTTACGACGACGAGCAATGGGACGTGATGTTTTTTCTTCAGGGCCGCGCGGAGATGATTCTGTGCGATGTCCGTGCCGGATTTCCCAAGCGCATCATGCGTTTCTTTATCGATGGCGACAATCATCGCACTAACAACAACATCGGCGTGGTCGTTCCGCCGGGCGTGGCGCATGCCATTCGGGCGGAAGGCTCGGAAGACGTGATCATGGTTTACGGGACGAGCACGATTTTCCATCCCGAGTTCGAAGGACGAATCGCGAGCGAAATCGAAACCCCGCAGCTCCCGGAATCGTGGGAAACGTTTTTAAGAAGTGAGACGTGATAAGTGAGATGTGAGAGGCGCAGGCGAACGAGTCTTCACCAATCACTTTCTCGATGAAGCGAAGCTTCGATCCGGCTGTCTTGGAAATGATGGATCGGCCGCAACCGGTTTCTGCAGAGCTGGAGCGGGATCTGAAACGAATTCGGCAACTCAACCGCTGGTTTGGTAGCTATCGCCTGGTTTTCGGTTTTATGCGGCGCTGGATCAAGCCGGGTGACAAGGTGCGTATTGTCGATCTGGCTACCGGATCGGGCGATATTCCGCGGTTGATTGTTAGTTATGCACGAAAAATTGGCGCCAACGTAGAGATCGACGCGTTAGACCGGCAACCCGCCACACTGGAGATCGCGAGGAAATTGAGCGCTGGTTATCCGGAAATTTCCTACGTCAGCGCAAACATTCTGGAATGCGATCCGGCCAAAGCCTACGACATCGTGCTTTGCACACTCGTGCTTCACCATTTCAGCGATGAGGACGCCGTGTGTGTTCTCCGACGGTGCGCGGAGCTATCTCGAAAATTTGTCCTCGTTTCTGATTTGCGGCGCGGATTCCTTGCGACCGCCGGCGTTTATCTTTTGACTGCGCTGATTTTTCGCGAACCAATGACACGTTATGACGCGCGACTATCCGCCAAACGGGCATTTTCTTTTACAGAACTGGGTGACTTGGCGCGACGAGCTGGCTGGCAAGATTTCGGGCACAAAAAATTTCGGTTCGCGCGGCAAGCCATTTGGCTCGAATGAAATTCAACTTGGAGTGACATTGTCTGCGGCTTGGAATCGGCTGAACAATGCCTTGAAATTTCGCCTGCGAAGACGTAATCAAGTGAACCATAGAACCTGAAAGGCATTTATGCCGCTCTTGAAACCGGACCCGACGTTTTATCCGTCGCCGCGTTTGGCGATGGAAGCTCCGCCTGAAAAGCATGCGTTTGTAGCGGCGCTTAACGCGCCAGGCAGCAACCTCAACGACGCGCTTTTGGTTGTGGATATTGATCCCGGATCACCCACTTACGGCCAGCGCGTTGGGGAGGTTAAGATGCCAAAGTTTGGCGACGAGCTGCATCATTTCGGTTGGAATGCGTGCAGTTCGGCCCTTTGCCCGTACGCCCCGCATCCACACGTCGAGCGCCGTTACCTGGTTGTGCCTGGGCTGCGCTCATCTCGCATTCACATTATCGACACGAAGCCCAATCCGCGAAAACCGAAGATCGTTAAAGTGATCGAACCGGAAGAAGTCTTCTCGCGCGCTAATTATTCGCGTCCCCACACGATTCATTGCGGCCCGGAAGGCATTTACGTCAGCGCGTTCGGGGCGCCCAATGGTGACGGCCCAGGCGGCATTTTCATGCTCGATTGCGAAACGTTCGAGATTCTGGGCCAGTGGGAAATGGACCGTGGTCCGCAATTTCTTCATTACGATTTTTGGTGGCATCTGGGTTTCGACACGCTGCTGAGCAGCGAGTGGGGCACGCCGAACATGATTGAAAGCGGATTGCAGCCGGACCTGCTTCTGGCCAGCAAATACGGCCATCAGATGCATGTTTGGGATCTGCGCCGACGCCGCCATATCCAGGCGCTTGATTTGGGCAAACAGCAGCAAATGGTCCTCGAGATGCGTCCCGCACATAACCCGACCAAGGCGTACGGCTTTGTTGGAGTCGTGGTTTCGCTCAAGGATTTGTCCGCGTCGGTTTGGCTCTGGCACCGCAATAACGGGGAGTGGGATCTAAAGAAAGTGATCGAAATTCCCGCCGAACCGGCCGAGCCGGCGAAGCTACCGCCGATGCTCAAGGATTTTAAGGCAGTGCCGCCACTGGTGTCGGATATCAATTTGTCGCTCGACGATAAATTTCTGTACGTTTCGTGCTGGGGAACAGGGGAATTCTTGCAGTACGACGTGTCCGATCCATTCAGCCCGAAGAAGACCGGGTCGGTGCGCATCGGCGGGATTGTTAATCGAACGTCCCACCCGAAAAATCCGAACCAGCCGTTGGCTGGCGGACCGCAAATGGTGGAAGTGAGCCGCGACGGGAAACGAATCTATTTTACGAACTCGCTTTACGCCGCGTGGGACGAACAGTTCTATCCCGACGGCGTGGGCAGTTGGATGGTCAAGCTTGACGCGGGCCAGGAGGGTGGCATTGCGCTCGACGAAAGCTTTTTTGTCGAGAGCAGCGATTATCGGGTTCACCAGATCCGCCTCGAGGGCGGCGATTCATCGAGCGATTCCTATTGCTTTCCGTGAGTGAGATCTGGCCCTGGCTGACGCTGTTCGGCTTAGGCGCTTTTCATGGGATCAATCCGGCGATGGGATGGTTGTTTGCTGTTGGACTCGGATTGCAGGAACAGAAGCGCATAGCAGTCCTTTGCGCTCTGCCACCGATCGCTCTCGGGCACGCACTTTCCATCGGGATCATCATCGCGGCGGTTCTCCTGGCTCGGGTTACCGTGCCACCATTCGCTCTAAAAATTACTGCTGCCGCGATCCTATTTGCTTTTGGGTTTTATCGCCTCTTTCGCTCGCGTCACCCGAACTGGGTAGGCATGCGGGTTGGTTTCGGCGATTTAACTCTTTGGTCTTTTGTGATGGCATCGGCCCATGGCGCGGGTTTAATGCTAATCCCGTTATTTCTTAAATCAGCCCCACAGACGCTTGCGCAACACACGGGTCCAATGGCCCTACACATGCACCCGACCTGCGGCCTCGAATTCGCTAACTTCAACACTCCTTCGCTGCTGACGAGTTCAGTCGCCGTCCATACCTTGGGCTATCTTCTGGTAACTGGCTTGGTGGCGATGTTGGTTTACGAGAAGCTCGGTGTCGGAATGTTGCGCCGCGCTTGGTTCAACGTCGATTTGTTCTGGATGCTCGCGTTGATGGCCGCTGGTGTATTTATCCTCTTCCTTTGATTTGGGTCGTGTGCGGCCGAGATACATTTCGTGATTCGCGGATCGCAGGCGATTGGGTAATGCTGGCGGCGTGGAAATTCGCACCACCGTCGCCAGCGCCAGGTTACTGGCACAAAACAAACCTCGCGTGCTCGTTCCAACGATGGGGGCCTTGCACAAGGCGCATTTGCAGTTGATTCGGATAGCGCGTGAGCACGCCGGCCGCAATGGCGAAGTGGCGGTGAGCGTCTTTGTAAACCCGCTCCAATTCGAACCGGGAAGCGATTACCAACAATATCCGCGTCCGGAAAGAGCCGATGAAGGCTTTTGCCGGGACGCAGGAGTCGATCTTTTGTTTCGGCCGCCGGTCGGCGAAATGTATTTTGATGATCGCTCCACATTTGTGGAGGAAACTTCTTTGTCGAGTGTGCTTGAGGGCAAATCGCGCCCCGGACATTTCCGTGGTGTTTGCACGGTGGTCGCGAAGCTTTTCAATATTCTTGCGCCAGACACGGCGGTGTTTGGAGAAAAAGATTTTCAGCAGCTTGCGATTGTTCGCCGGATGGTGCGCGATTTGAATTTCAACATCGAAATCATCGCTGTGCCTACAATTCGCGAGGACGACGGGCTGGCATGCAGTTCGCGCAATCAATACTTGAACGTGGAGGAGCGAAAACAGGCGCCGGTTTTGCGAAAGGCCCTGATGAAAGGAGCCGCGATGGCGGGCGACGGCGAAAAGTCGGCTGCGCGAATTGTCTCCGCAGTTCGCGAGACAATCGAGCAGGCGGCGCTCGCCCGTATTGACTATGCCGATCTTGTTGACGCAGAGAATTTGCAGTCAATCGAAGTCGTCAGGCCAAATTCGCTGCTCGCGTTTGCAGTTTTTTTCGGCAAAACTCGTCTGATCGACAATATCCGCCTGCCATGAAGGAGTACGATTTCGTTGTGATCGGCAGCGGTATCGCCGGTCTCAGCTTTGCGTTGAAAGTAGCAAAGTATGGTTCGGTTGCCGTAATCACCAAACGCAAAGGGACCGACACTAATACGGCCTGGGCGCAAGGCGGAATCGCATGCGTGACCAGCGATGAAGATTCATTCGCGCTACACGTGCGCGACACGGTCGTGGCTGGCGCAGGCCTGTGTGACGAGGCGGTGGTGCGCACGGTTGTGACCGAAGGTCCGGAGCGCATCCGCGAACTGATGGAACTCGGGCTGCAGTTCGACGAGCGGGATGTTTTCGGACACCGTGAGCTCGATCTTGGCCGGGAGGGCGGCCATTCGAAGCGCCGCGTGTTGCATGTGCAAGACGTGACAGGGAAGGAGATTGAGGAGACTTTGCTGCGTGAGCTGGGTCGGCAGTCACAGGTCGAGCTTTTAGAAAATCACATGGCGGTGGATTTGATCACCGCGGCCAAGCTCGGCTTCGCCGCAGAAGACCGCTGTCTTGGCGTTTACATGCTGGACGAAAAAAAAGGAGAAGTAGAAACGATCCGTTCGGATCGAATCGTGCTCGCGACCGGCGGTTGCGGCAAAGTTTATTTGTACACGACGAATCCGGATATCGCGACGGGAGATGGTGTGGCGATGGCGTGGCGAGCGGGCGCCGAGATCGCGAACATGGAATTCATTCAATTTCATCCAACCTGTCTTTTTCACGCCCAGGCCAAATCGTTTCTAATTTCGGAAGCCGTGCGTGGCGAAGGCGGAATCTTGCGCAACAATCGAGGCGAAGATTTTATGAAACGCTATGACGCGCGTGGCTCGCTCGCGCCGCGCGATATCGTGGCGCGTGCGATCGACGCGGAGATCAAGCGCTCCGGCGCGAAGTGCGTGTTTCTAGATATCACGCACAAATCGCCGGAATTTATTCGCGAGCGATTCCCGCACATTTACGAGACATGCCTGCGGTTTGGCATCGACATGTCGAAGCAGGCGATTCCAGTTGTGCCGGCGGCGCATTATCAATGCGGTGGAATCAAAACGGACATGAATGGCGCAACGAGTTTGCCGGGGTTGTATGCGATCGGCGAGGTGGCGTGTACCGGGTTGCACGGGGCGAATCGTCTGGCGAGCAACTCCCTGCTGGAAGGTTTGGTGGTGGCGCATCGCGCAGCCGCGGCCTGCATGCGCGCAC
>WNGE01003128.1_pt1 | contig 19702 bp, 17 predicted proteins | sample 5400651 | NCBI WGS metagenome assembly WNGE01 (sample SAMN13153370, study PRJNA577476) | soil metagenome | isolation source: 60 cm soil or saprolite under grassland replicate 2 | place: USA:California | collected 2016-06-15
ACCCCCGGCCAGCTGGAAATCGACCCGCGCTCGATCATGGGCCCGTTCCTGGCCGGTGCCGCGGCCGTGCGGGGCGACCGTCCGGCGCGGGCCGACCCCAGCGGGCAGATGGCCATCGAGATCGGCGACCTGTACAACCGGCCAGGGTTCGCTTCCGCGCCGCCGCCTAACCTCACCCGTGGGCGGCTCCTCGACCCGGCCCGCACGGACCTCAACCCGACCCAAGTCCTAGAGGAACAGCACTGGCGACCCAACGTGACCCCAGGTCGAGCTGCGCCAGGGAACGGCAGCCGGTGGCAACCCACGGCAGCGAGGTTCGCTTGCCTTGGCTGGGCACGCCTGCCGGGGTACAGTCGCGGCATCGGCCAAACCGTCAACAAAGGAGCGGTGGCGACGATGGCCGCTGAGACCCCGACGATCGTCCTCGTCCACGGTGCCTGGGCCGACGCGACCGGCTTCGACGCCGAGGTCCGCGCCCTGCAGCGCCGAGGGTTCCGTGCGATCGGGTTCGCCAACCCGCTTCGCGACCTCGCTGGCGACGCGGCCTACCTCGCCGAGTTCCTGCACAGCCTGACCGGTCCGATCGTGCTCGTCGGCCACTCCTACGGCGGCAACGTCATCTCCGCCGCCGCGACCGGCAACGACCGGGTGCGGGCGCTCGTCTACCTCAACGGCTGGATGTGCGACGAGGGCGAGAGCCAGCAGCAGCTCCTCGAGCGGTTCGAAGGCAGCCTCGTGGGGCCGGCGATCCGGCCCGTGCCGTTCACCGGCCCGGACGGGAGCGAGGGCGCTGACCTGTTCCTTGACCCCGAGGCGTTCCGCGAAGCCTTCGCCGCCGACGTCGACCCCGAGACGGCCGCGGTGATGGCCGCGGCGCAGCGGCCGTACGCCGCCGCCGCGTTCGCCGCCGCGCCGTCGGGCCCGCCGGCGTGGAAGACGCTGCCGTGCTGGTACCTGCTCGGCACCCAGGACAAGGCGATCCCGCCGGCGCTCCAGCGGTTCATGGCCGAGCGCGCGAACGCGACGATCGTGGAGGTGGCGGCCTCCCACGTCTCGTTCGTGTCGCAGCCCGAGGCCGCGACCCAGCTCATCCTCCAGGCCGTCGAGGCGACGGCCGCAGCGCGGCCATGAACCGGTGACCACCGTCCCCGAGGGGCCGCCGGCCACCGGGTTCGAGCCACGCGCCCGTTGCAGGTTGGGCAGCGGTTCGCACCTCCAGCACCTCACATGCCGGCGGGTCGGCGGTCCAGGAGCGGTACGGCCAGCTGCCATCGTGACCACGGGATCGCCGTCAAGGCGACACCCAAGGCCGTAAGAGAGCATAAGGACGCTCCTACCGGCCAAACCGGAGCGGCACCGCGGCCAGTCCGATCACCACCGCCGCGACCAGCACCGGGAGCGCGACGTCGACCCGCAGCAGCAGCGCGCCGGCCAGCGCCCCGGCGGCCATGAGCCCCACCGTGGCGACCCGGCGCCCCGCCCGGGGGCTGTGGCCGCCGGCCAGCCGGGAGTCGGCGGCCAGCCCGGTCAGGGTCAACGTCAGCACGGTGGTGGTGAGGTCAGGGACGGCCAGGCGGCGGACGGTCGCGTTCTGCAACCCCAGCCCGGCGGCCAGCAACCCGATCACCACGTACCGCCGGGCGCCGCCACCGCCGACCGGCAGGCCGGCCGCCACCGCCGCCGCCAGGGCAACCAGGAGCAGCTCGGCCAGCAAGGCGACGGTGACCCAGCGGCGCCGCACCGGCTCGGGGACCTTGGCGCCGGCCGGCCCGGCCATGCTGGCCGCCAGCCGCCCACCCGCGGCGGCGCCGACCAGGAACACCACCAGCGACACCGTCGGGGCCAGCACTGGTAGCCCCTGGGCCCGGGCGGCGCCGAAGGCCAGCAGGACCACGTTGCCGGTCATGTTGGCGGTGAACACCCGGCCCAGCCCGAGGTAGCAGGCGGCATCGACCAGGCCCGTGACCAGGGTGAGCAACCACAGCGGGAACAGCAGCGGCTCCTCCCGCCAAGTCTTGTCGAAACGTTGCGAGATGGTCGCCAAGGTTCCGGCTGCCTCCTGGCTGCCTTTGTGGGTACGCCGCTCGGAGCGAGGGCTGGTCGTGGGCTCCACGATCGCGGATGCCGGCCACGCTGTCATCAGGGGGAGGCCACCGAGCGCTTCATCGACTGGGCCATCCGCGCGCGCGCCGCAGGACCCCCACGGCCTGGTCACCGCTCTCGATAAGGGAGGGGGCAGGGCCGCGCGGTAGCATCGGTTGGCGTCCGTCCAGGCGAGGAGGTCCCGGTGACGGTGGAGCCCCCCGCTGCGGGTGGAGCGCCGGGAGGAACTGCTCTGGCTGCTCGTTCAGGCCTGTGAGCTGGAGCACGGGCTGATGTGCGAGTACCTGTTCGCGCAGTTCACCCTCAAGCGTGGCACCGACGAGGGCCTCACCGACGAGCAGCTGGCCAAGGTGGCCGCCTGGGAGGCCGTCATCGTCGACGTGACCAAGCAGGAGATGCTCCACCTGGCCCTGCCCACCAACCTGCTCACGGCGGTCGGCGCCCGCCCGACGTCCAGGCCGACGTGGCCACCATCGGTGACCCGCTCACCGCCCAGGTCGCCGACCTGTTCAACGCCGTCTACGAGACCACCCTGCAGGCCCTGAGCCGCTACTTCGTCCACGGCGGCGAGACCGCCGAGCAGGTCACCGTGCTGGCCAGGACGGCCAAGCACCTGATGAACTGGGTGATGCGGCCGCTCGGCAGCATCCTCACCACCCTGCCCCTGGGGCCGGAGCGACCCGGGGTGCTGGCCGGGCCGGCCTTCGAGATCGTGCAGCCCTCCTTCTACGTGCTGCCCCACCGCCAGGCGGCCTGGCGGATCCTGGCCGAGCGGCTGGAGGAGCTGGCCGACCGGGCCGAGCAGCTCAGCGGGACCAGCGGGCTGGGAACGCTGGCCGAACTGGCCGACAAGCTGCGCGGCATGGCACACGACATCCAGACGGCCTGACGACCCGCCCGCTGCCTGGTCTCACGCAGCTGCTGGGTCAGGGCGCTCAAGGCCGGGCGTCGAGCGTGATCGTAGGGGCGAGCTAGCCAGCGCCCTCCCAGACGATCCAACGCCTGGCGCGCCTACTCGCCGGCGGCCGGGTGCCGGGCTGGCTGTTGACCGGCCTGGTCGATGAGGTCGCGGAGCTGGTTGCGGCCGGCGATGCCGAGCTTGGGGTAGGAGCGGTACAGGTGGGACGCGACGGTGCGGGGGGACAGGAACAGCTGGTCGGCGATCTCTCCGTTGGTCAGGCCACGGCTTGCCAGGATCACGATCTCGCGCTGTTGGGCGGTCAGCTCGGCGAGCGCGCCGGGTACGGTGGGGGCGGCTTGGGTGGTCACGCCGCAGGCGCGCAGTTCCGCCTCGGCGCGCCGGGTCCAGGGGGCGGCGCCGAGGCGGCGGAAGGTGTCCAGGGCGGCCGCCAGGACGGGCTTGGCGTCGTTGATCCGCCGCTGCCGCCGCAGCCACTCCCCGTAATCCAGCTGCAGCTGGGCCCGCTCGAACGGCCACGCGTCCCCGGCGGGGTCGGCCAGGGCCTTGCCGAGGTGCGCCTCGGCGCCGCCGGGGTCGGCGAGCAGGCCGCAGGCCCGGGCCGTGAGCTGTTCCAGCCGCGGCCCGGGTGCCTGGTCCGCCTGGGCCAGCGCGCGCTCCACGAGGGTGCGGGCCTCAAGGGGACGCTCGGCGCGGACCCCGGCGGCGGCGAGGTCGGCGATGCCCAGGTAGGAGACGTGGTGGTGCAGCGGGGCGCCGTCGGTGCCGAAGAGCTGGCTGAGCTGCGCCCAGGCGGCAAGGTAGCTGCCCGCGGCCAGCGCGGCGATGCCGCCGGCGTGCCGGGCCCTGGCGGTGAACCCGCGATACTCGGCGGCGTCGACGCTGGCGAGGGCGCTGGCCAGGAGCGGCCGTGCCTGGTCATGGTCGCCGCGCATGGCCAGCACGGTGGCCGTGGCCAAGTCGGCCGAGGCGGCGACGGTCTCCATCCTGTATGCGGCGGCCGTGTCGCTGGCCTCGCGGGCGGCGGCGAGCGCCTCGTCCCAGCGTCCGCTGTCGATGCAGGCCCACTGCAGCGCGGACAGGGCGGCGCCGCTGCCGCCGCGGACGCCGGGAGCACGCAGCCGGCTGAGGGCTTCCCGCAGGAGCCTGACCGCGAGCTCGGTCTCGTCCAGGAGCCAGGCCGCCGCGCCGATCTGGGCCACGTCGGTGACGGGTCCGCTGGCGATCTGGTGCAGGTAGGGCACCGTTTTCGCCCTGTTGGCGAATGGCTCGGTGCATGCCGCGATCCACACCCGCTGCTCGTCGGCGTGGCCGGCCGGCCAGTCCACCGGTGCCGGCGGCGGCGGCTCTTCCAGGCGGTCCAGGGCGCTGAGCACCGCCTGGCGGTCGTCCGGGAGGCCGGTCTGGTAGGCCACGGTGCCGGCCAGCCCGACGGCGTTCCAGGCGACGACCGGCAGCCGCGGCGCTGCCTCCTCCGCAACCGCGATGAGCGTGGCCAGTGCGTCGGCGTGCTGGTTCGACCAGACGAGCGCCCAGCCGATCTGCAGGCGGGCGGCGGTGCGCAAGTCCGGATCCGAGGTCACCAAGAGCACTAGGGTGGCCAGTTCCTGCACCCAGTCCGCCTGCCCGGCGGCCAGCGCCAGCGCCGCGGCGGCCAGCAGCCGCCGCGCCTGATCACCTTCGTCAGGGCTGAGTTCGGCGGCGCGCTCGAGGGCACGCGCCGCGGCCGCGGCGCCGCCGCGCCGCTGGGCCTGGGCGGCCGTCTCCTCGAGCAGTAAGGCCACCCGCTCGTCGGGATCGATCGCCGCGGCCGCCAGGTGCCAGGCGTAGCGGTCGGGCTGGTCGCGGACCGCGTCCGCGGTCCGCCGGTGCGCCGCGGCGCGCTCGGCGAACGGAACGGCGTGGTAGACCGCTGCGCGGACCAGGGGGTGGGTGAACCGTGGTCCCGACCCGTCCACCCTGATCAGTCCCGCCGTCTCCGCGGGAGCCAGCGCGTCGGCGGTCAGCCCGGGCACCCCCGCCCCCTGAAGGTCCGAGCTGTCGGCGACCGCCGCGAGCAGCAACGCATGCTGGGCTGACCCGGGGAGGGCGCTGAACTGGGCGGCCATGATGGCGGTGAGCCGATCGGACAGCGGGAGCGGCTCGGCGGCCCAGCGGCGGCCGGCGGCCGGGTTGACCGCGATCACCCGGGACAGCTCGATCAGCGCCATCGGGTTCCCGGCCGCCTGGGCGAGCACCTGCTCCCGGGCTCGGCCGCGCGGCGGACGCGGCTGCGCATCCAGCAGCCGGCCGGCGTCCGGCGCGCGCAGCGGCCGCAGCAACAGCTCCAGGAAGTCACGCGCAAAGCCCTGGGGAGGGAGGTTCCCCCTCGCGCCGACCAGCAACACCAGCGGTTCCGTGTCCAGGCGCCGGGCGGCGAACGCCAGCGTGCCCAGGGAGCCGCGGTCCAGCCACTGGGCGTCGTCGGCCACGACCAGCAGCGGGCCGTCCTCCGACAGGCCAGACAGCAGGGTCAGCACGGCGATCCCGGTCACCAGGGCATCGGGCGGCACCGGGTCGGCGGACAGCGCGAACGCTCCCAGCAGCGCCTTCGCCTGCCGGTCCGGCAGCCCGGCCACACGGTCCAGCACCGGCCGCAGTAGCTGGTGCAGCCCGGCGAAGGCAAGGTCCTGCTCGGACTCCCGGCCGGCTACCGACAGCACCCCGATCCCCTTCGATCGGGCACGCCGGGCCGCGTCGGCCAGCAGGACGGTCTTGCCCATGCCCGGGTCGCCGAGCAGGACCAGCACCTGAGTTCCGCCCTGGCTCCGGTCCAGGAGTCCCCGCAGCCGCGACAGCTCGCCATCCCGGCCGATCAGCCCGGCGTCCGTGCTGGCCATCCGGATACCCCCCTCCTCCGGGCACTCACTCACTATAGGCGGCCGGTTTCCGGACATGAGATGCAGTCAGGTTGCCGATACCGCGCGCCCATGACAGCAGCGCAAGGTAACCGGGTGATGCCATACGTCACCGTAGGCCGGGAGAACTCCGGCGCCATCCAGCTCTACTACGAGGACCACGGGCAGGGCGCTCCCGTCGTCCTGGTCCACGGCTACCTGCTGGACGGGCACTCCTGGGAGAAGCAGGAGGCGGCCCTGCTGGCCGCCGGGCACCGCGTCATCACCTACGACCGCCGGGGCTTCGGCGCCTCGAGCCGGCCGAGCGTGGGCTACGACTACGACACGCTAGCCGCCGACCTTCGCGCGCTGCTGGAGCACCTTGACCTGCGAGATGCCGTGCTAGCCGGATTCTGCGCGGGGACCGGGGAGGTGACCCGCTACCTGGGAACGTACGGTCAGGGACGGGTACGCGCGGCAGCGCTGTTGGCACCGCTGCCGCCTTGCCTACCGAGCGCCGGTGACAACCCGGACGGGGTTGACGGCCGCGTCCTCGACGAGTTCACGCGCCAGCTCATCGCCGACCGTCCGGCTGCGACCAAGACCTACCTGGACCGCTCCTACAACATCGACCTGCTCGGCGGCACCCGGGTCAGCGACCAGGCGTGGCAGAACAGCTTCCACGTCGCCATCGGGGCATCCGCCGCGGCGGTGCTCGGCGGCGCCGCCGCGTGGCGGGAAGACTTCCGCGGCGACCTTGCCCGGATCACCGTCCCGGTCCTGGTCGTGCAGGGCGGCCAGGACCGGATCATGCCCCCTGAGGCCACTGGGAACCGGCTGCCCGGCCTGCTGTCCAGTGCCCGGCATGTGGTGCTACCGGACGCCCCGCACACGATCACCTGGACGCACGCCGACGAGGTCAACCAGGCACTCCTTGGCTGGCTATCGACGACCTGACCGCAGCTGCCCCGGGGGCGAGTGCAGTCAACATGCGGATACCCCGCCGTCGCCAGGCAGGCAAGCATGGCCAGCGACGACCACCGTCCCGGCACGGAGGAAGGACCGACATGGATGCTCGACCCAACATCGTTCTCGTCCACGGCGCCTGGGCCGACGGCTCCTGCTGGAGCGGGGTCATCGAGCGGCTGCAGGCCGGCGGCTACCGCGTGACGGCCCCGCAGTTCCCGCTGACCGCGCTGGCCGACGACGTCGCCCGGCTGCGCCAGGTCCTGGACCTCCAGGACGGCCCCACGATCGTGGCCGGGCACTCCTACGGCGGCCAGGTCGTGACCGCGCTCGGCACCGACGCGCCCAACGTGGCCGGCCTGGTCTACGTCGCGGCCTTCGGCCTGGAGGAGGGGGAGTCGCTCGACGCCCTGCTGTCGCAGGGACCCACGCCGCCGGCGCTGGAGCACCTGTTCACCGACAGCCACGGCTTCGGCTGGCTGCCGCAGGACGACTTCGTCAACCACTTCGCGGCCGACGTCGACCCGGTCCGGGCCAGGGTGCTGCACGCCGTGCAGCAGCCCCTGGCCGGCTCCACGTTCTCGGACGTGATGGGCGTCCCGGCCTGGAGGTCGCTGCCGTCCTGGTACCTGGTCGCCACGCAGGACGAGGCGATCCCACCGGACGCCGAGCGCCAGTTCGCCAGCCGCATGGGCGCGACCACCGTCGAGGTCCCCGCCAGCCACGTCGCGATGGTCTCCCACCCCGACCAGGTGGCGCAGCTCATCAAGACGGCGGCCGAGACCTTGGCCGCGACGGCGCAAGAACCGGCGGGCCGGTGACATCCAGACCTCCGGATCCTCCGCGCGCCACAGCCCTATCTGCCGAAGGAGCATCGCCATGCCCATGATCGACGTGTACGCGACCACCGGGACCTTCGCCGACAAGCAACGGCTCGCCGCTGACCTCGCGGCCGCGGTGATGACCATCGAACAAGTGCCGAACATCCCCATGTTCCGGCAGAACACCGCGGCCTTCGTCCACGACCTGCCGGACGGCGGTCTCTCCAACGTCGACGGCGACACCAACTACGTGCGGATCCAGGTCCTCACCAACGCGGGCGCGCTCGATCGGGGCAAGCAGCTGGCCGTGGTGGAGCAGTTGACCCGCATCGCTGCCGAGGCCGCCGGTGACCCGGGGCTGGCCAGCCGGACGTGGGTGCTGCTGACCGAGGCGCCAGACGGAGGCTGGGGCCTCAACGGCCACGCCAACACCAACGAGGAGTTGGTGGCTGCCGCCCGGGCGCAGATGGCCAGCCTGCAGGCCGGCCAGCCCTCCGCCGAATAGCAGAGCTACGCGCTCCGCCGACCGGCGCGGCCTTGGCCACGACCTAGCCGGAGTGACCAGGCCAAATGGTGTCTTACCCAAGTGCAGCGAGCGTCGCGGCCCAAGGACCCTGGCCGCCGCCCGTCCGGCTCGACGGGCGAGACAGCCAATGAAGGGACTGAAGGAGGGGACAGCCAGATGAGCGCCGAAGCGGTTTCGCCGATCAGTACCTACTTCCGAGTCTGCGACGGGGTGCGAGTGAGGTTCGCCGATACCAGGGCAGACTCCGACGTCACCGTGCTGCTGCTGGCGCCGTGGCCCGAAAGCCTCTGGGCCTTCCGTCGCATCTGGGGCCGCGTTTTGGCAGTCGGGCGGGTGGTCGCCATCGACCTGCCGGGATTCGGCCACTCCGATGGCCGCCCGGAACTGATCGCCCCGGACGCCTCGGGAGCGTTCCTGGCCCGCCTGATCGACGAGTGGGGCCTGGGAGTTCCCCACGTTGTCGGCCCCGACGTCGGCACGGCCGCGGCGCTGTTCCTTGCCGCGAGGGCGCCGGAGCGCGTCACGAGCTTGACCGTCGGCGGCGGCGCGGTCCGCTTCCCGATCGAAGCGGGCGGTGCGCTCAAGGAGATCATCGAGGCGCCGAGTCTGGACGTCGTGCGCGGGCTGGACGCCAGGACCAACATCGGCCACGCGGTCGAGCCGGGTGCCGCGAGCGACCGCGAGCCCGACGTCCACGAGGACTACGTCAGCGCCTACGACCTCGGGCGCTTCGCGGAGTCGGCCCGGTTCGTGCGGCATTACCCCGAGCAGAACCCGGTGTTGCGTGACCTGCTGCCGACGATCACCACGCCGACCCAGATCGTGGCCGGGCGCGACGACGACCTCGTGCCGTGGTCGAACAACCAGTACCTCGACGACCTCCTCCCCAACAGCGAGATCCATCCGCTCGACGCCGGTCACTTCGCGTGGGAGCAAGCAGCCGAGGAATACGGCCGCCTGGTCGTCGACTGGGTCAGCGGCGGGTACCGGCGCGTCGCAGCGGGCTAACCCCAGCGCCGCCGCGGTCGGCGACGCACCGCGGCGAGACGTGGTAGTGAGCATCCGATCGAGCACCTCACGCCGAACGGTGCCCACCCACCGCTCCGCGTAGGCATTCGCCTGCGGCGCCCGCACCGGGGTGCGCAGCACCTCGATCCCCTCAGCGGCAAAGATCGCATCGCACACGGCGGTGAACTTGGTATCACGATCGCGGAGCACAAACCGGAACCGACCGAGACCCTCCTCAAGGTTCATCACCAGATTCCGGGCCTACTGTGCCACCCACTCCCCCACCGGATGGGGCGTCACCCCGAGCACATGGACCCGACGGGTCGCGATCTCGATCGCAAACAGGACGTACAGCCGCTGCAGGAAGACTGTGTCCACCGTGAAGAAGTCCACGGCCAGCACGCCTTGCGCCTGAGCTCGTTGGAACTGCCGCCAGGTGAGCGCCGACCGCTTGGGTGCCGGAGCAACCCCGGCGCGCTGCAGGATGGTCCACACGGTGCTGGCCCCGATCCTGCCCTTGTACCCGAGGCGGCACAGCTCGCCGTGGATGCGGCGATACCCCCAGGTCGGGTTCTCCCTGGCCAGCCGTAGCACCAGCCCGCGGAGCTCCGCCGCCACGGGCGGCCGGCCGCGCTGGTGCGGATAGGTCCAGCGGCGCCGGACCAGATCGCGATGCCAGCGCAGCAGCGTGGCCGGCTGCACGAGCAGCCCGCGCCAGGCTGGACGGGGCAGCAACCGCGCGAGCCCAGCCAGCACCGCCCGGTCCGCCCAGTCGACCCGCGGCCGGGTCACCTGGCGTCGCAGCACCGCGACCTCGTGGCGCAACACCAGCAGCTCAGCGTCCTTTGCCGCCGCACTCCGTGACTGCAGCGCAAGCCACCGCATCACCTGACAGAAGAGCAGATAGAGCAGTCGAAGGGTCATGCATCGATCATCCTGGCCAGGTAGCTTCCCTGGCGAACCTGCAGCTCAGCGCCTACGACCGAATTTCTGGCACCCACAGGGTGCGCCGTTCAAGCTCGTCGAGCGCGAACCCAATCGCGATGCTCGCGCACGACGGTGAACCCGGCCGATCGGTACAGCGCCACCGCGGCGTCGTTGGTGGACGGTGTCGCGACGGCGACCGCGCTCGCACCCCGATGGGCGAGCGCCGCGCACGCGCCCAGCACGGCATCGCGCCCATGGCCGTGCCCGCGATGGTCCGGATGGGTGCCGACCGGCTCGAGCAGCCCGCACCTGCCCACGCCCGCGAACCATCCGGTCGCGGCGGCGGCGGGCTCCCCCGCGGGCGTGCGCACCAGCGCCTCCACGGCCAGCCCGCCGGCCGGCGACCGCTTCATCGTGCGCCAGCGCTCGACGGTGAAGGTGGATCCCGCGAAGGCGGACCGCTGCACCAGCACCCGGTCGGCCGCACCGGCCTCACCGACCGGCTCGGCGCGGCTCGACACCGGCCGCGGGGTCCACGACATGACGAGCCAGGACCCCTCCTGCTCAAGCTCCCACCCGGGCACAGGCAGACCGTCGGACCAATCGTTGCCGGGCTCGAGCAGCTCCTCGGCATCGGCCGCCAGCGCCCCGAGGTCGGCGTCGGGCGCGGCGGTCACGCGCAGCACGGGACCGTCGAGGAAGCCGGCTGCCACCGGTACCACGTCATCAGTCCAAAGGAACACGGCCGCGTCGTCGAACCGCAGGTGCCACCCCACGTCTCCGGGATGGACGCCGCCGCCCGGGGCATCGACTGGCGTCCACTCGCACAGCGCGCGCAGCGCCGGGCCGGTTTCGGCAGGGGTCAGGAGGTGCCGCGCGAGTGCGACCATGGACGGCATAATTAGCCAGCGCGCCACGGTGCCGCAACGGCTTTTGACCAGCTGCCGAACCGCTCGACCGCCTCGGCCGTGGCGTGCCCGGGGCATTGCTGACCGGCTGGACGACCGGCGGCACGCCGACCGCGATGTGGTCTGTCCGTCCCGTCGGCCGATGGCGTCCGTCAGCGTACGCATGCTGTCGGCGCCCCAGCCGGTGACCAGCACGCGCCGCGCGATGGGGGCCAGCGGTAGGAGGCGGCGGCGGTGGTTGCCGACGAGGGTGACCGTCCGGTCGGTGATCTTCTGCGGGGTGCGGCGGTGATGGGCAGCGCCGACGACCCGTTCGGCGTGACCAGTGCCGACGTAGCAGGCGCGGGTGAACAGGTCCCGGCGCAGCTTGTGCACCAGCACCCGCCACACAGGGGCGTCGATCCGCCGCTCGGTGAGCCCGCCGCTGCGTACGGCATCCAGGACCGCTGCGGAAACACTCGTTTGGGTCTGGTGACACGTTTCTTAACGGCACCCTACTTGGACAGCTCATCCTGATATCAGCTCTTAACGGTGGTTTGTTGGGTGAGGGCGGTTTGTGGGAAGGGTGGGTTGAGAAGGACCCGTCGCCTGTGAGGTGGTCGCGATGACCAAGCGCCTTGCCTGCCCAGCCGCCCCCGGCCCGCTGGAGGACTACGCCGCCCGGTTCGACCCCCTGCTGGCCAGGCTCGCGCAGCGCCGCGGCTTCCGCGCCTACCTGCAGGGCCTGCTGCTACCGCGCGACCGCAACAAGACGCTCACCGGGCTGGCCGGCGCCGAGCCGGTCGCCGGCGCCCAGCACCGCGCCGTGCAGGGGCTGCAGTGGTTCCTCACCGAGTCCAGCTGGGACCACGAGCAGCTCAACCAGCGGCGGTTGGAGCTGCTGGTGGCCGACCCGGCGACCGCGCCCAACGACCAAGGCGCGCTGGTCATCGACGACAGCGGCGACCGCAAGGCCGGCAGCAAGACCGCGCACGTGGCCCGCCAGTGGCTCGGCTCGCTGGGCAAGACCGACAACGGCATCGTGGCGGTCACCAGCCTGTGGGCCGACGAGCGCGTCTACTGGCCGGTCGACGTGGTCCCCTACACCCCGGCGGCCAGGCTGCCCATGGGCAACCGCGACCCGGCGTTCCGGACCAAGCCGCAGCTGGCCGCCGCCCTCGTCCAGGCCGCCCGCCAGGCCGGCATCGGGTTCCGCGCGGTGGTCGCCGACTGCTTCTACGGCGACAACGAGGGCTTCACCCAGGCGCTCGGACAGGCGAAGGTCGCCTACGTGCTGGCGGTCAAGCCCCGCAAGGGCGCCTGGGCGCCGGCCGAGCAGGCCCACACCCCGCGCGAAGCCGCCGCCGAGCTCGCCTGGACCAGCCCCGCCGAGCCTGGGGACTGGACCCCGGTCACCCGCCGGTTCCGCGACGGGCATGCCGAGACCTGGTGGGCGGCCGACGCGAGCCTGCCCGCGGCCGGCTGGGGCCCCGACCGGCGCCTGCGGCTGGTGGTGGCGACCACCGACCCCGCCACGCTGCCGAAGCTTTCCACCTGGTACCTGGTCACCAACCTGCCCCGCCCCGGCCCGCGGCGGGCATCGGCGTTCGCGCCGGCCGACCTGGCCGAGGTCGTGCGCCTGTACGGCCTGCGCAACTGGGTCGAGCAGGGCTACAAGCAGGTCAAGCACGAGCTGGGCTGGGCCGACTTCCAGGTCCGCTCCGACCGCGCGATCCGCCGCCACTGGCAGCTGGTGTGCTGCGCGTTCTCGTTCTGCTGGCAGGCCTGGTTCGCCGAGCATCCCGCCCAACCGGCCGCCGCCGAGCCTGCCGCTGCCCCCACGGGGGCTGCGCGGGGGGAGCGGACCGGCCAGCCACGCCGGCCAGCCCACGGCGGTCTCCTGGCCGGTGACGCTGCGCCGGGTGCGCGGCTGGCTGACCCCCTGGGTCGTGCTGGGGCGCTGGTGGCGGGCGTGGTCGAGCGCGCCCCCGCCGGCCCAGCTGCGGCTGCTGCTTGACCGCGCGCATGCCGGGCAGCCGTTGCACCTCTACCTACCGCCCTGACCCAACAAACTACCGTTAAAGAGGTTCGCCCGTTCCGGTGACATGTACGGAAGGTGCGCCTTGCGGCCCGCCGGTCTTCAGTGCCAGCCCTGAGGCAACTTCGGTGACGGCCCGGATGGCGGGCGGGCGCCGTCGCCGCATGCTCGTCCCACAAGCCAGCACGGCACGAGGAGCAGCCCGGCTCTCACGCTCCCGTTGGAGACGGCTTCGAGGAGGCCAGGATGGCGGCAAACGTCAGTATCTTTGTCGATCCCGCGCGGTGGCTCGCGTCCAGGCAGCGGATCGACGGATCGGAGGAGCAGTGATCGCCAGGGTCGCGGTATGGGAACCAATGCCGACCGACGACCGGGATTGGGTCATCGACGCGGTCGCCGGGACCCCTGGGGTCCGCGCGGCGTACCACCTGCTCGATCCCGAGACCGGCAACGGCTTGTCCATCGCCATCTTCGACAACGAAACGGCTGGACAGGCGGCCGGCGCTGCCATCCGGCGTCGCGCTGAGGAGATCGGGTGGAACGACCAACCCCGTCCGCGCTACGCCTCGGAAACCTTCTACCAGGTGCTCAGGGGCCACCCCTAGGGGTGCGCCCGGGGCGACGACCCGCAAGGTAACCCTGACCCTCGCAAGACCACGCGCAACCCACAGAGGCTCGCCCATTCCGGTGACAGGCAGGGGCCGCTGCCCCGCAGCTCACTGACTTGCGCCGCCTCGGCGCTGTCGCCCGAAAGCGCGAGCCTCTGTAGGCAGGGCGGTTGAGGAGCTGGCCACAAGCTACGGCTGGAGTAGTCCCCCGGGGAGGTCTTGCAGCTGTGCTAACCCAACCCGCACCCGAGGCGGGTCTCGATGCGTCGTCACCGGCTGCCAGCGCCCCGCCGGGGTGTTCGGCCGTTCAGATCCTGCCAGGTCGCATCGAGGAGGTCTTGGACGTAGCGCCTTGCTTGTTCCCTCGCGACCGAGGCGCCGAGCATCGACAGGCAGGCGCACGCTTCCAGCGGGAGGTCCTGGACGACGCACATGAAGATCCCCATGACCTGGAGGCCGCGGGCGATGGCTTCGAGCTTGACGTCGAGCGGGAGTGGCACCCTCTCGGCGATCTTCCTGACGAGCAGTCGATGGAAGCGTGGAGTGTCGCGTGGCAGCAGCCGACTCACCGCTTCGCCGGTCACCTCGTGGAGCCGCTGCTTGAGGTCGAGGACCGCTCGTGCGGTCTGGGCGAGCAGCCGACAGTCGAGCGCACGCCACCGTCGGGCACGCAGCCGAATCCTTCCCGACCAGCCCAAGTAGTTGACAACGCGGTCCGCGAGGGTCGCCTTGATGCCACCGGTGAGGAGGTCAGCCAGCAGCGTCGCCGCCGCTGCGGATTGCGCCGGAGTCGGGCGCCAAGTACTCGGTAGGGGCCGCCGAGACGACCGCCGGGGTGGGCTTCGAAGTGGCCGCGCGGGCGACGGTGTCCAGGCACTGAAGGCAGACCAGCGGTGCTGCCAGCAACGCCCGAACCGCACCCTTCGGCGGCAAGTGCCCGGTCGGGTCTGGTTCGGCGCTCCGCACAGATGCCCCATCCGACTAGTTTGAGCTAATTAGTAGTTAGAAGCGAGTAGGCTTGCTTACGTCCTTTGGGCCGGTAGCACCGGTCCCCAGATCGTCGAACATGGCGCACGGCTCGCCCGAAGCCGGGCATGGAATGGAGTCTGTCGTTCATGTCAGGGAAGGGTGGTAGATTCCCGACTCCGGTCGATACGGTCGAGGAGGACAGGCCCGCGTGCCGCCGCTGTGTGACGACAGCCTCGTGTCGGACGGCTTCGATATCTGGGTGCTCAAGGGCGGGCGACGGTTCAAGTTTCCTGATCCTCCGACCCTAGCCGCCTCGCAGTACGGCCGCATTCCTTTGGTCACGATGAGCCCTGCGCAGCTAGCCGAGGTCCCCGCCGGGCCGGGTGACGGCATGTTCCTGCAGGAAGAACCAGGACCGGACGCGCCGAACAAGCCGGTCTGGCAGTTCGCCCACGGCGCGCTCCACCACGTCCTCCCGGAACGGCCAGGCCGACCCACGACAGCCGACATCCTGGTGGTCCCGCACCGCTCACTCGAAGGGATACGCACCGGCCAGGCTTGGAACGTCAACGCCGGGGCATGGCGCGTGCGGGTCGGTGATCGCGCCAAGGCTATCGGGGAGGCCGCGCGGGCAAGGGGCTTCACGAGGGCGGCGGGGTCGATCCTGCTCGTCCTTGTCGGCGCCGTCGTTGGCGCGGTGGTCAGCCAGTGGCTGGATGGTTGACCAAGCGAACCAGCGGGAGCGAACGGCAGTCCCCACGAGCCTGCCGGGAAGGGTCACGCGCAGGCCCATGCACGTGCTCCGGTTCAATCGCGGCCAGGGACACGTAGGCGCCGTCGGCGTGCGTCGGTTGGAGGGAAATTGGAGGGAAGCCCGACCCGGCACGCGGCCGTAGCAACCCGCGTGGCAGCCGCGTTTCCCCAGCTCACCGGTGGTGTGGCAGGGACAGGATTCGAACCTGTGTAGGCGAAGCCGGCGGTTTTACAGGTCGCACCACCGTCACCCTGCGGGTCCCCTTCCATCCCCGCCTGGTCCCGACCGTCACCCGTGACGTGCACAAACGGCGTGCCGACGGCGTCCGCCGTCACCCAGCGTCCCCGCGTGTTGCGCCCCGTCCCGCGCGCCTGGCGTCGGGCGGAGGGAAGCTGGAGGGAAATTCCGGCCGCCGTCCGCCTGACCGACGCAGGCAAGCGGGAGCTGGCTCCGCTGCTCGGCGACACGTGCGTCAGCAAAGTCAGAGTTCCGAGCGCAGGCTATCGACCGTAAGGATCCCCAGCTTGACGTCGTCACAGGCCCGCAGTTCCAGTCCGGCTGCAGCCCGCCGACGAGCACACGCGGGAGCGCGACGCCCATCAAGTAGAGACGCCGCCGTCGACACACAGAGGCAGGCGCGCTTGTCAGTCCTCCGGAGGAATGGTCAAATCCTGTGGATCGCCGGTCCTGCCTGATCACGCGGCGCCCTTCGCTCTGGCTGTCTGGTTGATCACCTCCTTGCTGGGTTGCGCGTCGGCGGGGACGGCATCGGCATGTGCCACTCGGGCTGCTGTGTGACCCACCTGGCAACGGCGGCGACGTCGACCGGGCCGCTGGTGTCGACCTCCAGGACCGGGCCGCCGAGGCCGAGCGGGCCCACCCCGCCGTCCAGCGCAGCCTTGAGCTGCGCGTCCAGGACGTGATCGACGTGGCCCGGGTGCCTGGTGGGTGCCCGTTGGGTGAAGCGACGCTCGATCTCGGCGGCCGAGCAGCCGCAGAACACCTCGATGGGCCGCTGGCACGCCTGCAGCAGTCCCGGGCCGTGGTCGGGGTAGAAGTTGGCGTCCAGCACGGCGGCGGGCAGCTCACCCGCCAGCGCCAGCAGCACCGTGTAGCTGGCCGCTCCCAGCCGCCGTGACCAGGCCCGGTCGCCGGTGCCGAGCGTGTCGAACAGCGCCTCCTTGATGGTGTCCTTGCCCAGCAGGGGCAGGCCGAGATGGCGTGCCAACGGCTGGGCGAGAGTGGTCTTGCCGCTGGCCGGCGGCCCGGTGACCAGCACCAGGGTCACGCCGCCACCTCCCGGGCAGGCTCGGCTGGCCGCTCGACCAGCCGCCCCCGCTCGAACCTGGCGCCGGCGCGCACCAGCGCCACCAGATGGGGCCCGTTGACCGCCCGCCAGCGGCCCTCGGCCGCCTCCAGCAGCTTGAACACCATCGCCAACCCAGCCTGCTTGCTGCCAGGGCCCTTGGTGACCCTGGTTCTGGCCCGCACCGGCGAGAACGTGCTCTCGATCGGATTCGTGGTCCGAAGGTGCAGCCAGTGCTCGGCCGGGAAGTCAAAGAACGTCAGCAGCGCCTCGCGGTCGTCGACCACCTTGGCCACCGCCTTGGGCCACTTGGCGCCGTAGTCGGCCACCAGCGCCTGGATCGCCCGCTCCGCATGGGCGCGGTCCTCGGCCTGCGCGATCTCGTTCAGCGCCCGCCGGGCACCCGCGTGCACGCTCTTGGGCAAGGCGTTCAGGACGTTATCGGTTAACCGGCCCTCGAAGGCCTCCGTGGAGGAGGTCGCCGAAGGTCCCACACTTGGGGGGATCGAGGATCAACACTGCGGCCGGCAAAGGGGGCGAGCATGCCGGCTGTGGTGGCTCGGCGCGATGGTGTGGGCTGGAGGTTGGAGGGGGCGTGGCTGGACGCGGAGGTGGCCGACCGGTTCCTTGCCCACCTTGTGGCGCGGGCGTTCTCGCCGGCGACGATCCGTGCCTACGCCTACGACCTGGTGAACTTCGGCCGCTTCTGCGCCGAGCGGGGCGTGCGGGTCACCGACGCCGTGCCGGGCGACTTGTTCGACTACCTCGACTGGCAACAGCAGCCCACCGGGCCGCGCGGAGCGCGGGTGGTCCCGCTGGCCGCTCGTCGCCCGGCGGCGGCGACGATGAACCGGCGGATCGCCGCGGTCCGGGGCCTGTTCGAGTTCGCGGTCCTGGCTGGGGTCCGTCCCGACAGCCCGGTGCCGGCCCCGCGGCGCAGCTCGGGCCTGCGCGGGCCGCGGCGGGGGCTGCTCGGCCACCTGCCGGCAGGTCGGCAGCGCCGCGGTGGCCGGCTGGTGCGGCAGCCCCGCCGGCTGCCGGAGAGTCTCGAGCCCGCGGAGGTGGCGGCGTTCCTGGCCGACCTGTCGACCCACCGTGACCGGGCGATGGCGTTGGGGATGCTGCTGGGCGGCTTGCGCGCCGGGGAGGTCCGCTCGCTGCGCCTGGCCGACGTCGACATGGGCCTGCGGCGGGTGCGGGTGGTGGGTAAGGGCGGCCGGGAGCGGCTGGTGCCGGTCGACCGGGCCTTCTTCGCCGAGCTGGCGGGCTACCTGCGCGCCGAGCGGCCAGCGGGGTGCCAGACGCCGGAGTGCTTTGTGGTGCTGCGCGGCCCGACCACCGGGCAGGCGATGACCGAGGCCGGGCTGCGGCGGATCTTCCGCACCCACCGGGCCCGCTCGGGCGCGACCAGGGTGCGGCCGCACCGGCTGCGGCACACGTTCGGGACCGAGCTGGCCGCTGCAGGGATCGACCTGCTGGTGCTGCGCGACCTGATGGGCCATGCCAGCCCGGAGACGACCGCCGGCTACGTCGACTCTCAGGAATTGCATCAGACGGGCGAGAACCTGCAGGTCGCTTGTTGAGAGTGCCTCCGGGATAGGTCCGGCCATCCGATCGTCCATGCCGCTTGAGCTGCACCGCTTGCACGACGGTCCCGCCAGATGCAAGATCCCGCCTTCAAACGGTCGCGGTCGGTGGGGCGGGAGGGCTGGGTGGGACGGGGTGATCTGGCGGGCGCGGCACACCTGGAACTCGTGTCGGGCGTGGTGCAGCTGCGCCCGGAGGACGCGATGGTCGAGGCGATGCTGCGCGGCTGGCGGGCGCAGCAGACCGCCCGCGGGCTGCAGGAGGCCACGATCGAGCCTCGGGAGCGGCTGGTGCGCCGGTTCCTTGTGTTCACTGGCGAATACCCGTGGCAGTGGGGCCCTGGCCACGTGGAGGAGTGGACCCTGTCGTTGACCGCCGAGCAGCACCTGGCGCCGTCCACGATCCGCGGCTACCAGACCGACCTGCGGCTGTTCAGCGAGTACCTCACCGACGGGCGCTACGGCTGGGCGGTGGCCTGCCAGGAGGCGTTCGGCCCGGGCGCCCATCCGGTGGCGATCTGTCATGAGTGGAACACGATCGCGCACCTCAACGACTACGAGGGCGACCCGGAGGCGCGGCCGTTCACCCGCCAGGAGCTGCAGCGGTTCCTGGACTACGCCGACGACCAGGTCGAGCGTGCTGTGAAGGCGAAGCGGAAGGGGGCGCTGGCCGCCTACCGGGACGCCACGCTGTTCAAGGTCGTCTACGCCTGGGGGCTGCGGCGCACCGAGACGTCCAGGCTGGATCTGGCCGACTGGGGCCGCAACCCGGCCGCGCCGGAGTTTGACCGCTACGGGATGCTGCATGTGCGCTACGGCAAGGCGGTGCGGGGTCAGCCACCCCGGCGGCGCAATGTTGCCTCGGTGATGGGCTGGGCGGTGGAGGCCGTGGCCGACTATGTCGAGCACATCCGGCCGCGGTTCGGCTGCGGTGAGCATCCGGCGTTGTGGGTGACCGAGCGTGGCGGGCGGGTCAGCCCGGCGGAGATCAACGCCCGGTTCGTCGCCTACCGCGATGCCCTTGGCCTGCCAAGAGAGCTCTCCCCCCATACGCTGCGGCACTCGTATGTGACGCATCTGACCGAGGACGGGGTCGACCGCCAGTTCATCCAGGCCCAGGTTGGGCATCGCTGCGACACCTCGCTTGCGATCTATACGCATGTCAGCGGGGACTTCATGAACACGGCGCTGCGCAAGGCGCTGGCTCCGGCGCTCGATGCGAGCGGGGCCGGAGCGGGCGCGGGGCAGCGAGCAGCCGGGAGGGAGGCATGATGGCCCGCAGGCTCGACTACCGGTGGCATCTGCGGCAGGTGATGGCCGCCCGGGGCATGTTCCAGACCACCGAGCTGGTGCCGCTGCTGGCCGACCGCGGGATCCGGCTGTCGTCCAGCCAGGTCTACCGGCTGGT
>WNGE01003130.1_pt1 | contig 19698 bp, 14 predicted proteins | sample 5400651 | NCBI WGS metagenome assembly WNGE01 (sample SAMN13153370, study PRJNA577476) | soil metagenome | isolation source: 60 cm soil or saprolite under grassland replicate 2 | place: USA:California | collected 2016-06-15
ATGGTCGGCATCGTCGGCGCCGACAGGGGCCCGATCGCGGTGATCAGGAATCGCGCCCGCTCCCGCCCGCCGTCTTCCCTCTCGACCTCCCACTGATTCGCGATCTCGTCGTAGGTGACGGCCCTGATCCGGCAGTTGAACTCGATGTCGCGGCGGAGGTCGAGCTTGTCGGCGACGAAGTTGCAGTAGCGCAGCGTCTCCGGCTGCGCCGCGAAATGCTCGCTCCATTCCCACTCGCGCAGGATCTCGTCGGAGAAGGAGTAGCCGTAGGTCCAGCTCTCGGAATCGAACCGCGCCCCGGGGTAACGATTCCAGTACCAGGTGCCCCCGACGCCGTCGCCGGCCTCGAACACCCGCACGCTCAGGCCGAGCCCGCGCAGCCGGTGGAGCTGGTACATGCCGGAGATCCCGGCGCCGATAATGATCGCGTCGTATGCCCCGCTCCGCTCGGCGGCGATCACCGAAGCTCTTGGTCGCGTTTCGGATGTCGCGGACATGGCGCGCCTCCCCGTCCGCCCGGCTTCTGACGCGGACTCACGCGAGAGCATACCAGAGTGGCACTCCTGCTTCGGGCCAGGCTGTGCCGCGTTGGTCCTTGTCACGTCTTCTCAAGAAGAGCGAGAAGACGCTCGATACCGTCGCCCCGAGCCGGGAAACCCCCGGCCATCCTGATACCGGTGCGCTTGAGTTCCCCGCGCGCGCCCTCGGCCAAATCTGCGGTGCCACCGTCCAGAGAACGACATCGTGACGGGAATCGCGATCTGGATGACGAATCATGTGCTTGCCGATCGCGAGCCGCGCTCGACCCTCGGGATCTGAATTCTGAGGGTCGCTCGAGATCCTCCCTCGCGCGCCGTCCTCAGCGCATACGAGGCGACTCTCAAGACTCGCCCAAACCTACCGGTAGGCGCTACTTCGGCCGTGTCGGATAGGCGAGGATGAAGTTGTCGCGATTCGGCATCCTCACCTTCGGGAGCGTCTCGGCGTTCATCACGTCGGACTCCCTGGTGATCCCGTTGAGATGCAACAGATACGCCGTGATGGCGTACACCTCGTCGTCGCTGAGCGAATGCGACTGCGTGTAGGGCATGGCCCGGCGTACGTAATCGAATAGCGTCGTGGCGTACGGCCAGTAGCTTCCCACCGTGCGAACCGGGCTCTTGCTGGCGAGACTTCCGTGACCGCCGACCAGCCGGTCGTTCGGCTGCCCAACGCCTTTCTCGCCATGGCAACTCTGACACTTCTGCTCGAAGACGATCGCGCCCTGCGCAGAGGTGCCGTGGCCGGGAGGCAAGCCACGGCCATCCGGCGCAATGCTGACGTCCCAGGCGGCGACTTCAGCGAGGGTCGCCACACGCCCCAGATCGGGAGTCTCCCGGGTCATGGGGCTCGCGCAGCCGGCGAGGGCAATGAAGCCGATGCCGACGAGCAGGCGGTTACGCGTATACATTCTTCGCCTCACCGTTCGCCGCGATGCTCCAAGCCTGGATGGCGTTGTAGTGGAAGACAACGTTGGTGCCATGCTCGGCCACCAACGTGTCCCGCGTCGGCTGCGTCTCGCCCGTGCTGTCGGTCGCGCGGCTCTTCACGATGGCCGGACTCCCACTCCACTTCCAGGGGATCCGGAAGCGCGTCAGAGCCCGCGGCAGCACCGGGGCGGAGAGCGCCGCCTCGGCCCACGTCTGCCCGCCGTCGGCCGACACTTCGACCTTCGTGATCGTGCCAGAGCCGGACCACGCAATACCCGACACCTCGTACAGACCGGGTCCTTGTAGCGCCACCCCGGGAGAGGGCCGGGTGATGACAGACTTCACCCCCATCGGATAGGTGAACATCAGGGATTTTCCGTCGGCTTGGAGGTCCGTGTAGCGAGATGTCTCGTCCTTGGTCATGGTCGGGGTCGAGGTGACTTTGATGCGCCGAAGCCATTTCACGCTCATATTGCCTTCATAGCCGGGGAGAAACAGTCGAACGGGGTAGCCATTCTCCGGTCGCAGGCGTTCGCCGTTCTGATACAAGGCGATGAGCGCATCGTCCATGGCCTTGGCCATTGGCACACTCCGGCTCATCGCTGCCGCATCGGCGCCTTCCGCGAGGAGCCAGGAAGCAGCGGGATCGGCCCCCGCCTCCTCCAGGAGCATGCGCAGCGAAACGCCGGTCCATTCAGTACACGACACCAACCCATGAATCTCCCCTGCCCGCAGGGGCGGTGGGTTGGGCCCGTACATGAGCTGGCTGTTCCCCGAGCACTCCATGAAGTGGATGCGCGACAGCATCGGGTACCGCAGGAGCGCGTCCATGGTGAAGATGAGCGGACGCTTCACCATGCCGTGGATGAGGAGGCGGTGCTGTTCCGGATCGATGTCGGGAACGCCGCTGTGGTGCCGCTCGAAGTGGAGCCCGCTCGGTGTGACCATCCCCTCGAGCGCCTCCAAGGGCGAGCGAGAGGCTCCACTGCCCGTCGTGCCGGGCTGGGAGCGGATCAAGACGCGCGTGACCTTGCTTTCATACTTCGCCGGCACGCCGTACCCGCTAAGCGGGTTACCCGGGTATTGCATCGACGAAGGCACCTCTGCCCGGGCCACTCCCGGGGATCCGAGGGTGAGGCCACCGGCCGCTCCCAGCACCGCCAGGCCGCTGCTGAGGAAGATCCGTCGATCGAGCAATCCGTTCCCGGCGGCGGACCCAACAGGAGACCCAGCCGGCGAAGAGCTCATGTTTTCCTCCTGGTGGTTGGCGCAGCGAGCGCTTCAAGTCGATAACAATGCCGTATACCTCGACTTCGGTAGGCTTGGCAAGGAGCCCCGGAGCGGGCGCTACGCCTCCTCCCGGGTCGGCCCTGAATCAGCTCGCCCGCAAGTCAGACCGCGCGTCCTTCACGGTCGTCGAGGCCCTGCAGGAACTGGGCGGGCGGGGGCATCCTGGCTCTCGCCGCTGGGCGACTGGTCGACCTTGGGGCTTCGCTTCGCGTCGAAGCCCGGCAGGATCGCCTTGATGAAGGCATTCTGCAGCAGGCGTCCGATGATTTCCCACTTGCTGAACTGGGGCTGGTCGAGTCGGCCCGAGATCGTGGCCACGGTCGCGACCTCGCCGCGAGACTGATTCTTCAGAATGTTCATGGCGGCGGCGACCGCACGTTCGTAGAGCCAACGGCCAAAGCTCTTTGCCTCCGCCTCTTCCCCGTCGACGGCGCCGACGCTCACATCGCGAAAGAGCGGCTTGACATAGCCCGTGACGGCCCCGTCTCTCACCCGAAGCTCGGAATATACAGAGAGCTTGCCCGCCGCGACGTCGATGCCGCCGTGGGCGCGCACGAAGCCGTTCATGCGCGCCATGTCGGCCTCATCGATCCGGGCGGTGACATCCATGTCCCCGCCACCCGTCCGGGGCCGCAGCGTCATGGTAACGACCGTGTCGCCGGTACCCATGAACCGGCCCCTGAGCCGGATCATCGCCGGGCCCTCCCGTCCCTGATTGCCCAGGTTCTCGACGGTGAGATTGGTATCCGTGAGAGCGAGACGGTATTCCGGCGTCGCGGCGCGATTCACGAAGCCCAGCGTGCTCCTGGTGATGTCGAGGCGGTCGATCCGGAAATCGATGTCGGGCTTGTTGGCGACGCGCTTTGCCGCCTCGAGGCTGCGCTGCGCCCGCTCTTTCTCGATTTCCGCGGTGCGAGGAGTGTGGACGTACTCCGCGTAAACGCCGTGCACGCCCACACGGTCGAGGATCAGTTGGGCAATGGTGGGAGCGTACTCTACGTTCCCGGTCAGGGAGAGGGTGCCGCGGCTCACGGAAAGGTTGTAGCGCTGGATGATAGGCTGGAAATAGTCGAGTTCGACGCGCTCGAGCCGAAGCGCAGCCTGGATCCCTGCGTGCGGCTCAGCGAGAAAATCCGCGCGGCCGTCGAGCCACAACTCCCCCGTATCGAACACTACGGCTTCCACATGGACATCGGACGGGTAGACGCGGTCGTCGGATCTGATGTTCCGGATGTTTTCCGCGCTCGCATTGAGCCGGCTCAACCGCAAGGGCTTGAAGGGGCCGGCATCGAGGTAGGCGAGGTTGCCATCGCGTACCTGCAGCCGGTTGATCTTGAGGTCCAGAGCCACGGCCTCCAGGGCCCCCTGCCACCCGCGGTCCTTCAGACGAACGTCGCTCCGGGTCTCCGCGCGGAGGTTCTTGAGATTGACGTATAGCTCCGGCCCATCGAAGGTCATATCCGCCACGATCTTGCGGTGCAGCAGAGCCCGCCAGTCGATAGTCGTGGTCAGCGAACGGATCCGTGCCACCGGCGGGTCGGGATTGGCGTCCTGAGAGATCGTCGAGTCCACCAGCTCGAGCGACACGGTCCAGGGGTGGACGTGAAGGGCGCCCACGGTCACGGTATACCCCGTGAGCCGGTGGTTGATCTCACCCTCCATATACCGGCGCGCGGGCTCGTCGATGACGAGCGCGGCCAGGAAGGCGACGGCGACGAGGCCCCCAAGGAGCCCCATCGGCCAGATCCACCATCGACGACGTGAAAGCCTCATTGCGCAGCTCTCCCAGCTAGAAACGGTGCATCACATGTGCCATGCGTGGCGATTGGTCGTTTCTCCCGAAGCGGCCACCTTTCGGCTATTTGGCAGGCGTCGGCACGATCTGTTCAAGGTCACTCTTTCTTGCTCGGTAACTCTGCGCGAGGCGGAATTGCTATTAACCCTGTCGCAGAGCACCACAACTCCTTGACTGAGGGTGCGCTTGGTGGGTATCCGTGATGGAAGGAGGATCATGACCATGAGCCAAACGCAAACCAAGCCCATGACGAATTGGTGTCCCCAGGCAAGGCCCGACGAAGAAGGGTGCTGTGGAACGGACAAGATCGCGGAAGATGGCAAGCGCCACCACTGCGATAGGCCATCAGCGCACGCAGATGATCTCCATGCCTGCAAGTGCGGCCTGAAATGGAAACACCTGATGTAGGGCAGCACGCGGGGCCGGCGGGGCTCGAGCGCCGCCGGCCCCACCCTCAGGCCCGGTCGAGCAGGTACCCACCGGATGCCGCAGGCCGCATCGACGCAAGCTAGTCACGCCGCAGAAAGATCGCGAGCGCAGTTCGGATCCTAGAGAACGATCGGTCTCCGATTCAGTGACGACATACCCCATGAGTTCCTTGCGAGGAGATCGCGACCAGTCGAAGTCTCGAGGACTGACGCCGAGAGCCGGGCCGAGATCAGGGGCCCGAAGGGGCAGCCTCTAGAGGGCGGCTCATCCCCTTCGGGCGAATGCCGGGCGTGCCCGTAGACACCCGGTTACTCCCAAGAGTACGCTGATCGTGTGTCTTGTCCAGAGGGCGGGGCGCGGCGCCTGAGGATTCTCATCTAAGCGAGGCAAGCGTGCATGAGGTGATCGGAGTGATTCTCGGCGGGGGACGCGGGACCCGGCTCTTCCCGTTGACGCTGAATCGATCAAAGCCGGCGGTGCCCATCGGGGGCAACTATCGGATAGTCGACGTGCCGGTGAGCAACTGTCTGCACTCGGACATCCGGCGCATCTACGTGTTGACCCAGTACCAGTCCGAAAGCCTGAACAAGCACATCTCCAGCACGTACAAATTTGACATCTTCTCGTCGGGTTTCGTGGCGGTGGTGGCGGCCGAGCAGACGGAGGAGCACTCTGATTGGTTCCAGGGTACGGCCGACGCCGTCCGCCGCAGCATGCGTCACGTCGGCAATCAGCAGTGGGACGACATCGTGATACTGTCCGGCGATCAGCTCTACCGGATGGACTTCCGCGACATGCTGAAGACCCACCGTGAGTCGCGCGCCGACGCCACCATTGCCATGAAGAGCGTGCCGCCGGAGCAGACCGCGGGATTCGGGATCATGCGCGTCGACACGGCCGGGCGCATCGTCCATTTCGACGAGAAGCCGCCGGCCGAGCGGCTGGGGGGTCTGGAGTCGTGGCTGCCTGGGCGCAAGGAGCCCGCGTATCTCGCCTCGATGGGCATCTATATCTTCCGGCGGCCGGCGCTGGAGGAGGCGCTGTCGAACAGCGAACACGACGACTTCGGTCGCCAGGTCATCCCCGCGGCGGTGCCGCGGCTGCGGGTGCAGGCCCACGTACACGACGGGTACTGGGAAGACGTCGGCACCATTCGCTCCTACTTCCAGGCCAACATGGCCCTGACCTCCTCGCGGCCGCCCTTCAACTTCTGGGACGCACAGAAGCCCATCTACACCCATCCGCGCTTCTTGCCCGCCACCAAGATGCACTCCTGCGACATCAGCGAGTCGCTGATCTCGGAGGGCTCGTTCATCGACAAGGCACGCATCGAGCGCTCGGTGATCGGCATCCGTACCCGCATCGCCGACGGAGCGCGCATCCGCCACAGCTTGATCCTGGGCGCGGACCTGTACGAGAGTGCCTTGGACGCCGAGCGCTCCGCGCGCGAGGGGACGCCGCCCATCGGCATCGGCGCTGAAAGCGTCATCGAGAACGCCATCGTCGACAAGAACGCACGGGTGGGACGCGGCGTTCACATCCTCAATGAGGCGGGAGAGCTCGAGCGTGACGCGGCCAACTACTACATCCGCGACGGCATCGTGGTGATCCCCAAGAACGCCGTGATTCCCGATGGGACCGTCATCTGACCCGCTGATCGCGCGGTGCGAGCAAGCATCCGTCAGACCACACACCCGGAGCGCGCCCTGCCTCAAAGCGAAGCAGCGTGGCCAACACAACGCGCTCCACCGCCTATGCGTCTCGGTGTATAACAGGGCCGGGTTTGATGGCTCCCCCAAAATGAATGACGCCAGCGGAAGGAGAACACCATGAGCATGCTGTCGCGCAGGCAATTCCTTTGGACGTCGGGAACGGTGGTCGGAGCCACGATGGTGCCGACCGGGGTCCTATCACGTCGCGTCGAAGCTGCCGAGCCGGAGCTGATCCCCAAGAAGCTGCCGTTCCCGCCCAACGACGAGTTCGGCAGTTACGAGCCGACGATTACGCCGGACGGGAACACCATCTACTTCGCGCGCTTCGCGGGCAGCGGAGACAAGCGGGTCCTCGGCACCACGACCGACATCTTCGTCACGCACAGGGTCCGCCAGACGGGCGAGTGGCCCGGGACGGGTGCGGACTGGACGGCGCCTGAGCGACTGCCCGATACCGTGAACAGCGATTCCATCGACCAGGAGCCGCGGATTACCCCCGACGGCAAAACCTTGTATTTCATGAGCCGGCGTTCGGGGAGTCGCGGGGGCGCCGACATCTGGGTGGCCCATAAGCAGCCCGATGGCCAGTGGTCCCAGGCGCAGAACCTCGGACCGAGCGTCAACTCCGAGTTCACCGACCATTGCTTCATGGCGCTCGGCCTCCCGGGTATGGACGACACCTCGGTGTTCATCTCGGTCAGGCCCCGCACGGCCGGCGGGCCTCCCTCGGCGGATCTCTTCACTAGCAAGATGGAAAACGGCGTCTGGCAGCCGTCCAAGAGATACGAGAGCAAGCTGCTCGACTCCATCGGTCTCAAGTGCCGCCTCAACGCGGTAGCGAGGGACGGCCTCGTCCTCGGCGTCGTTTCCGTCCACGACTTTGGAAAGTTTCACACCATGGTGTTCGTGCACTACGATCCGGTGGCCAAGGAGTGGAAGGGGCCGATCGTCGAGGCGCCGTTCAACCAGCCCAACGTGGACGGGGCGTGCCCGATGTTCACCGCCGGCGGCGACAAGATGATCTGGTCGGCCGGTTATGATCGCGGGCCGGGCCCGGTCTCCACGGCCGGCGGCACCGGGTCGACCTACGACCTGTTCTGGCTCAAGACGAGCGACGTCGTCGCCTACTACAAGGCGAAGGCAGGCCTCCGCTAGCGGGGCGACAGGGTGACGGCCAGCGGGCGGGCGAGCGCGAGGCGTATCGCCCTCGCGCTCGCCGCCTGTATGCTCACCGCCTCCGTGGCGGCCGGGCATGCGGTGCTCCAGCGGGCGGAACCGCGCGTGCAGAGCACGCTCAAGCGCGCTCCCGACGAGGTGAAGCTCTATTTCACCGAGCGCCTCGAGCCCGCCTACAGCTCGGTCCGCGTCGTGAACGATCGCGGCGCGCAGGTGGATCGTCGCGACAGCCACGTCGACCGCTCGAATCCAGTCCTCCTCCGGGCCACCCTCCCGCCGATTCCCACGGGAACCTACAAGGTCATCTGGCGGGTACTCTCGATCGACGCCGACGTCACCGAGGGCGGCTTCACGTTCCGCATCGAATGAGGGCGCTCCTCCTCGCGGCCCTCTGGGTTCACCTCGCGACCTGCGTGCTGCTGACGGGGGCGTTCTTCATGCTCCTGCTGGCCGGACCGCCCCCGGCTTCCGCCGCGCGACGCTGGGATAGGGAAGTCGCGGCCTGGTCGCGCCTCCTTGTCGTGGTGGCGCTCGGCTCGGGACTCATATGGCTGATGGTCCGCACGGCGGTCTTCGAGAACCGCCCGCACGCGGCCTTCGAAGTCCGCGCCCTCTCGCATGCCGTCCTGGATACGTGGCCCGGGCTCGTCTGGCTCACGCGCCATGGCCTCCTGATCGTGCTCGGGGCCTTTCTCGCCATCCGCGCGGACGTGGCAGAGAGACGGAACTGGATCGCCGCCCGCGGGGAGGCGCTCGGGCTCGCCGCGCTGGCGCTCGCGCTCCTGAGCGCCTCCAGTCACGCCGCCGCGATTTCCCCGGGCGTGATGTCAGCGGTGGCCATCGACATCGCACATCTTCTGGGGACCGGCCTCTGGGTCGGCGCCCTCATTCCCCTCGCGCTCTTGCTGCGCCTGGCCGGCCGCGACGACGGCGCCGACTCCCTCCCCTATGCGGTGCGCGCGGCCCGCCGCTTCTCCCGCGCCGCGCTGATCACGATGCTCGTCCTGACGGGTTCGGGAGTGATGAACGCGATCGTGCAGGTGGAGAGCATCGCTGGCCTGGTGGGGACAACGCACGGCCGCCTGCTCCTCGCCAAGCTTGCCGTCCTCGTGGCCATCCTCGTCCTCGCCGCCGTGAACCGCGCGCGCATTCTCCCTGCGCTGCCCGGCTCGAGCGCCACTGTCCGCGGTCCCCTGATGCGCCGGCTCGCCGCCTTCGTCGGGCTGGAAGCCGGCCTCGCCCTCGTTCTCCTCGCGCTGGCGGCGGCCATGACGTTGACGACACCCGCCCGCCATGGGGATCCGGTCTGGCCGTTTCCATTCCGCTTCTCGCTCGACGCCCTGCTCGACGTGCCCGCGACGAGGTGGCGCGCTCTGCTGGGCGCCCAGCTGGCCCTGGGCGGCCTCGCCGTTCTGATCGCGTCGCTTTTCCTGCGCCGCCGGCGGACGCCGGTACTCGCCGGCTCGCTCGCGCTCCTCGCCCTCGGCGCGGGCGTTGGTCTCGCTCCGCTCGTGGTCGATGCCTATCCCACCACGTACCGGCGCCCGCTCGTGACCTATGACGCTGGCTCGATCGCCGCCGGGATGACGACCTACCAGGAGCGCTGCGCGATCTGCCACGGCGCCACGGGGGCCGGCGCCGAGACGCCGAGCCGACACGCCACCGATCTTCTCGTGCCTCCCGCCTCACGCCGGCGCGCGGGCGAGCTCTTCTGGCTGGTCAGTCACGGACGTTCAGCACGCGGTATGCCGGAATTCGCGAGCAGCCTCGAGGATGCCCAGCGCTGGAACGTGATCAATTTCATCAGAGCGCTCGACGCCGCCAACGGCGCGCGAGGGATCGGACCCCAGGTAGAGCCCGACCGCGCCTGGCTGGTCGCGCCGGACTTTACCATTGCCGTCGGTCCCCTGGCGCCGGGGGCGCTGCGCGACTACCGAGGCCAGCGGATGGTGCTGCTCGTTCTCTATACTCTGCCGGAATCCCGGGCGCGAATGGCGGAGCTGGCGCGGACCTACAACGTCCTCTCGATCATCGGAGTCGAGGTCATCGCCGTGCCGACCCGGGCCTCGCCCGAGGCGATCCGAGAGCTCGGCGCGACGCCGCCCGTCCTCTTCCCGGTGGTAACCGACGGCAATGCCGATATCGTCGCGACGTATCGCATGTTCGGGTCGGGCGCACACGCGGAGCTGCTGATCGACCGCCAGGGCTATATCCGAGCGATCTGGCGAGAGGAACTGGCGGGCATGCCCAGGGCCGTCGGGGTCCAGAGCCAGGTGGAGAGGCTCAACGAGGAGAAGAGCCCGCCTCCGTTCCCCGACGATCACGTCCATTGATGAGAGCGGGAGGGCCTTCGTGATGGCGGTATGGCAGGTGGTGCTGGTTCTGAACCTCACGCTTGCCGTCGGCCTCGGCCTCGGCTACGCAGGCTGGGGTCGGCGGACGGAAGGGCTCGACCGCGAGCTCGACGCCGCCCGGGCACAGGTGGAGCGACTCGAGCGCGCGCGGCAGGCGTGCGCCGCCGGGGCGCGCGGCGGCGAGCAACAGTGGGAGGGCCGCGGGATCGTGCGAGCGCTCTACCCGCAGCTCCTGGTTGTCACCCACGAGGAGATCCGTGGACTGCTGCCGGCGAGAACCACGGGCTTCCGTGCGGCGGCGTCGACGCTCCGCGACCCGGTCCGGGTGGGCGATGCGATCCGATTTTCGCTGCGCGGCACCGGGGCCGACGACGCCGCGCTCGTGACGATCGCGCCGTGGTGAGGTGATGCTCAGGAAAACGGGCACCAGGTGCTCGCGGGCGCAGCCCTCCTACTGAAAACGTGCCGCGCCGGCCTCGAGCCCCTGACTTGCCGTAGGGAGTGCTCAGGCAGCTTCAGGGGTGCATGTTTTGCCAGATTCCTCGTTCGGGCCACTCGCCGCTGAAGCGCAGCCGTCAAAGAAGATGTGGCGCACCCCTATCACTCGCCTTTGCTGCGGCGATCGTAGGAGATCGCATAGGCGGCCGAGCGGGCGAGCAAGACCGGATCGGCCGAGAGATCGATGCCGTCCGTTCTGTTGGCGGGATCGAAGATCAGGCGCCGCTCGTCGGCCGCGGTCGTCGGGGAGATGCGGGCGACTTCCAAACGCCCCAGCTCGACTACAGGCCGCCCCTCGGGCCACAGGGCGGTGACGTCGTCCGTCGGGTCGCCTGCCTCGGCCAATTGCAGGAGCAATCGGAACGCCGCGGGGCCTGTCCGCAGCCGGCTTCCCAGCTCCTCACTCAGGAAGCCCGGGCTTCGCTTGCCCGCGTCGTCGGGGGAGAGCAAGGCCTCGCCCGCCTCCGGCACAAAGCGATAGCGGCCGAATCGGCTCGTGCCATCCGCGGCGGTGAATCGGAAGGCGTGCTCGGCATGGTAGATCGCCTGCGCGTAGCTGGCGGGTATCGGCTTCTTCATGAGCCGCTCGACGAAGGCGCGTCCGGCGGGATGTCCGGCGAGAAACCGCGGAACCGCATCCGGGTCGGGCCGGCCGCTGGCCGGGTCGGGGAGCTGAGCCCGAAGGAACTCGAGTAGCTCCTCGGGTGTCCGCGCGATGAACCCTTCGACGGAGTTGGCGAGGATGTCGGCGCTCTTGCCGTCGGCGAGCTGAAACTTGACCGCCATCGAGCGCACGTTGGGGACGCCGTCGTGCACGGTGGGGTTCCCGTTGGCATTGGCGAACCGGATGATGGTCGGCACCGATTGGCCCGCGAAATGCGGCGCCCGAGTGACGCGGGGGGCCTCCGCCGAAGCGCGAAACATTCCCGAACAGACGAGACCCTTGGCGTGGACGGGACGGAAGCCGGGATGTGGGCCGGCCAGCGCCCTCATGGCGTCGACGATCTGGCGGATGACGGGGTCCGGTGTGGCTGCGGTAGACATGTGCGTGCTCCTAGTCGCGCAGCTTGAAGCGTTGATGCCAGGTGGACTCCGCACCGGTACCTACCGTGGCCACGCGGATATCCAGCAGGTACGGCTCGCCCGCGGTGATGGCGTCGACGCCCCGCCGCAGGGCGGACTCGATGGCTTGGGGCTCGCGGACGGCCGTGCCCTCGATCCCTTGGGCTTTCGCGAGCATCACGAAGTCGATCTCGGGGTCTCCGAGAAAGACCTCGGGATACTTCTTCTGTTTGGCCATTTCCCCGCCGAAGGTGTGGAAGTTGGTCCGCACCGTCTGGTAATTGAGGTTGTTCCAGACGACGGTCAGGATGGGCAGGCCGTATCGCGCCATGGTCCAGAAGCCCGAGGCGCTGTACATCACTGCACCGTCCCCGACGCTGCACACCACCGGGCGATCCGGGGCCCCCAGCTGCGCCCCGACGGCCGCGCCAATGCCGTGCCCGAGTGAGGCGCCGAAGGTCCGGACGAGGCGCCACTGACGCTTGTCGAAACCGAACGGCATGAGATGGTCGGCGTTGCGGAAGCTCTCGGACACCACGAGGGTGCCCTCGGGCAGCACCGTGCCCGCCACATGCGCGAGGTAGTTCGGATGAATCGGCCGCTCGGACGCATGTCCCAGGGCCTCGTCGTGAAGCTGCCGCACCCGTTGTTCACCCCGCGATCGCAACGCAGCGGCGCGTCGCTCGAGATGCGGGAGCCGGGCGTCGGCCTCCTTCCACGAGGCGTTGAGGGCGGAGAGCGTCTGCCTCACGTTGCCCCAGACCGCGATGTCCAGGGGAAAGGTATTGCCGAGCAGGGCGGGATCGTGGCCGATCCCGATGATGGTGCCGGCGTCGCGGAAGCGGAGGTCCGTGGCATTGCCGCGGGTGTTCTGCCGATAGCCGATGCAGCACACGACGTCGTAGCTCTCTTCGGAGAGGCTCTCGACGCCCCCGGCATAGTTCGGGTGGTGCGCGGGGAAGCTGGCATAGTCGAAGATGCCGGTGGCCACGGGCAGGGCCAGGCGCTCGGCCAGGGCGAGGATCTCGTCTTCTGCTCCCGCCGCGGCGATGTCCGGCCCACAGACGAGCAGGGGCTTCTCGGCGTTGAGCAGCGCATCCCAGATCGCGTGGACGACGCTCGCGTCAGGTACCAGACCCATGTGGGGCGGGTCTGCGGCCTGGATGACGGCCTCCACGTTGGTGGCCTCCAGCGCTGAGCTGGCGTAGGCCACGTAGACGGGACCGGTGGGGGACGTCGTGGCGTCCTTGAACGCGCGCCGTGTGACGGTCGGGATCCCTCCGGCCTCCCACACCTCCCAGCGCCGCTTCGTAATGTCCTGCACCGCGCCCATCTGGGAGAAACCTCCGCTCGCCACCAGCGCGCCGTGGTCGCCGTATGACCCGACGTCGCGCATGGCCGCGGTGACCACCATCGGCGTGCCGTCGAAGTACGCGTTCTGGAGCTGACCGGAGCCCTGGCGCGTTCCCGCCGCGAGGTGCACATTGACGAAGGCAGGCCTACGGGACGCCTTCGCATATCCGTCCGCCGCCGAGAGCACCAGCGACTCCGCGAGGAGCAGGATGGGCTGGACGCCGGGAACGGTCAGAAGGGCATTGAAGAACCCCGCCTCCGCGCTGCCGGTATTGGTAAACGCGTAGCGGACGCCCTGCGCCACCAGTTGATGGACCAGGAGCTCCCCGCCCGTCCCGAATACACGCTTCTTCTCCATCCCTCGCTCCTCGTGTCTTGCACGTTGTTTCGTTCGGTTCGCGCCCGAGCAAAAGCCTTCTCGCTCCATACCATGCCGGACTCGGCCTCGCAATGGCTGAGCCTGCCCCCCACTCCAAGCAGAACCTGGCCTGCGTGGGGTTCTCGTGCTGGCACCTCGAACACCTCATGCATGTCCTCTCAGCGGGCCGGACCTGGGAAGGTCGGATAGCTGACGAGAGCTTAGGCTGGCCGCGCCGAAGCCGTCAAGGGCGCGAGCGATCGGCTAAGGCCGAAATCTGCCTCCGCCACATCGATTGATGTTCCGCCACGGCGTGCTATAAAGAGTAGTCACCGACCAACTCGCAGGTGACGCGAGCCCCGGACCGGACTTTCGTGGCGACCCGCCCGTCTTCACGATCAGGTAGGCATAGGCATATGAACGATGTCGTTTCTTCGCAGAGCCTGGAGGCCCCGCCTCGTCGATCTGCGCGCTGGCTCAAGTGGGCCGTGGTCGTGACGCTCTGCGTGGGCGGCCTCGCCTCCGTCGCCTACCACGAGCTCCGCACGTCGGCCATCCAGTCCTGGCTGCTCTCGCGCTACGCGGCAAGCCTCTCATACGAGATCAAGCCCGGCCCGAGCCCCAGCATCGCCTTTCCGCGCGGCGGTCCCTTCGACGCCCAGCGAGGCTATCGGCGACTCGGCGATTTCAGCCGACGGCTCGCCTCCGCCGGATACACGGTAGCCGAGCAGGCACGCCAGAGCGCAAGAACGATCCGCTTCGTGCGATGGGGGGTGACGCCACCCTACCGCGAGCCGGCCGTGGCGGGACTGGTCGTCCGCGACTTCAGGGGCGAGTCGCTCTACGACGCTCGGCCTCGAGACGTGCTCTTCCGGGACTTCGAGGACATCCCGCCCCTCATCGTGAACACGCTCCTGTTCCTGGAGAACCGCGAGCTCACGAGCCCGACGGACCCCGGTAGCAATCCCGCCATCGACTGGCGGCGGCTCGGGAAGGCGGGCGGCCTCTACGTGGTGCGCGGAATGGGACTACCCGTCCGCTCCGAGGGCGGCAGCACCCTGGCCGTGCAGCTCGAAAAGTATCGTCATTCGGAGAGCGGCCGGACCGTCTCGCCGCTGGATAAGCTGCGCCAGCTCACGGCGGCGAGCCTGCGAGCGTACCGCGACGGCCCCGACAGCACCGCGAGCCGCCGCGAGATCGTGCTCGACTACCTGAACACCATGCCCCTGGCCGCCGCCCCCGGCTACGGTGAGGTCCACGGGCTCGGCAACGGGCTTCGCGCGTGGTTCGACCTCGATCTCGACATCCTGGAAGAAGCGCTCGCCGCGCCCAGTGCGGGCAGCGCGAAGGCCGATGCCTACAAGCACGTGCTGGCCCTTCTCTACGCCGTCCGTGCCCCTACGCGCTACCTCGTGGAGGATCAGACCCTCCTCGAGAAGAAGATTGGCGCTTACGGCGATCTGCTCCTGAAGGCAGGGGTGATCGATCGCGAGCTCCACCGCACTCTCCGCGACGTCCCCCTGCGCTTCGGCGGCCGCGTCGATCAGCCCCCAATTGACTTCGCCGAGCGCCGCGCCTCCACCGCCATCCGCGAGGACGTGCGACGTCTCCTCGGGGTGCGCAGTCTCTACGAGATGGATCACCTTCATCTCGAGATCGAGAGCACCATCGACGGCTCGCTACAGGAGACGGTCACCCGGCTCTTCCGTCAGCTCGGGGACAAGGCCTTCGTGGACGCCCGCGGCCTCCGCGCCGAGCACCTGCTCCTGACCGGCGACCCTCAGCGCGTGGTCTACAGTCTCCTCCTCTTCGAGCGGACGCCGTCGGCCAACCTCCTGCGCGTCCAGGCCGACAACGTCGACCGTCCCTTCGACATCAACTCGGGGATGAAGCTCGACCTGGGTAGCACGGCCAAGCTCCGCACGCTCGCGCACTACCTCGAGGTAGTGGCGGGTCTGCATCAGGAGCTCGCGGGTCTCGACGGTGACGCTCTCGGCCGGAGGGCCGCGGAGGCGCGGGACCCCCTGTCCCGCTGGGCCGCCGAGACGCTGGGCAAGACGCCCGCTCTGGATCTCGATACCTTCCTGACCGAGGCGCTCGCCCGCAAGTATCCCGCCCATCCCTACGAGGCCTTCTTCACGGGGGGCGGGGTGCACAGCTTCGAGAACTTCGATCCCGACGACAATGGCCGCGTGCTCCAGGTGCACGAGGCCCTGGCGCACTCGACCAACCTCGTCTTCATCCGGCTGATGCGCGACCTGGTGCGCTTCCACGAGGCGCGCCTGCCCTATGACAAGCAGTCTGTGCTCGAGGATCCTCATCACCCGGAGCGCCGCCGCATGCTCGAGGAGATGTCCGACAAGGAGTCGCGGCAGTACCTCGCGCGCGCCCACGCGAAGTACCACGGGCTCGAGTCCAGCCTCGTGCTCAAGCGTCTCCTCGGCGAGCGCGTGAACTCACCCCGCCACGTAGCCATGGTGTTCTTCGCCTGGCACTCGGGCGGCGATGCCGAGGGTCTTCAGCAGTGGTCGGATGCGCTGGGCCACCCGGTGACGGCCGAGGCCGCCGCGAAGCTCGTGCGAGCCTACGGCAGTCCAAAGCTTACCCTCCTCGACTACGGCTACCTCCTCGGGCGCCATCCGCTCGAGGTGTGGTGCGCCGGTGAGATGAGCCGGACGCCGTCGATCACATGGGGCGAGCTCGTGGCCCGAAGCAGCGAGCCGCGGCGGCTCGCCTCCGCGTGGCTCCTCCAGGGCCGCCAGCGCCACCCGCAGGATCTCAGGGTGCGGATCCAGATGGAGCAGGACGCCTTCGCCCGCATGACACCCTATTGGCGGCGGCTGGGCTTCCCCTTCGAACAGCTCGTGCCCTCGTACGCCACGGCCATTGGCAGCTCGGCCGATCGCCCCGCCGCGCTGGCCGAGCTCATGGGCATCATCGCCAACGACGGCGTCCGCCGCCCCACCTCGTCCATCCAGCGGCTCCGCTTCGCGTCGGACACGCCCTACCACACCGTCTTCCAACCCGCGCCGGGCTCGGGGGAGCGTGTGCTGCCCGTGCCCGTGGCGCGGGCATTACGCCGGGTGCTGGCCGAGGTGGTCGAAAGCGGCACGGCCCGCCGCGTGGCCGGCGCCTTCCAGGAACCCGGAGGCAAGCCCATCGTAGTGGGCGGCAAGACAGGCTCGGGCGACAATCGATTCGACACCTTCGCGGGGCGCGGGCGGCTCATCTCCTCGCAGCCCGTGAGCCGCACGGCCGCCTTCGCCTTCTATATTGGCGATCGCTACTTCGGCATCATCACCGCGTCCGTTGCGGGCAAGGCAGCGGGCCAGTACCAGTTCACGAGCGCGCTCCCGCTGACCGTCCTGCGGCTGCTCGCGCCCCAGATCAACGCCCGCGCGCCCCGCGACGTGGCGACCAAGCCCGCCGCCTCGCCCACTGCGCAGGCTCAGGATCGACTCAGCCGCTAGAGCCGCCTGCCCCTAGTCTCCGAGATCAGAGACGGGGACCACGAGGGGCGGTGAGAACGGACGCCGGCTCCGGAAGCTGACATCCAGGCAGGGGCGGCCGCAGGCCACCTCCGTCGGCCGATCGAAGGCCGTGCACCGCTGCACGTCGACGATCCTCGGGATCCCCAGGCGCTTCCGGGTCTCGAACTCGACCTCTACGTCGTGCTTCTTGAGCGCGCACCAGAAGCGGCGCCGACGCGTTCCGCTTCTTTCGGAGAAATCGGCCCCATGGTCGCTCCGGATCCTCGGTCCATCGTCCGGACGGGGTCTCGTCGAGGGCACCATGGTCAACTCGAGCTCGGCCAGCAGGTCACGGTTGAGACTCATCGCGGCACCTCCCGTTGAGGCTTCGACTTCATGTGCATCCTCACAGAAGGAGGGGGCCAGGGATATCCACCGTCCGGCTCATTCTTCTAGTGCAAACGGCGGACTCACCGTGTTTCGGAGGGCTCCGGAGCCGGCGGCCCGGCTACTTGAGCGGCCGTACCTGCGCGTCCCAGCCTCCGAAGTCTGGTCTGAGTGTGATGACGCGCCCCTGTTTCTCCTCGTAGTAGTACAGGTCTCCGCTCGAGGTGTGGAGGTCGAAGCGCGCCTTGCCTCCGCGAAGCGTCACCTTCCCCCAGCGCGTCGTGACGCCCCAGGACGCGACGATGCTGCCGTCGGAGTTGACGGTCAGGTAGAAGATCTCGTACGGCCCGCCAGCGAATTTGATCTGACCGCGCCACTTCCCCTCGATCGTGCGCATGGCCGGGATCGGCTTGCCGGTCACGCTCGAGGCGCCCAGGAGGAGGCTCGCAGTAAGCAGTATTAACGAGGCCCCCACGACTGCTCGCTGGACTCTCACCGGTATCATCCCCACCGAGGCGGTACTCAATTCCTGCGTCGCCCCTCCATGGTGGACAGTATCTCGCACGTTTGGCGAGAGCCAGTTGCGCAGCGCCAGACACAATGGTTGGCTGTGCCGTGTAAGAATTACCGATTAGTCCCTGAAGGAAGGGGCGTCCCATTCATTGTTCCCTAACAAAAGAACAAAATCACCGCCTTAGGAGGTCCCGGCTCCGTCCAACCCGAGTCCACGCTGGCATGGCGATTGATTCATCCAACCTTGATGAAAGTCTTCACGTGGGGAAAATCCTCCGCCCTTGCCTTCGGCCTTGCCGGACTCGTTCTCCTTCCGGTCACGATGGTCGCTGTCTATTCGTCGATTGAGCTCTCCCGGTTCGCACGGGTCGAGGCCAGGCGTGCCGTGATCATCTACGCCGCCGGGCAAACTCTGGGCCCCGGTGTGCACGTGCGCCTGATCGATCTGGCCGGAACGCTCGCCCGCCTTGGATACATCGAGACCCGGAATGTGCCGACCGCGCCCGGGCAGTTTCGCCGAACAGCCGCCGCGTGGAGCATCTTTCCGCGCGACGGAAAGGGGCGCATCGATCTCGAGATTCGCGGAGAGCGCATCGCGCGCGTCACCCGCGACGGCAAGGACGTCGAGAGCGCCGCCCTCGAGGGTGAGGTGCTGACGGGCGTGGGAAACGCGACCGGAGAGGACTATCGCCCGATCCAGCTCGCCGAAGCGCCAAAGGCCCTCGTCAACGCCGTGCTCGCCGCCGAGGATCATCGGTTCTTCGAGCACGGCGCTCTCGATGTGCGGTCCGTGGCGCGGGCGGCGTGGTCCAACCTTCGCGGCGGACGGGGGATGCAGGGCGGAAGCACCATTACACAGCAGCTCGTAAAGAACCGACTGCTGACGCGCCAGCGGACGATCCTGCGCAAGCTGCAAGAGGCCTGGTTGGCCGTTCTGGTCGAATGGAGGTACTCGAAGCCGCAAATCCTCGAGGCATACCTGAACGAGATTTACCTCGGCCAGCACGGTCCCATGGCGATCCGGGGAATGGGGGCAGCCGCGCGCGTCTATTTCTCCAAGGAGGTCCACCAGCTCACCGCCGGTGAGGCGGCGCTCCTGGCCGGGATGGTGCGCGCGCCGAACACGCACTCGCCGGTGCTGAATCCTGACCGGGCGCGCGAGCGGCGCGACGCCGTCCTCAAGCGGATGCATGAGCTGGCGATGCTGGACTCGGCGGCGTATGAGCGCGCGCGCCGGGACCCGGTGCGCGCTCCCGCCCGACCCTGGCCCGGCCAGGCCGCTCCGTACTTCTCCGACTTCGTCCGCCAGGAGCTCGAGGAGCAATCCATCTCCGGCGCCCGGGTCGCCACCACCCTCGACGTCCCGCTCCAGCGCTTTGCCGAGAATGCGGTGGCGCGCGGGCTCGACCAGCTCGAAAGCAACTTTCCCCGGCTCCGCCGCCCGGATCTGCGCGCCCGACTCCAGGTCGCTCTGATCGCCGTCGATCCCGCCACCGGCGAGATCCGCGCGCTGGTGGGCGGCCGTGACTACCAGACGAGCCAGTTCAATCGCGTCACGCTGGCCCGACGGCAGGCGGGCTCCGCTTTCAAGCCTTTCGTGTACCTGGCGGCTTTGCACCCGCGCGACGGTCGGCCCCGGTTCACGGCCGCGTCTATGGTTGACGATGCGCCCCTCACCGTCATGGTCGACGGCAAGCCGTGGAGCCCCCGCAACTACGAGGAGCGATACGCGGGGCGCGTGAGCCTCCGCCGCGCCCTCGAGCAATCGCTCAACAGCGCCACGGTGCGGATCTCCCAGGCCGTCAGCCTTCCCGTGATCGTCGAGACGGGCC
>WNGE01003131.1_pt1 | contig 19695 bp, 22 predicted proteins | sample 5400651 | NCBI WGS metagenome assembly WNGE01 (sample SAMN13153370, study PRJNA577476) | soil metagenome | isolation source: 60 cm soil or saprolite under grassland replicate 2 | place: USA:California | collected 2016-06-15
ACCGACTTCACGTACGACGCCACGCCACACGGCGGCTTCTACACCAAGGACGAGTTGCGCGAGATCGTCGCGTACGCCGCCGACCGGGGCATCATCGTGGTCCCGGAGATCGACCTGCCGGGTCACATGCAGGCGGCCATCGCGGCGTATCCGGAGCTCGGCAACTTCCCGGACACCCAGCTCGGCGTGCGGCAGATCTGGGGCATCAGCGACGACGTCCTGAACGTGAACGACGCGACCGTCGAGTTCGTCAAGACGGTTCTGCGTGAGGTGCTGGACATCTTCCCCAGCCCGTACATCCACCTCGGCGGTGACGAGTGCCCGTCGGTCCAGTGGCGTGAGGCCGACGAGGCGCAGAAGCGGCAGGCCGAGCTCGGGCTGACCGACGCAGGGCAGCTGCAGGGCTGGTTCACCGAGCAGGTCGCGGCGGTGCTCGCCGAGGAGGGCCGCCGGCTGGTCGGTTGGGACGAGATGGTCGAAACCGACTGCCCGCAGGACGCGGTCATCATGGCCTGGCGCAGCGCCCAGCGTGGTGAGGTCGCCGCGAAGGCCGGTCACGAGGTCGTGATGGCGCCGTGCGAGTCGGTGTACTTCGACTACTTCCAGGGCGACCCGGAGACCGAGCCGCTCGCGATCGGCGGCTTCATCCCACTCGAGAAGGTCTACGACTTCGAGGTGATCCCGTCCGGTCTGACGGACGAGGAGCAGGCCCGGATCATCGGCACCCAGTGCCAGATCTGGACGGAGTACATGGAAGGTCCGGAGCAGGTCGGCTACATGCTGCTGCCACGCCTGTCCGCGTTCGCCGAACGCGCCTGGGGTTCCCCCAAGACGTCGTACGACGAATTCCTCACCCGGCTGCGCCCCCACCTCACCCGCATCGAACGCATCGGCATCAACTACCGCCCCCTCGACTGACGCTGCACCCCTTTCCGCATCGCCCACCTTGAGCCCCGACCAACCACATTCGGCCCCGAAAAGTGGTCGGCGGGTGCTCAAGGTGGGTTTTCTTGTCGCATCAGAGGCTGAGGCGGTAACCAAATCTGGGTGAAGGGTGTTGGGGAGGTGTAGACGGCCTGGGGCTCGGCGGCAACGATGAGGAAACCAGGTCGGGAGCGGGAGGACGGATGACCGTGTCGATGCCACGCCTCCGGCGCGGCGGGTCATGGGGCCCTGGCTCCCGGCCTTCCCTCGTCGCTCCAGTCGCTGCGCTCCCTACGCTCCTCAGTCCAGGCCGGGAGGCCCCATGACCGCGGTGGGGCCGCTGGACGCGATGTTCTTGCTCGGCGAGACGCGCGAACAGGCGATGCATGTCGGCGGGCTGATGCTGTTCGAACTGCCCGAGGGAGCCGGCCGGGACCACGTGTTTCCCGAAGGCTCGCGCGACTATGTTTCGCGCCTCTACCGCGACATCGTCGACGCTCAGCCGGTCAACCCGTTGTTCGGTCGCCGGGTGCGGAACCGGGTCGCGGACCTCGGGTACTGGTCGTGGGAGCAGGACGACGAGATCGACCTCGAGTACCACGTGCGGTTGTCGGCATTGCCTCGTCCGGGGCGCTATCGCGAGTTGTTCGAGCTGACCAGTCGCCTGCACGGGACGCTGCTCGATCGGCATCGGCCGCTGTGGGAGATGCATCTGATCGACGGAGTGGAAGGTCGCCGGTTCGCGCTCTACAGCAAGATCCACCACTCGCTGATCGACGGTGTCACCGCCCTGCGCTGGATGCAGGACACGCTGACCACCGACCCGACCCGCACCGGTATGCCGGCGCCGTACGCGCTGCCTCCGACATTGGCCGTCGAGCCAAACGGCGTTGGTTTGCCGACCGCGGCTGAGTTGCGGGCGCGTGTGGTGGGAGGTGCGGCCCAAGCGGTCGGTGGTACGGCGCGATTGTTCGGCGACCTGGCGGGTCTGGCGCCCGTCGGGTTGAAGGCGCTGTTGCGGACGTTGCAGGCGGAGCATTCGCCGGTCGCATTCCGGGCGCCGCGGACGATCCTCAACCAGCCGATCACCGGGGCGCGGCGGTTCGCGGCACAGTCGTGGCCGATCGAGCGGTTGGAGAAGGTTCGCGCGATGACCGGCGCGACGCTCAACGACGTGCTGCTGGCGATGTGTTCAGGTGCCCTGCGCAACTATCTGCTCGAGCTGAATTCCCTTCCGGACAAGACGTTGACGGCCCTGGTCCCGGTCTCGTTGCGCGGAACGCCGGATGCGCGCGGGGGTGGCAATTCGCTCGCCACGATGATCGCGGACCTCGCCACCGACGAACCCGATGCAGAGCAACGGATCCGGCGCATCATGGCTTCGACCAGCCGAGGCAAGTCAGTGCTGTCCGAACTCAGTTCCCTGCAGAACTTGATGATCGGCGCCCTCGGCTTCGGCATCGCCGGACCCGCGGCCGTCCTTCCCGGTGTCGCGGGCCGCACCACTCCGCCGTACAACGTGGTGATCTCGAACGTGCCGGGACCGACCGAGAGTCCGCTGTACTGGAACCGATCGCGGTTGCTGGGCATGTATCCGGCCTCGATCGTACTCAACGGCCAGGCCCTCAACATGACCGTCACGAGCTACGACCACCAGTTGCACTTCGGCCTGATCGGCTGCCGCCGGACCGTCCCGCACCTCCAGCGGCTCCTGGTCCACCTCGAGAGCTCACTCGCCGATCTCGAGCTGATCCACTAGTGCAACGCGTCGATCTGGCCGACGGCGAGCTCCAAGCCCTCGGCCATGCCCATGCCGAGCAGTTGATCCATCTGTTCGCGCGAGTCGAACACCGACCGCAGTTCCATCCGCGTCCCGCCGTCGTACGTGCTGAGCTCCACCCGCACGGTGTTGGTCGGCAGGTTTCAAAGGGGTACGGGCGTCAGAGGCGGACGATGCCGTTCGGGGTTTCGAAGACGGCGGCGACCAGGCCGGGCTGGCCGTTCGGGCCGACCCAGGCGACGTCGAGGTCGTCGAGGAGATGGTCGGCGGGGTGGCCGATCCAGTCGGTGACGCGGACCGGGTCGCCGGCGATCTCGAGGGCGGTCAGCTTGATGCCCTTGCCGCCGATCGACGGGTGCTGGCCGAGGTCGTCCCAGTGCACGAAGAACGGCAGTTGCGGATCGGAGATCAGTCCCTTCACGCCGATCTGCCGCCAGGTCAGGTTCACCCCGTCCGGCCGGTGCCGATTGCCGGGCACAGCCTCCCGGCCGAGCCGCTTCTCCATCCGCTCCATGTCGCGGACGGCCACCACCCAGCCGAGCCAGCCGCCGCCGAGCTCCTTGCGGGCGCGCACCGCCTGGCCGAACGGCGCCTTGTCGGAGGCCGGATGGTCGAGAACGTCGACCACCTCGATGTAGCGGTCGTTCTCCAGCGGCAGGATGTGGTTCACCGTGCCGAACCGCGGGTGCACACCACCGTCGACGAACTCCGCCCCCAGTAGCGCGGACAACCGCTCGACTGTCGCCCGGTAACCATCCGGCCCGGCCGCGTACGAAAGATGATCCAAGCGCATGCCAGCATTCTGGTCCCCACCCCCGACAGTCGTTGGCCCGGGGGTGTGTCGGAGCCCCGGACTACGCTGAGGAACCATGCGCACAGTCGTCATCGGTGGCACCGGTCATATCGGTACATACCTGGTGCCCGAGCTGGTCAGACTCGGACACGACGTGGTCGTCCTGAGTCGTGGCGAACGTACGCCTTACCAGTCGAGCGGCGCGTGGAACCGAGTGGAAATGGTCCAGGTGGATCGCGACGCCGAAGATGCCGCCGGCACGTTCGGGCAGCGGGTCGCCGGGTTGCGGCCCGATGTCGTCATCGACCTGATCTGTTTCACCGAGGACAGTGCGCGGCAACTCGCCGAGGCCGTCGACGGGAAGATCCAGCATCTGCTGCACTGCGGCACGATCTGGGTCCACGGCCCGAGCATGATCGTCCCGACGCGGGAGGACGCACCGCGCAAGCCATTCGGCGAGTACGGCGTACAGAAGGCGGCGATCGAGTCCTACCTGTTGGACAAGGCCCGCCGCGACGGCCTACCGGTGACGATCATCCACCCCGGCCACATCTGCGGACCCGGCTGGACGCCGGTGAATCCGGCCGGCACCTTCGACCTCGGCGTCTATGAAAAGCTTGCCCACGGTGATGACGTGCTCCTGCCCAACCTCGGGCTGGAAACGCTGAACCCGGTCCACGCCGAGGACGTGGCGGGCATCTTCCTGGCCGCGATCGCGAGCCGCTCGACCGCGATCGGCGAGAGCTTCCACGCAGTGGCGAGCGATGCGGTGACGCTGCGCGGGTACGCGCACGCGGTCGCCGATTGGTTCGGCCAGAAGGCGCAACTCGGCTTCGTGCCGATCGGCCAGCTGCGGATGCAGCTGCCCAAGCAGGACGCGGCGGCCATGTGGGACCACGTCGAGCACAGTCCGAACTGCTCGATGGAGAAAGCTGCCAGACTCCTCGGCTTCCGGCCGCGCTACTCCGCGATCGAGGCTGCGCTCTCCGGTATCAGCTGGCTCGTCGAGAACGGGAAGATCGCTAGAACTTAGAGGCTGGGTGCGGTAGTAGGGGCCGGGCTGATTCGAGGTGTTGCCGGCACAGCTCCGCGAGTACGTCGTACGCCTTCACGCCCATCAGCGTCTGCAGTTCGACCTTGCTGGATTCGAAGACCGCCTCGACAGCGATGTGCGCCTCGGTGTTGCCGGTGCAGTACCAGTCGAGGTCGTGGCCGCCGGGTCCCCAGCCGCGCCGGTCGTACTCACCGATGCCGACCTCTGTGTACGTCGTACCGTCCGGCCGCTCCACCTCGCGGAACGTACGGCGGATCGGCAACTGCCAGCAGACGTCCGGCTTGGTCTCGACGAAGTGGATGCCTCGCTTCAGCGCCAGCCCGTGCAGCGCGCAGCCGCCACCGCCGGGGAAGTCCGGGCGGTTCAGGAAGATGCAGGCGCCCTCGTAGACGCGGGTCTTGCGCTCGCCCTCGTCGTCGGTCTCGATCCAGCCGTTCTGCCGGCCCTCCTTGCGGAACTGCCACTCGTCCTTGGTCAGCTCTTTCGCGTAGCGCTTGACCCGTTTCTCGTCGTCCGCGTCGGAGAAGTGCGCGCCGAGCGTGCAGCAGCCGTCATTCGGCCGGCCTTTGTAGATGCCCCGGCAGCCGCCGCCGAAGATGCAGGTCCAGTTGGACGTCAGCCAGGTCAGGTCGCAACGGAACACCTGATCCGGGTCGTCGGGATCGGTGAACTCCACCCAGGCGCGGGGAAAATCGAGAGAAACCTCAGGCACCTGAAAAGCGTACGCGCGATCGCCGTACAAACGTGAACCAAGACGCCGGAACGCGCTGATCCTCGACCAGTCCAGTAGCGTGAGGGTATGCGGCTCGGCGTACTTGACGTGGGATCGAACACTGTCCATCTGCTCGTGGTGGACGCACACCGCGGTGCCGCGCCGCTGCCGGCGTACTCGCACAAGACGGAATTGCGGCTGGCCGAGCACCTGGACAAGGACGGCAAGATCGCCCAGTCCGGAGCCGACGGGCTGGTCTCGTTCGTCAAGGAAGCCGCCGAACTGGCCGAGGACAAGGGCTGCGAGTCGGTGCTCGCGTTCGCCACCTCCGCGCTGCGCGAGGCGCCGAACGGCGAGAAGGTGCTCGACCGGGTCCGCAAGGAGACCGAGATCGACCTGCAGGTGCTGAGCGGGGACGACGAGGCGCGGCTGACCTTCCTCGCCGTACGACGCTGGTTCGGTTGGTCGTCCGGTCGACTCGCCGTATTCGACATCGGCGGCGGCTCGCTGGAGATCGCGGCCGGGTCCGACGAGGAGCCGACCGTCGCGGTGTCGGTGCCGCTCGGTGCCGGGCGGCTGACCCGGGAGGGACTGACCGCTGACCCGCCGGCGAAGGACGAGGTACGGGCGCTCCGGAAGCGGATCCGGATCGAAATGGCAGCAGTCGCCGGCACCGTACTGCGGGCCGGCAAGCCGCAGCGGTCCGTCGCCACCAGCAAGACGTTCCGGTCGCTGGCGCGGATCTGTGGCGCGGCGCCCTCGGACGACGGCCCGTACGTCCCGCGCGCGCTGTATCGGAACGACCTGGCCGAGTGGATGCCGAAGCTGACCAAGATGTCCGCCGCCGAGCGCGGCGAGCTGCCCGGGGTGTCGCTCGGCCGGTCGTCGCAACTGCTCGCCGGCGCGATGGTCGCCGACGCGGTGATGGACCTGTTCGACCTGCCCTCGCTCGAGATCTGCCCGTGGGCGCTGCGGGAAGGCGTCATCCTGTCCCGGCTCGACCAGCTGCAACCACGGTGAACCAGATGAGCCCCCGCACGACCGCAAAGATCGGCCTGTCCACCGCCTCTGTCTATCCCGAGTCGACCGCCAGTGGTTTCGAGCTGGCCTCCCGGCTCGGGTACGACGGTGTCGAGGTGATGGTCGGCATCGACCCACTGAGCACCCAGATCGAAGCCGTCCAACGGCTGGTCGACTACCACCAGCTGCCGGTGCTGGCGATCCATGCGCCCTGTCTGCTCATCACCCAGCGAGTCTGGGGAACCGATCCGTGGGGCAAGCTCGAACGCAGTGCAGAGGCGGCGAAGGACCTCGGAGCCGACGTGGTCGTCGTACATCCGCCGTTCCGCTGGCAGCGGGACTACGCGCGCGGGTTCGTCGACGGGATCGCGCGGCTGGAGGCGGAGACCGGAGTGATCTTCGCCGTCGAGAACATGTACCCGTGGCGCGCACCGGGTCGCGGCCTGCAGGCGTACGCGCCGAGCTGGGATCCGACCGAGCAGGACTACGCGCACACCACCCTCGACCTGTCGCACTCGTCCACGGCCGAGCAGGACTGCGTCGAACTCGCGGCGACGATGGGTAGGAGCCTCACCCACATCCACCTGACCGACGGCACCGGATCCGCGAAGGACGAGCACCTGGTGCCCGGTCGCGGGACGCAACGCGCCGCGGATCTGCTGGCCGGCTTGGCGAACGCCGACTTCCGCGGCCACATCGTCATCGAGATCAACACCCGGCGCGCGACCAGCCGTTCGGAACGCGAGGTCGACCTGGTCGAGTCGCTGGAGTTCACCCGCAAGCACTTCGTCAAAACCTCCCGGCGCTCGTCCTTCGCCGTCACCCCAGAAGGCGAGATCTCGGAGCTGACCCGATGAGCGAGCGGACTGAGGCGTGTCGAGGGCGGCGATGAGCGAGCGGAGCGAGCTCACCATTAGGCGCAGTGTGTCTCGTGTCTCATCGGCGCCCGGAGCGGAGCGAGGACGTCGATGAGCACCCGCGGCGGATCCCGTCGTACGGCGAACTCCTCGACAGGCCGCGCCGCCGGGAACGGCCGACCTGGGCGGCGGCCCGGTGGGCCGGACACGCGCGGCGAGATCCTCCGCGCAGCCCGGGAATCCTTTGCCGGCAAGGGATTCACGGCGACCTCGATCCGTGCGGTAGCCCGCGAGGCCGGTGTCGACGCGGCGCTCGTGCACCACTACTTCGAGAGCAAGGACGAGCTGTTCATCGAGTCGATGGCGCTTCCTGTCGACCCGCGCCAGGTGGCGGCGCGGATCCTCGACGGCCCGCCGGAGGAACTCGGCCGCCGGATCGCCACCGTGTTCCTCGGTATCTGGGAGTCGCCCGACGGTCAGCAGCGGATGAAGGCGATCTTCCGCAGTGTGGTGACCAGCGAAGAGGTGGCCCGGGTGATGCGCGAGGGCATCACCCAGATGATCATCCAGCCGGTGTCACAGTCCCTCGACGTACCCGATGCACACCTGCGCGTCAGCCTGGCCGCGACCCAGTTGATCGGCGTCGCGATGGCCCGTTACCTCGTCGAACTCGAACCCGTCGCGTCCACCGATCTGGCCACCCTGATCGACCGCTTGGCGCCGGTACTCCAGTTGCACCTCACCGGTTGATGCACATCCCCACCAACCGCGAGAATCGCCCGAGGAGGAGCTCGTCATGTACGCCGACAAGTTCCACAGCAAGCGAACCCCGCCGGTCTTCGTGTCTGCCGATTCGTACGCCGCAACCGTCGGCCGCTGGGGTGCCGCTAAGGTGGCGACCTTCGCCACCCTCCGCCTGCGGTACGGCGACCCGGACCTGAAACCACTCACGGACGCCACCGGCCACGCTGTGATCTGACGACCTGTTGCCAACCGACCAGCAGCGCGCTAAATTCATCACATGATGAAAAACGCCGTGAGTTGCCGGGACGTCGTGGTGGTGCGCGGCGACCGGGAGGTCCTGCACGGGGTCGATTTCGACCTCCGGGCCGGGACGGTGACCGGGCTGCTCGGGCCGTCCGGGTGCGGCAAGACAACGCTGATCCGCGCGATCGTCGGGCTCCAGGCGAAGGTGACCGGGAGCGTGTCCGTTCTCGAGCTGCCGGCCGGAGCGCCCAAGCTGCGTGGGCGGATCGGCTACGTCACGCAGGAGCCGAGCATCTATCGGGACCTCACCGTGACCGAGAACCTGCGCTTCTTCGCCGCCGTCCTCGGTGTCCCGTCCAGCGACGTGGACCGGGTGATCGACGCGGTGGATCTGCGGTCGCATGCCACTACGCGGGTCGACGAGTTGTCGGGCGGGCAGGAGTCCCGGGCATCTCTCGCTGCAGCCCTGCTCGGCACGCCGGAGTTGCTCGTCCTCGACGAACCGACCGTCGGTCTCGATCCGGTGCTCCGGCGCGATCTGTGGGAGTTGTTCCACCGGCTCGCGGACGACGGCGCGACGCTGCTGGTCTCCAGTCACGTGATGGACGAGGCTTCGCGCTGCGATCGCCTCCTGTTGATGCGGGACGGCGAACTGCTCGCCGACGACACCCCTCGAGCGCTGCTCGACGCGGTCGGTACCGACGACATCGAGCAGGCCTTCCTCACTCTGATCGAACAGAAGGCAGGTGCGCGATGACGCTCCGGGTCACCTTCGCCGTCGCCGCTCGGGTCATCGCCCAGTTGCGCCGCGACCATCGCACCGTGGCGATGCTGATCGGGCTGCCGACGTTGCTGGTCAGCCTGATGTGGTGGATGTTCACCGACTCGCCGACTACCTTCGACCGGATCGGCGGGCCGCTGCTCGCGGTGTTCCCGTCCATCATCATGTTCGTCGTCACGTCGGTCGCGACGCTGCGCGAACGCTCCAGCGGCACGTTGTCGCGGCTGTTCACGATGCCGATGGCAAAGCTCGACTTCCTGCTGGGGTACGCGCTGGCCTTTGCAATGATCGCCGTCGTCCAGGCCCTGGTGGTCGTGTCGATCGCGCTCTACGCACTGGACCTCGACATCCGCGGCGCCGCCTGGCAGCTCGGCGTGGTCGCCGTACTCGACGGAGTGCTCGGTACGGCGCTCGGCCTGTTCGCCAGCGCGTTCGCGGCCACCGAGTTCCAAGCCGTCCAGATGATGCCGGCCGTGATGATCCCGCAGATCCTGCTCTGCGGCCTGCTCGTTCCCCGCGAGCAACTCCCCGGCGTCCTGCACGCGATCAGCGACGTACTGCCCTTGTCCTACGCGGTCGACGCCGTCTCGGGAGTCGCCGTGGGCAACGGCTTCGGCGAAGGCGCCGGCTCCGACGCCCTCGTCGTCCTGGCCTTCATCCTCGCCGCCCTCGGCCTCGGTGCCGCGACCCTCAGACGCCGTACGGCGTGATCACAGGTGCTTGCGCATCAGGACGTGGGTGTCGGCGATGAGTTCGACCGCGGTGAATCCTTGTCGTTCGAACATGGACACGGAGCCCGGGGTGGAGACGTTCCCGAAGGTTCCGCGCATCGCTTTGACTGGCCCGACGCCTTGCACCTGGGTCTCGGGCCAAGGGCGTTTCTCGAGGTAGCGCTTGACTTCGAGGGATTGGGGTCCGTACGTGCGCCGGAGTTCGCGCGCTCGCTCGTCGAGATATTGGTGGGCCATGGCGATGGGTGTGGCCTCGACCCATCCGCCGCCCTGGCGCTTGATGGAGTCCAGGGCGGCGGCAAGCGCGGCGGAGGCGACGCCGCGACCGCGGTGCGTCTTGTGGGTGACGAAGCAGGGGATGCGCCACTGCGACGTGGGATCGGCGGCGCGGAGGATGTTGCGCCTGTCCGGGCCGGCAAGGCCGGAGATCGGCAGTTCCTCGACCGGGCCGTACTGGCACCAGCCGACGGGCTCTGCGTCGATGTAGACGAGGATGCCGTGGGCGCGGCCTTGGTCGACGAGCTGTTGTTTCTCCTCATGGTTGCGGGTCTTGCGTTCGGCCCGGGTGGGGAATTCGCGTTCCGACAGGTGGCATCCGCGCTGGGTGAGCATGCAGGCGCAGAAGTCCCAGCCGCCGCCCTGGGAGAACAGCCGCTCGAAGTCCGGCCAGGTCCGCGTCGAGAGCTCCTTGGTGGTGAATGGCTCGCGCGCTGATTTCCGGTTCGTCGTCATCACGTTCGTCCGTTGTCCGGTCGTTGCGGCCATTGTCGTAGAACAGCCGGCCACGGTCACCCCTCGAGAACGTCTTCCTCAGTTCTCGTTGATGGCGAAGTCGGTGAACGCGAAGCGCTGCTTGACGTTCGCCGTCGACACGATCTCGACGCCGTAGTCGACCTGCCAGGTGGTGGCCTTCGGCACCCAGCCGCGCCCGACCATGTCGTTGAAGAAGCTGGCCAGCGGCATCGTGCCGGACTTCTGCGTCACCTGGGACACGTAGGCGGTGTAGCCGGACTCGTGCCACACGTCGTACGTGTAGCCGCCGAAGGTCACGGTCCCGACCTTGTCCCCGGCCGGCGCCTGACCCTTGTTCTCGGTCCAGATCATCAGCTCGTTGTCGAGCCCGTCGCCGATCCAGACGTCGAACGCGACGTCGTAGATGCAGCCGGTGCACGAGGCGGGCGTCGTCGCTGCGAACCGGGCCGACTGGATCTTCGACAGCGGGACGTCGTTGTAGTCCTTGTGCACGTTCGGGTATGCCTGGACGCCCCGGTCGCCCGGCAGTGGCTGGGTGACGTCCTCGAACCAGTTGTCGTAGTCGCAGACCGACATGGTGTACGTGCCGTTGGAGTTGTTCCACATGTTGTTGTGGACGAAGTACGCGCCGAAGGTCCGGCCGTCGCCCTGGTTGTCGGTCGACGTGGTGGTGAACGACGGGTTGGTGCAGCTGTTCGACGGGCTCTCGGTCGGGCTCGGTGAGGGCGACGTCGGGGGAGTGCCGGTGAAGTCGAAGTGGACGTAGAACCGCATGACGGTCCCGGCGGGGAAGGCCTTGCCGTCGTGCCACAGCCACCGGACCCGGTACGACGTGCTCGTGACCGTGGCAGGGTCGACGGTGGCGTTCTGGCCGCCGCCGCCCTCCTGGACGATCACGGCGCTGGGCTTCACCCCCAGGCCGTGCTGCAGGGTGCAGGCGGAGCGGGCGTCGAGCACGCAGCTCTCCATGCGCCCGAGGCCCGGTGTCCCGTTAGGGACGGCCTGCGGGCCGGCGTGAACGATCTGCGGTGCGGCGATCAATGCCAAGATGCCGGCGACAAGACAGGCCACGCCGATGGCTGGGCGGTTGCGACGGTTCATCACCTGTTCCATTCCGCGGCGAGCCGGGGGCCAGTTCGCAGGTCCAACCCCTCTACTGCCGCTCCTCTGAACCGACCAGTGGGCCCAGCCGGTGCCTCATTTCCCGATCGCGCACGCCGCCCAGATGGCACAGCGCGCCGCGCTCAACGAGTTATCGGCACCGACGACCCCGTACTCCAGTGGTTCTCAGCCCGTGCCCGGCTCAGCTGGAGAGGTGGGAGACGTTGTGCCAGGCGGGGTCGGGGCTGACGGAGACGGTGACGCGGCCGTGGGGCCAGCCGTTGACGGCGGCTCTGAGTTGTTCGCCGGCGGGCGTGGTGCCGTCGACGTAGTAGTGCAGGGTTCTGGTGCCGGCCGAGGTTTCGTGGGCGAGGAGGTTGCCGGAGCCCCCGAGGCGGTCGGTCAGGTGGTCCTCGAACTGGCGGAGCTCGTCGAGCATGTCCGACTCGGGCAGGCCGTCGTCACGCCGTACCGGATAACCGATCGACACCGCGGCGTGCGTGTCGAGGTGTGGGCGGCGGATCGAGCGGAGCGGGTACTCGGCGGTGGCGATGAGGCGATGTCCGCCGCGGGTGCCTTCGAGCATTTTCCAGGCCGGGCTGCCGTCCTCGAGGGTGTGCTCGGCCGCGAACGCCGCGACCGCGGGCAGCAGCGTCTCGATCGGCTTCGAGTCATCGGGCACCGAAGTCAGGGTGTCGATCGCGCCGACCCAGGTCTCCACCATCTCCTCACCGAGCATCAGGTCGAGCATCAGGAAGGTCACCCGCCGCTGTACGTCGATCGGCAGTTCGGGGAAGGACGGGTGGTGTACGCCGACATGGATCGTCGACGCGTCGGCCTCAACCGACACCACCGCCGCGTCGATCGGGATCGGCGGCAGCCCGTCGAACCGGATCGTGGACGCAGGTCCTGGCCGGCGCAGGTCGGCGTACTCCCAGGTCTGGTCTGACGGCGGCGCGGCCCGTAGCCAGCGCCGGGCGATTGCCCGCAGGCTCGGATTTCCGGCGGCGGTGACGATCAGCACATGCTCGGCGTGCAGCCCGGGTCCGAGCTCCCACTCGAGGTCCGCGTGGATCCGGCCGATGCGTTCGAACAGTACGGCGCTCATCTCGGTCGGCTCGTCGCGAGCGATCGCATCGGCCACCAGCGCCGCCCCGGAGTCGATCCACCACGACCAGAACGCGCCGATCGGCTCGGCATTCGCGGCACTCCGCCGACGACGCTTGAAGATGGGCATACCCGCATCCTGTCTGATCGAGGGGTGCGAGCACCGACCGTGATGAGTGCGATACCGAACCAGTGGGCACACTGGTGTGGTCCCGGCCACACGATTAGGGAGCGTCCGGATCAGGCGCGTAGCCTGCTGACACCACTGGCATATGGGGCCGGCTGGATGATGAGGAGGAACACGTAGTGCTTCGGCGAGTACTGCTGGGCATGTCCCGCAGCCCCCAGATCAAGAAGGCCGTGTCGACGCTGCCGGTGTCCAGTGGCATCGTCTCGCGGTTCGTCGCCGGTGAGACCGCGCCCGAGGCCGTGCTGGCCACCGAGAAGCTGGTCAGTAACGGCCTGAACGTCACTCTCGACCACCTCGGCGAGGACGTCACCGATCGAGCTGCCGCGACCGCCACCGCCGACGCGTACCTCGAGCTGCTCCGCCAGCTGTCCGACGCCGGCCTGACCAAGAACGCCGAGGTCTCCGTCAAGCTGTCCGCCGTCGGCCAGGCGCTGCCCGGCGACGGCGAGAAGATCGCGCTGGAGAACGCGCGGACGATCTGCCGCGTCGCACGCAACGCCGGTACGACGGTCACCCTCGACATGGAGGACCACACCACCACCGACTCCACGCTGAGCATCCTGCGCGAGCTCCGTCAGGACTTCCCGGAGACCGGGGCCGTGCTGCAGGCCTACCTTCGCCGTACCGAGGCTGACTGCCGCGACCTGGCCCACGCCGGCTCCCGGGTCCGCCTCTGCAAGGGCGCGTACAAGGAACCGGAGTCGGTCGCGTTCCAGGACAAGCGCCAGGTCGACAAGGCGTACGTCCGGGCGATGAAGATCCTGATGAACGGCGCCGGCTACCCGATGATCGCCTCGCACGACCCGCGGCTGATCGCGATCGCCGGCTCGCTCGCCGACCGGGCCAACCGCAAGCCGGGCAGCTACGAGTACCAGATGCTCTTCGGCATCCGCCCGGAGGAGCAGCTCCGGCTGGCGTCCCACGGCCACACCGTCCGCGTCTACATCCCGTACGGCGAGGACTGGTACGGCTACCTGGTCCGTCGCCTGGCCGAGCGCCCCGCCAACCTCCAGTTCTTCGCCCGTTCCCTGATCAGCAAGAAGTAGACATCCCGCCCACTGGGCACCTCGCGCTGCGCGGGCGAGCTCGATCAGTAACCTGAGGTCATGACTAGTCAGGTGGCCATTCTCGGGGCCGGTGTGATGGGGGAGACGTTGCTGTCCGGGCTGATTCGGGCCGGGCGGCGACCGGAGGAGCTCCTCATCACCGAGCGCCGGGAGGAGCGTGCCGCCGAATTGCGCGAGCGGTACGGCGTCGACGTCGTCTCCAACGTGGATGCGGCGGCGAAGGCGGAGACCTTGGTCCTGGTGGTGAAGCCGCAGGACATGCCGGACCTGCTCGCCGAGATCGCCCCGGCGATCCAGCCGTCGCAGACCGTGGTCTCCCTGGCCGCGGGGATCACCACCAACTTCATCGAGTCCCGCCTGCCCGAGGGAGTTGCCGTGGTCCGGGTGATGCCGAACACGCCGGCTCTCGTCGACGAGGGGATGGCAGCGATCTCCCGCGGTGCGCACTGCGACGAGAGCCACCTGGAACTGGCGGAGAGCCTGTTGGCGGCGACGGGTCGGGTGATCCGGGTGCCGGAGAAGCAGCAGGACGCGGTGACCGCGATCTCCGGTTCAGGGCCGGCGTACATCTTCTTCGTGGTCGAGTCGATGATCGAGGCCGGCGTCCACATGGGCCTGCCGCGCAGCACCGCCACGGACCTCGTCGTACAGACTGTGGTCGGTTCGGCGAAGCTGCTGCGGGAGACCGGTGAGCACCCGACCGTGCTGCGCGAGCGGGTGACGTCACCCGGCGGTACGACGGCGGCCGCCATACGCGAGCTGGAGGACCACAAGGTCCGCGCCGCGTTCCTGTCCGCGATCGAGGCGGCCCGCAACCGGTCGCGCGCCCTCGCCGCCGAGTAGAGCTGCGGTGGAGGTTATTGTTAGCGCCGCAGTTTCCTGCCGTGCTTCAAGGATGAGTCGACTATGGTCCCGCCCATGGGTAATCGTTCGGTGGATCCGGCCGCCACGCCTGCGCCCGAGCAGTTGAGCCCCGCACCTGAGCCGCAGCAGCCGCCGAGCATGTCGACGGAGCAGCTGCCGGCGTTGCCGTGGCGGGTGCCGTTGGATCCGGCGCCGTGGTGGGCGTGGGCGCTGTTCGTGACGCCGTTCATCGCCGTACCGGCCCTGAACTCCTGGCTCTGGATGGGCGCCCGCGACATGCTCGCGGTCGGCCTGCTCACCATCATCGGTGCTTCTGTCGTCCGGGTTGCCGGTGGTGTCGTGCTCTACCGCGTCGAGCTGACTCCGTCCAGCCTCAAAGCCCGCACGAGCATGCTGATCCGCAGCCTGGCCTGGCAGGACGTCGACCGCATCGAGATCGGCGACGACAACGTCGTACTGTCCAGAGGCGAGGACGAGAGCGAGATCAACGGAATCCCCAAGGACCGCACCGCCGAGGTCGGTGCGGTGATGGAGGCGATCCGCCGGCAGGCCGCCGACACCCCGGTACGCCGCCCCCGCCCGGGCATCGGCACGTTGCTCGTCCTGCTCTACCTGATCCTCTCGATCGGCGCCTTCCTGCTCCGCTGGCACATCGTGGTCTAAGCCCATGGTCCTTCGCCGGTGATGCGATCGACGGTGATGCGGGCGATCATGCCGGTGTCCCAGATCCCTTCGCCGTAAGGGAATTCGGGCTGGTTCAGGTAGCGCTGCGTCTCGCGGTCCATCAGGGCCTTGTAGTCGGCCGGGATCCCGGGGCCTTCGAGTTTCGCCGTACCGCGGATGACCAGGTACTGCGTGATGCCGCGGGCACTGACGCGATCGTCCTGGACCATGAGCGTGACGCGTGGATCACGTTGCAGGTTGCGGGCTTTGCGGTGCGGTTGCTGGATGCCGATGAGCAGCTCGTCGCCGTCGCGTTCGGCCCAGACGAGTGACGCCTGGGGCGACCCGTCCGGATCCAACGTGACGATCATGACGTCCTTGGGCTCGTCGAAGAGTCGGTGAGTGCTGTCGGGAAGGCGGTTCATGGCAAGGACGGTAGACATCGCCGTGGGAACCTCTGGGTACCCTGGACCGCCGTGACGCCTTGGATCCCGGCAATGTGTTTCTCGCCGACTGCCCGGCTCGGCTGGCGGTCGAGGTGATCGCGGACAAGTGGGCTGTGGTCGTGCTCTGGGGCCTGAACGACCGACCGCGACGGCACTCGGAGCTGATCACCTTGGTCGGCGGGATCTCGAAGAAGGTGCTCACGCAGACCCTGCGCCGTCTCCAGACGAACGGCCTGGTCACGCGCGAGGACTTCGGTGGTGTCCCACCCCGCGTCGAGTACGACCTCACCGACCTCGGCCGCACCCTGATGGACCCGATCCGCCTGCTCACCACGTGGGCCGAAGACAACGGCGAAGCAGTCCTCGCCGCCCAGGAGAACGCCCAGGCGGCCGGCCGGTAGAACTACGCGCGGGTAGGCTCGCGAATCCCGCCATCCGGACCAAACCGACCACATCCCGAACCCGCGCCGGCAGGAGTGGAGGGCTGGGACAGGAACTGGGGGCCGGAGACCTGCTATTCCATGTCCCCGGCCCCCGTTCCCCGTCCCAGCCCTCCACCAAATGCGCAGATCCCGACGCCACACCACCCGACTGAGGTCCCACTGACCACGGCCCATCAGCGCATCCGCCTGATCGTGCGAAGCCGGGGCGGCCAATCGAGACGCAACCGGGCGGAAACGTGCCGGGGCGGGACGGAACATAAAGTCGCGGCATGGACCAACACCTACCGCCATCCCGCGGTCGTCGCGAACCAGGCGGCGACGATCGACCAGATGAGCGAGGGCCGGTTCGTCCTCGGCATCGGCGCCGGCTGGCAGGTGAACGAGCACGAGGTGTACGGGATCGAGCTGCCGCCGGTCCGCGAACGCCTGGCCCGCTTCGAGGAGGCCTGCCAGGTCATCAAGGGCCTGCTCACCGAGCAGCGGACGACCTTCGACGGCAAGTACTACCAGCTCACGAACGCTCCGCTGGAGCCGAAGCCGGCCAACCTGCCCATCCTGATCGGCGCCGCCGGCGAAAAGGTTGCCCTAGGCATCGTTGCGACGTACGCGGACGAGTGGAACCACTGGGGCCGGCCGGAACTCGCCGCGCACAAGGGCGAGGTGTTCGCCGAGCACTGCGAGAAGATCGGCCGCGATCCGAACACGGTACGGCGATCCGCGCAGACCATCCTCGAGGTCGTCGTTCCGGGTGACACCGAGGCGATCGAGCGCAAGGAACGGCTCGAGGGACGCGGGATGCACGTGATCATGGGGTCGGCGCAGGAGGTGCTCGACACGGTCGCGCAGTATCCGGCCGCCGGTATCGACGAGCTCCTCGTGCCGGACGCGTTCCTCGGCTCCGGCAACCGTCGCTTCGACGCCCTCGAACGCCTGCGCGAAGAGGTGCTAGCCAAGATCTAGCGTCGCGACGACAGGCCAGTGGTCGCTGGGCAGCCGTCCGCCCGGGCGGTAGTGGGAGATGGCTGCCTCGACCACTTTCCAACTGCGCGTCACAAGAATGTGGTCGATCCGGTCACCGTCGACGGCGCCGGTGAAGTCGTGCCAACTGCCGCCCGCCTCGGCGGGTACGGCGTACCTCAGGCCGGCCGCGGTCAACACCTTCAACGACGGCGAGTCCGGCGTCGCGTTGAGATCGCCCATCACGATCCAGGGCAGGTCGCCGGCGGTCCAGCTCACCAGCAGCCGCGACGACTCGACCGGGGCCATCTCGCCGGCGTGGTCGTAGTGCGTGTTCGCGACGCCGATCGTCGTGCCGTTCAAGTGCCGCAGCCACACCAGCGTCGCGATCCGGGTCAGGTCCGCGTCCCAGCCGACGGAGCCCGGCGTGCCCGGATCGTCGGAAAGCCACCTGGTCTCGTGCCGCTCCAACCGCCAGTCGCCGTGCCGGATCATGACGACGGAATGCTCGCCCGCGCTCATCCCGTCGTCCCGGCCCACGCCGACGATCTCGTGCCGCGGGAATCGCCAGCGCAGGTAGTCGAGTTGGTCGGGCAGCACTTCCTGCAGCCCGACCACGTCCGCGGCCAGGTGCTCGATCGCCGCCACCGTCGCATTCCGTCGCACCGGCCAGGCGTTGTCGCCGTCCGGGGCGGACGAGTTGCGGATGTTGAAGGTGGCGGCGCGAAGCTTCATGGGGCCGATCCTGCCAAACCCATCGCCCGCACCGCCGCTTGGAGTCGCGGCCGGCTCGCCTCGATCGCCCGGTCCCGGCCCTGCGCGAGCAGGTCGTCGATCGCGCCGGGGTCCGTCGCCAACCGCGCGTACTCCTTCTGCAGCGGCTCGATGACGGCCAGCACCGCATCTGCGACGTCGTTCTTGAGTTCGCCGTACGACGGATACGACGCGGCGAGCGCGACCGGATCGCCGTCGGTGCAGGCGGCCAGGATCTCGAGCAGGTTGGTGACGCCGGGCTTGGCCGTCTCGTCGTGGCGGACCTCGTTCTCGGAGTCGGTCACCGCCCGCATGATCTGCCGCCGGATCACGTCCGGCGGGTCGAGCAGCCGGATCGTCCCGATCGCGTCGTCGGCGTCGGACTTGTTCATCTTCGCGGTCGGGTTGGCCAGGTCCTTGATCCGGGTGGCAAGCGCGGCCTTGGCGAGTTCAGGTACGACGAACACCTCGCCGTACTCGCGGTTGAACCGGATCGCGATGTCACGCGCCAGCTCGACGTGCTGGTCCTGGTCACCGCCGACCGGGACCCGCTCCGCGCCGTACAAGAGGATGTCGGCGGCCATCAGGCACGGATAGGTGAACAACGAGGCCCGGGTCATCGGTCGGCCCCGGCCTTTCTCCTTGTACTGGATCATCCGCGACAGTTCCCCGACGTACGACGTACATTCCAGCAAATAGGCCAGTTGTGCGTGCGCCGGTACGTCGGACTGCACGAAGACCGTGCCCGGTGGAATGCCCGCCGCGAGCATCAGCGTCGCGCATTCCCTGGTGAGTGCCGCGAGTCTGCGCGGGTCGTGTTTGGTCGTCATCGCGTGCAGATTCGCGACGAAGTAGTACCCGTCGGGATCGGTGAACCGGCGCAACGCGCCGAGATGGTTGCCCAGTGTCAGTCGGCCGGACGGGGTGATGCCAGAAAGCGAGGTCATTTCTCAAGCCCTTCGGTGTGTGAATGCCCCACCGAGGACACGAAAAAGGCCGCCTCGGCGAGGCGGCCTCATCGGATGCGCGTGAACGCTGTGGACCGCCCTAGGCGGCCCACCACAGCTGCAAGCTCGCGTTCACGCCATCAGGGTAGCCGGAGCGTGGGATCGCGCGCCAGCCTGGCTGTCTAGGCCGTGGCGACCAGGGCTTGGACGGTGAGTTCGTTGCGCGCGTCCTGGCCGTACGGGACGGAGGTGTGCAGGCCGTCGCGGGGGTCAGGAGATGCGATAGAGGGAGCCGCCGGCGGAGATTCCGACGGACGTGCGGACCCCGCCTACGGAGAGGTCGACGATGGTGGCTGTGCCGGATGTACGAACCGCGTACGTGACGCCTTGGGTCGCTCCCACGGGGACGATGAAGGAGAGAATCGAGGCGGAGTAGCCGGACCGGGCGAACATCAAGGTGGGGGCCGAGTTGCGGGTGGTGATGTTCGGGTAGTGCCAGCCCTGGATGGGGCTGGTCTGGCCCTGCTTGATCAGGATGGCGCCGGGCGGGAGGGCCTGCTTGTAGGGCACTTGGAACAAGATCGTCCGCGTCGCGTCGCCGGTCTTCATCGCCAGCGCGGTGGTGCGGGAGTAGACCGTGGCCGTCTGGTCCGACGGCAGGTGCCACAGCGTCTGGAACTGCTGGACCGTCGTCGAGCTCGCTCGGTCCAGCGACATGATCAGGTCTGGGTCCTTCAGCACCAGCACGGCCCGGGTGCGGTTGAT